>Ga0209195_1001127_pt1 | contig 18757 bp, 18 predicted proteins | sample COGITO_mtgs_1004_3_FD_184788 | JGI IMG/M metagenome (GOLD analysis project Ga0209195, IMG submission 184788) | Pelagic marine microbial communities from North Sea - COGITO_mtgs_100420 (SPAdes) (version 2) | ecosystem: Environmental > Aquatic > Marine > Epipelagic ...
TGCGGTCCAGCTCTCCAGCTTAGGTAACAAGGTGTTCAGATGGCTGAGCGTGGCCGCATCCTCACTCCAAAACGTTAGCTGGGTGGCAGCGCCGCCCCAATCAATATCGGCACAGATGTCGGCCATCGGTGCCAAAGACAAATAGACCTTCATGCGCCAGCGGCGGCGCGCGCGGGCGTCCTTGTCGGCGTTGGCGGTATTGCGGTGTTGTTCTTGCCACCATTCGATGTCGGCCCAACTGGTCAGTCCGAGCCAGATTAGCGGCAGCTGCATCTGCTGAACCGTCGGCTGATCGGGCGCCGACCATTGGGCCGAGGCGCCCAAAATAGCACTGTTCTGAATCCGAGCTTGACTCGCTTCAAGCCAATTGCGCAGGGCGAGCAGTGGACTGTCGTCCTTGCTCGAGTTTGCATTTTGACTGGCCTCCAGCGGGTTCTGCGCACGAATCTTGTTCGCTTGCTGCAGGGATTGCGCAATTAATGCCGCCGCCTGTTGTTTTAACCGGCTATTGAGTTGATCCGGTGCTGCCTTGATAGTGTCATCCATCAACCCGAGCCATTGACCGAGTTTGATTTCCAGTGGCGCCTGTAGGCCGGAGTCGGCCATCTTAGGGTTGACGCCGGCAGGACTGGGTAAGTTGGCATGGCCGCTGCTCGGTGGCGCTGCGTCTATGCTGTCCAGTCCCTCTAGCAAGGACATACCTGAACCCAGAGCGGCCAGGCCCGAAGCACGGCCCTTGGGCATGCTGCTCCAATAGCGCAGTTGCGACAGGGCAACGGTCTCACGAATCCAAGCAGCCACCACTGGGCTGCTGAGGCTGGTTGGCCGTTGGTTTAGCCAATGCACCAGCGGACTCAGGGCGCTAAATCTGTGTGCTAGGCCGGTCAGTTCAACGGGACTCGGTAGGGTGGGGAAGTTGCGCGCGTCGGCCTTAGGTAAGAGATGTCCGCGCCAAAAATCTAGTTCCAAATTGACCAGCTTGGTGAGTTGGGCCTGGGTCGGTTGCCGAACCGGTTGGTATTGTTGATGCTTATCGAATTCCAGGAGTAGGGAGGTGCCCGGTCGGATCGGGGCGTCCGAGAACACACTCAAGGGGGGCGCGCTTTTCGGGTCATTCTGCAAAATAAGCTCGAAAAGGGAGGCCTTGTTGCCCGCTAATAGGGTTTTCGATTGCAGTACGACGGTCACCAGAGGCGACATCGGCGTGAGTGGGAGGTTTTTTGACGGTAGAGCGGTTGTTTCAGGTTCGCCCCCGCCGCGAATGATTTTTTGACTGGTCACGGTGCTGTCGCTGGGCAATCGGATGCCATCATTTGCCATATAGTGACCACCTGCTGGGTAAGCTACTTTATCAGGGGAAGATAATAGTCTATATCGGCGCCAGGCTGAAATTCTTGATATCTCAAGCTTTGGTAAAGGTTACCAATGCTCTATTACAGGTGGTTATACTCGGCACACTTTTATTCTGGATAGGTTTATGCCTGAGTTGTTAAAAGCTGCAGACCTATTCTGTGAGCGAGATGAGCGAATTCTATTTGCAGATTTGTCATTCGCTGTCGATCAGGGTGAAATCCTCCACATACAGGGTGCCAATGGTGCCGGAAAAACCACGCTATTACGTCGCCTGGTTGGCCTGAGCTGGGTGGTCGAAGGCAATGTCACCTGGCATGCGCCCGTGGCTGACGGCGATGCGCTCGACGGCAATCGGTTCTGGTATCTGGCCCACCGGCCAGCCGTCACCCTGTTGCAAACCCCATTGGAAAATCTCGCCTTCGCCATGGCCTTACACAATCAGGTGTTGGCCCCAGAAGCCCTGTGGCAGGCCTTATCGACGGTCGGCTTACGCGGCTATGAAGACGTTCCCGCGCACAGTTTATCGGCCGGCCAACAGCGCCGAGTATCGTTGGCCCGACTCTACCTCGATCTGCCAGAGGTACGACTCTGGCTGTTGGATGAGCCCTTCACCGCGCTGGATACTAGCGCCGTGAATCAGCTTGAGCAACGCATTGTCAGCTTCGCCGAGCAAGGTGGTACGGTTATTATGACCAGTCATCACGGCCTCCATCATGCTGCCGTGCGCCCTCTGCACATTGGAGCCCCATTGTGATTGCCATCCTGCGCACCACCCTGACGCGAGAAATGACTTTGGCCTTCCGGCGTCGGGCAGACCTGTTGAACCCACTGTTCTTCTTTGTTGTGGTGGTCAGTCTCTTTCCGATAGGTGTGACCTTGGATTTGGCCAAACTCGCCCTGATGGCGCCCGGCATCCTCTGGGTGTCTGCGCTCTTGGCCTCACTTTTATCGCTCGACCTGATGTTTCGCAATGATTTCGATGACGGCACTCTTGAACAGATGCTTTTAGCGGCGGTGCCCCCTCAATTGTTAGTGTTGTGTAAAATCATCAGTCATTGGTTGGTGACCGGTTTGCCATTAACGGTATTATCGCCAGTATTGTCCGTGATGCTGGCATTACCAGCCAAAGCGGTACCGGTGCTGATGCTCTCATTATTGCTTGGCACCCTGTCTCTGAGTCTGATCGGGAGTGTGGGTGCGGCTTTAACCGTCGGGTTGCGCAAGGGTGGTCTATTGTTAACGATTTTGATTATGCCGATTCTGGTGCCGGTGTTGATATTCGGCACTTCAACGGTTCAGGCTATGGCCACGGACCAGCCTTGGCAAGGTTACCTGGCGCTCTTGGGTGCCTTTACCGCCGGGGCCTTTGCGCTCACACCCTGGCTGACGGTCGCCGCCTTAAATGTAACAGTGGGCGATTAACGTGCCCAGTTCGAAGTCCTAAACAATACGTAGCCGTAGCCCTACCCAACAAAGCAGGGCGCGGTAATTGAATGATCTGGAGACAAGAGTCGATGTGGCAAATTTTTGTTCGATGGTTCCACAAGTGCAGTTCGCCGAAGTGGTTTTATCAGATGTCCAAACCCTGGAGCTTTTGGCTTGGCTGGGCGGCCTTTGTGCTGATTGGCGTGGCGCTGGTCTGGGGCCTAGCTTTTTCTCCGGTTGAACGTGTCCAGGGCAACAGTTATCGCATCATCTTTATCCATGTGCCGTCGGCCTTCCTGTCCGAGGCCATCTACATGACCATCGCGATAGCCGGGGCGGTCGGCCTGATTTGGCGCATCAAGTTGGCCTTCTATGTGGCCAAGGCGTGTATCCCAATCGGTATGACCATGGCATTTCTGGCGCTGGCCACCGGGGCCATCTGGGGCAAGCCGACCTGGGGTGACTGGTGGGTATGGGATATGCGCATCACCTCGATGCTGATCCTGTTCTTGCTCTACCTTGGCCTCTGGGCTTTGCACAACGCCATGGAGCGGCCAGAGAGTGGCGATCGAGCCGCGGCTATCTTGGCTTTGGTCGGAGTCGTGAATATTCCAATCATTAAATACTCGGTAAACCTGGTAACGACCCTGCATCAACCCGCTACGCTGAAGTTTACCGAAAAGGCGCCCATGCACATCAGCATGTTGGTGCCTCTGCTGCTATCTATTTTAGGCTTCTATTTGGCATTCTTGGCCTGGATGTTTATTCGCGCTCGACTGGAAATTCTCAAGCGCGAGCGCAAGGCCCTTTGGGCGCAAAAAGAAATTGAACAACTGGGAGGTTTATAATGGCGTTCGAATCCTTTTCGGCCTTTTTGAAGATGGGCGAACACGGCCTCTATGTCTGGTTAGCCTATGGCTTGGCCACCATTGTTGTGCTCTTTAATATTCTCGGGCCGCGTTATCTAGCGAAACAGCTGGTCAAAGATCATCAACGTAAATTACGTCGGGAGCAAGCATGAATCCGAAGCGAAAACAGCGTCTGCTATTGATACTCCTGGGTGTCTGTGGCGTCAGTATTGCAGTGTTCTTGGCCATCTTTGCACTGCGGCAAAATTTGAACTATTTCTTTACGCCGACGGAAATTAGCCAGGGTCTGGCACCCAAGGCCCAAGTTATCAGGGCCGGTGGGATGATTAAGGCCGGCAGCGTTGAGCGCGAAGAGGGCAGTTTAAAGGTATTCTTCGAGGTGACCGACTTCTCAGCGGATGTGTCGATTGTGTATGACGGCATTTTGCCGGATCTATTTAAGGAAGGTGAGGGCGTCGTGGTGATTGGTCAACTGGGTGAGGCGAATCTGTTTACCGCCGACACCGTTTTAGCCAAACACGATGAAACCTATATGCCACCGGAAGTGACCCACGCTCTAGAGCAAGCCGGTCAGGCCTCTACCACCTATTAACGGAGTTTACATGTTTCCAGAGTTTGGGCAGTTTTCACTAATCCTGGCTTGGCTGTTTTCGTTTTTGCTCGCGGTTTTGCCGTTGGTGGGCTTGAAACTTAAAAACGAGTCGCTGTTGCGCACCGCACCGGCTTTGGCCTGGGGAATGTTTTTTTTCCTAGTCGTGTCGTTCGGTATCCTGATGAATGCCTTTTTGACCGATGATTTCTCGGTCTATCTGGTCAGTCAACATTCCAATAGTGCCTTACCCTGGTACTTTAAGATGTCGGCGACCTGGGCCAACCATGAGGGATCGATGCTCTTGTGGATCCTGATGTTGGGCGGCTGGACCGTTGCGGTCACAGTATTCGCGCGCACGCTGAACTTCGAGCTCAAGGGCGCGGTCCTGGGAGTTCTCGGCCTTATTGCCTTTGCTTTTCTGATGTTTATTCTCTTTACCTCTAACCCGTTTGAGCGGTTCCTACCCATCTCGCCGGTGGACGGTTCCGACCTCAACCCGCTCTTGCAGGATATAGGCCTGATCATTCATCCGCCCACCCTCTATATGGGCTACGTCGGATTCTCTGTGGCCTTCGCCTTTGCCGTTGCCGCGCTCTTAACCGGCCGATTTGATGCCAGTTGGGTGCGCTGGTCGCGACCCTGGACCAATGTCGCTTGGGCCTTCTTGACTCTGGGCATCGCCTTGGGCAGCTGGTGGGCCTATTACGAACTAGGCTGGGGCGGCTGGTGGTTTTGGGATCCGGTTGAAAACGCGTCCTTTATGCCTTGGCTCATCGGTACGGCCTTGATTCACTCACAGGCGGTGACTGAAAAGCGCAATTTGTTTAAGAGTTGGTCGGTGCTGTTGGCGATCTTTGCCTTCTCGTTCAGCCTGTTAGGCACCTTCTTGGTCCGTTCGGGGGTGCTCACCAGTGTCCATTCTTTTGCCGCTGACCCAGAACGTGGTCTGTTTATTCTGGTAATTCTGGCCTTAACCATTGGCGGCAGTTTGACCCTCTATGCGCTCAACGCTGGCAAGATTAAAACCAATGGCCAGTTCGAGCTAGTCTCGCGCGAGTCCTTTATTCTGATGAATAACATCCTTCTGGTGGTTATCGCCTTTGCGGTGCTATTCGGTACGCTTTTACCGCTCTTTGCCGATGCCTTCGGGTGGCGCAAGCTATCGGTCGGCGCACCATTTTTTAATCTGGCGTTCAACTTGCTGATGGTGGTCTTGCTCTGTTTTATTGCTGTCGGTCAACTGATGCGCTGGAAAAAAGACCAACTAAAGAATTGGACTGGATTTTTGCTGGCCATCGCGGCCGGGGCAATCGTGATCGCCTTAGTGCTGCCCTGGACCCTGTCCGGTGAACTGCACTGGCAAATTTGGTTGGGTCTGTCCCTGGTATTCTGGACGGCGGCCAGCCTAATTCGACTGGTCATGGATAAAACCCGGCACAGCAAAAGCTTTCTCGCCGGTGTGCGCAAAGCGGGCGTCGGTTTCTGGGGTATGTGGATTGCCCACTTGGGGTTGTTGGTCTCGACCACCGGTGTGGTGCTGGTATCTAATTTGGACATCGAGCGCGACTTCCGTATGACCGCGGGCGATGAAGTTGTCCTGGAAAATTACCGTTTTGAATTTGAAAGCATCGGTAAGGTGCAGGGACCGAACTATGTTGCCGATCAAGGCGTGATCAATGTCTATCGCAACGACAAGGCGGTCGCGGTATTAAACCCGGAAAAGCGCTTTTACCCGGTCAAGAATAATGTCATGACCGAAGCTGGCATCGATGGCAATCTGTTTCGCGATCTTTATGTGTCGTTAGCCGAACCGCTCGATGACGAACGGCAAGTCTGGTCGATCCGACTTCAGGTCAAACCCTTTATTCGTTGGTTATGGTTCGGCGCAGTGTTGATGGCGATCGGCGGCACCCTCAGTATCACAGATAAACGCTATCGCTCAACGAAGAAGGGAGCCACAGCATGAAAATCAAGCCACTCTTAATAATTCCGCTGATCGTCGTACTGATGATATTTAGCGTATTCGGTTATGCCTTGCTGAGCGGAGTCAATCCCAAGGCAGTACCGTCGGCCCTTACTGGCGACCCCTTGCCGGACTTTAAATTGAGCCGTTTAGAAGACAGTAAGAAGTTCCTAACCGTTTCCGACCTGGTCGGTGAGCCGATGTTGGTGAACATCTGGGCGACCTGGTGCGCATCCTGTAAGTACGAACATCCAGTGTTGAACTCCCTAGCCGCACAAGGCGTGAAAATCATCGGCATCAACTATAAGGATGATCGGGCCGCAGCGCTGACCTGGCTAAGCGAATACGCCAACCCATACAGCATTGATATTTTCGATCCCAATGGTGACCTTGGTTTTGATCTGGGTGTCACCGGCGCACCGGAGACCTTCTTTGTCGATTCCTCCGGCGAGGTGCGCTACCGCTTTCAGGGCCCAATTACCGATGTTAACTGGCAGAATAAATTGAAGGCGATCTTCGATGAAATGGCTTAGAACCTATTATGCCGGTCTCGTGCTGGTATGCGCGTTGCTGGCCTCCGGAGCCCAGGCGTCCAGCGAACTGTTAACCTTTGACAATGACGGTCTGCGCGATCGGTATGAGGAGTTGAGCTTTCAATTCCGCTGCCCCAAATGTCAAAACCAAAATGTCGCTGATTCCAATGCGCCGATTTCCCAAGACATTCGTCAAAAGACCTATGAAATGTTGCATCAAGGCTTTAACGATCAAGAAATCATCGATTTTATGGTCGATCGGTACACCGAATTTGTCATCTACAAACCGCAAATGTCCTTTGTTACGATCTGGTTATGGATTGTGCCGGCATTTTTATTGATTTCCGGCCTGACCCTGCTAATTCGACTGACTCGCTCAAGCCGACAGGGTGTTCCAACTGAGTTAACCGCGGATGAACAACAGCGGCTCAAGGCCTTGATGGAGGATAAGTCTTAATGCTGATTTTAACTATTTGGGTCATACCGGTGTTGGTTTTCGTACTCTTTGCAGTGCGCCAGCGCAGCCAGAAGGAGCAGGGGGTTGAATCCGTCGAGCGGTCATTATCGATTCACAAGGAACAGTTGGCACGCTTGGACCAGTTGCGCGACAGTGGCGAACTGAGTGATGTTGAATATCAATCGTTTCGTTTAGAAGAAGAAAAGGCCTTGCTCGCCGATGCCGAGACTGACCGCAGCTCGCGCGGCCAGGTCAGTCAGATGTCCTGGGTCTGGGTGCCACTGTTCACCTTGGCTATATTTGGCGGTGCCTGGTTAACTTACAACAAGATTGGGGCTTATCCGGCCGTGCAGGTCAAGGAGCAGTTCGCGCAGCTGGCCTCCGACGCCAATCTGTCACCTGAACAGGTCAGCAAGACGCTCAATGATTATCAGCAGCTGCTCGAAAAAACGCCCGAAGATATAGAGGGTTGGTTCCGCTTGGCGCGCATGCAGATGGATATGGAAGCCTATCCGGAAGCGCTGCTCAGTTTGAATAAAGTACTGGCCCAATTACGGCTGGTCGAACACGAGGCCGAAGATGAGTCCACCATCCTCGCCTATATAGGCCAGGTACAGGCTACCTTGGGTGCCAGTGAGTTGTCTTTGGCGGCATTTGAAGAGTCGCTCAGCTATTTTCAAAACGACACAGCGCTAGGCTTGGCCGGACGCTTGAGCTTTGATCTAGGCAAGAATGAGAAGGCGATCGAATACTGGACTCGGTTGAAGCTGAATAACCTTGACGCCGATTCGCAGGTAATAGACGAATTTATTGCCGAGGCGAAAGATCGGCTCTTGGCTCAAGGCATTGATTATGCCGTTGATGAGCCAATCCGGATTGTCGTTCGGGTGAACCTTCCGGCTGCCTGGGAAGGCTTGTCCAAAGACGCGGCGCTGTTTGTGTATGCCCGGCCGATCGGCAGCCGCATGCCATTGGCGGTCAAACGATTGGCTATCAGAGCTCAGAACGTCACCGTGATGCTGAGCGATTCCGACGCCATGGGTCCGATGGCCGGCATCTCCAGCCAAGACGTGGTTGAGGTCACCGCTCGGGTCTCGTTGACCGGCATCGCTAACGCTCAACCGGGTGATTGGGGAACCGACGCGGTCGAGGTGTCTCTGAATCAGGTGGAAACGAATGTTGAACTGACGATCAATATGCCCTGATCCGACCGATTAAAAAAACCCTGACCGAGCATCCGGTCGGGGTTTTTTTTGGCCCCCTGTTGTGGCGCAAGGGATTCGGCCCGAGTTAACCTGACTCGGGTGCTGCCGTTAACGCAGCCCAATGCCACCCCTTCAGATCTGGAAAATCGCTAAGTTATTGAATAGTCTGGCTAAAATGACCTTTTTGTTTGGGTTCCCCCCAGCCCCGATTGACGCTAGAATCGACCCTAACTGTACATTATAGATTTTAGGACTAGATGCGCTTAAAAAGTGTCAAACTTGCCGGTTTCAAGTCATTTGTGGACCCGACGACAATTCCTTTTCCAACCAATCTGTCGGCGATCGTCGGCCCGAATGGCTGTGGCAAGTCAAACACCATCGATGCGGTGCGTTGGGTGATGGGCGAGTCGTCGGCCAAACATCTGCGCGGGGAATCGAAAACGGACGTCATTTTTAATGGCAGCAGTTCGCGCAAGCCAGTCAGTCAGTGCAGTGTCGAGTTGGTGTTTGACAATTCCGATCACACCCTGCGAGGCGAATTTGCCGCCTACAACGAAGTCTCAATTCGCCGCAAGGTGACGCGTGATGGTGATTCAAGCTATTTTTTAAATGGCACCAAGTGCCGCCGCAAGGATGTCACCGACATTTTCCTCGGCACCGGCTTGGGCGCACGCTCCTATGCCATTATCGAGCAGGGCATGATCTCGCGCTTGATTGAATCCAAGCCCGAAGAGTTGCGCGTCTATATCGAAGAGGCCGCCGGAATATCGCGTTACAAAGAACGTCGCCGAGAGACCGAAAACCGTATGCGTCGCACGCGGGAAAACCTCGAACGTTTAACCGATCTGCGCGAAGAGCTCGAACGTCAACTGCAGCATCTGCAACGCCAAGCCCAATCGGCCGAAAAATATAAGACCTTAAAGGCCGAGGAGCGGCAAACCCGCGCCCAGTTGTCGGCTTTGCGCTGGCAGCGGCTGCACCAAGACGTCAGTCATCAGGAACTCAAGATCGCCGAGCTCGAGACGCAGTACGAATCCTTCGTCGCCCAACAACGACACATAGACCTCGAAGTGGAAATCCTGCGCGAACAACACCACGACGCTACAGAGGCCTTTAATCGGGTCCAAGAACAGTTTTATCAGCTCGGCAATGAGATTGCCCGATTCGAACAGACCCTGCACCACCGCCAAGAGCAGTCGGTTCAGTTGTTACAGGATATTCAAGAAGCGGAGCGCCAGTTGCACGAAGCCGCCGGCGAAGCGGCAACCGACACCGACAAGGTTGAAGAGAAACGCGAGTCCCTTACCTTTTTGGAGCCGGAACTGGAGGCCGCTGAAGAACGTACCGAACAGGCGACTGACCGCTTGGTGCTGTTGGAAGAAAAACAGAGCGCCTGGCAGGGTAAGTGGGACGCCTTTAATCTCAATGCCCAAGGCCCCAAGCGTCAGGCCGAAGTAGCCCAGTCGCGCATACAGCACCTTGAACGGGTCGCCGAACAGTTACACCGGCGTCAAGAGTCTCTGCATCAAGAGCGTCAGGCAATTGCCGATAATCCGGAAGCTGAAAATTTGGCCCGCCTGATCGAGGAGTCGGAACGGCTTGAGATTAAGGGTGAGGACGGTCAAATCCGCTTCGATGACTTATCGGAACGCATGCTGGTGCAGCGCGAGACCCTGGAAACCAACCGCAGCGCCTTAACTCAGGCGCGCCATGAGTTGCAGCAAAAAAACGCGCGCCATAGCACAGTTAAAGCGCTCATTAAGGCCTCTCTGGGCGATGAAGCGCCCGGTGTGCAAGACTGGTTGGCCAGCCACCAACTGCGTGAAGCGAAGCGTCTAGCCCAAGACCTGCAAGTGACTCCGGGTTGGGAGACTGCGGTCGAGACCGTATTGGGTGAATCGCTGCAGGCGATCTGTGTTGAGGATCTCGGCGCTTTGCTCGAGCCCTTGGCACGCTTTAAAGATGGCACCCTAACCCTGATCAGCGCTACCAGCGTCAGTATGCCGGTATCGGCCGACTCGCTACTCAGTAAGGTGCGCTGTGACCGGTCGTTGCACAGCTGGTTGGCCCCGGTCCGAGCGGTCGTCTCTTTGGAGGCTGCGCTGGCTCTGCAACCGACCTTGCAACCGGGCGAGAGCTGCATTACCCAAGATGGCATTTGGGTCGGGCCGAACTGGCTGCGTCTGAGCCGGGGCGAGGCCAATCAACACGGTTTATTGAGTCTGCAACAGGAAGCCGAGCAGTTGGTCGAGCTCATCGATGAGCTCGAAGCCAGCGAAGACGATTTGGCGGTGAACCTTGATGTGGCCCAAATGCAGCTCAAAGCTGTGGAACAAGATCGCGATCAACTGCAGATTGAAAATCAACAATTGAACCGCGCCCTAGCCGATATCAGAGCAGAGCTGGGTGGTAAACGAGTCCAGGCCGAAGAGTTGCAGGCTCGGCGCCTGCGCCTCGATCAGGACATCGGCGAGGTTGAGCACCAAATTGCTGAAGAACGCGAAGCGCTGACACTGAATCGGGAAGAATTGCAGCAGGCGCTCGATTCGATGGAAGACGACGTCGATGAGCGCGATGCCTTGGTGGGTGAGCGCGAAGAATACCGTATCGATATTGACGAACAACGCGATGTGGTGCGTCTGAGTCGTGACCAACAGCACCAAATGCAATTAAAGCGGCAACAATTGCAGGCCGAGGTGGACGCCTTTCAGATCGCCTTTGAACGCGCCCAAGCCGCCAAAGCTCGAGCGGCAGAACGCTTGGCCAAACTCAATGAACAAGTGACCTTGCGCGATGATCCGCAAGATGATGTGCAGATGGAACTTGAAGATCGGCTCGAACGCCGGCTCGAACTGGAAGAGCAGTTAGCCGAAAAGCGAGCAATTGTCGATCATACCGATAGCCGGATGCGCGATCTCGAGCAGCAACGCCATGGCCTCGATCAGCAGGCAGCCACCTCGCGCAGCGCTCTTGAGGCAAGCCGAATGGCGGCCCAAGCCTCGATGACGCGGCGCAGCACCCTGCAGGAACAGTTGGCTGAGCAGCAATTCGACCTGGCCACCGTGGTTGAGAATTTGCCCGAAGAGGCTAACGAAGCCGACTGGGAAGCCTCGCTGGAGCGCACGGCCACTAAAATTCAGCGTCTCGGACCGATCAATTTGGCCGCGATCGAAGAATATCAAACTCAGGGCGAGCGCAAACGCTATCTGGACGAACAGGATCTGGACCTGCAAAAAGCGCTCGAAGTTCTGGACAATGCAATCCGGAAAATCGATAAAGAAACCCGCACGCGCTTTAAAGAGACCTTCGATCGGGTCAACAGTGGCCTGCAGGAATTATTTCCCAAGGTATTTGGCGGCGGGCACGCCTATCTGGAATTGACCAGTGAAGACCTGCTCGATACCGGTGTCGCCATTATGGCCCGGCCCCCGGGTAAGAAAAACAGCACCATTCATCTGTTATCCGGCGGCGAAAAGGCTCTAACCGCGATCGCCCTAGTGTTTTCAATTTTCCGGCTGAACCCCGCGCCCTTCTGCATGTTGGACGAGGTGGATGCGCCATTGGATGACGCCAACGTGGATCGTTACGCTAAATTGGTCGAAGCCATGTCGGAACACGTACAGTTTATATATATTACACATAACAAGGCGGCAATGGAGATGGCCCATCAGTTGATGGGCGTCACCATGAACGAACCGGGTGTTTCTCGGTTGGTGACAGTAAATGTCGAAGAAGCAGCCCAAATGGCAGCCATGTAACCGGCTTAGGTAGAACTTATGGAATTACGAGAAATTATTGTTGCTTTAGGTGTGTTCGCAATCATCGTTATTCTGATTGATGGCGTGCGGCGCATGAAAATCAAGATACCGACGAAAACCATACCGGTGGACGACGATTATCAAGATCCTGAAGAGCTGGCGCGTAAAGCCCAGGTGGCTCGAGAGTTACCTAATGGCGGTGCACGGGTGGTGCGCGAGATGTCGAATGCTGAGCAGTCCCTGCTCAAGCAACGCCTCAACTTGCGCGAGCGTGTGCCCATGTTGATGGAGCGTGTCGAGGTCGGGGAAGAGCGGGCCGAGGTCGCACTGTCCGATGAGGCCCGGCAAAAGGCCGCACTGCAGTCGGAGCTTGATTTCACCCAGGCTATGACCGAAACCGATGACGCTATTAGCAGCTCAGAGCCGGAGGCTGAGCCGATGGCGATGTTTAACGACGCTGAGGAAAGCCCGCAAACACCCGAACCTAAGCGAGCTACTGAGCAGCCCACCTTCACGATGGAAGAGCTAGGCCGCTATCCAGAGTCTGATGTAACGGAACAGCCCAACCCCTTCACAGAAGATGATCTTGAAGACGAACCTTATGCCTATCAAGAGTCTGTTTCAGAGAACGATTCTGGTCAGTACGACGCGGAACCAGTCGATCGCTATGAATCCGCAGCGGAGGTCGATGACCTTCCCGGCCCTGCAGCCAAGACGGCAGCCCGGCCCGGCGCCGGCATCTCGGAGATGACGCCTGAGTCCAGCCCAGCAGCCGTTGAGTCTCGGGTCAATCCCGGACCGGTGGAAGAATTGGTTATTATGCACATTATGGCCAAAAACGACGGCGAATTATCCGGCAGTGCGGTCTTGGAATTGTTGTTAACGGCCGGTTTGCGCCATGGTCCGATGGAGATCTTTCATTATCGCAACCCGCAGGGCTATTCCGAATTTTCCTTAGCCAATTGCGTTCAGCCGGGAACCTTTAACCCGGACAGCATGAATCAGGTGAATACGCCGGGGGTAACGCTCTTTATGCAGTTGCCCACCGCTGCCAACACCCTGGAAGCGTTCGATCATATGTATGAAATGGGCCGCTATTTGGCGAAGCATCTGGACGCCGACATGCTCGATGAGGATCACAATTCTGTCACGCCACAGCGTTTGGAATATTATCGGGAAAAATTACGCTCCTTTGTCCGCTCTAAGATGATTCCTACTTAACCGCTCTAGTGACAGGAAACCCTATGTCTGTGGTTCGCACCCAGTATCTGGAGTTGATCGAACAGCTCTCCCGCTACGATTACGAATATTACGTGCTCAATGAATCGACCGTCCCCGATGCCGAATACGATCGTCTGATGCTGGCATTAACCGCCATCGAGCTCGACCATCCGGATTGGATTACCCCAAGCTCACCGAGTCAGCGGGTCGCGGGCCAGGCGGCCGAAGGCTTCGTCACGGTCGCCCACCGGGTGCCGATGCTGTCCTTGGACAATGCCTTCAGTGGTGAGGATCTGGCCGCCTTTGTCAAACGGCTCCAAGACCGGCTCAATAACCCCGCCTCGATCGAGTTTGCCTGTGAGCCTAAGTTGGACGGCATCGCCGTTAGCTTGCTCTATGAGCAGGGTCAACTGGTGCGCGGAGCGACTCGCGGCGATGGCTCGACGGGCGAGGATATCACCAGCAACGTGCGTACCATCCGCAGTATCCCCTTGCAGTTACAGGGCGACGACTGGCCTCAAGAGCTAGAAGTGCGCGGTGAGATCTATATGCCCAAGGCCGGTTTTGAACGGATGAATCGCCTGGCCTTGGCGCGCGATGAGAAGGTATTTGTCAATCCACGCAATGCAGCCTCGGGCAGCCTGCGCCAGCTCGACTCTAAGCTGACCGCGCTGCGCCCGCTGGAAATGTGCTGTTATTCGGTCGGCTACTCAGCCGGGGCGAGTTGCCCGCTACCCAGAGTGAACTGATGGCTCAATTCGGCCGTTGGGGCTTGAATATAAATGCCGAACAGGCCGTCGTGCAGGGCATCGAGGGCATCGAGGCCTACTATCAACAGCTCGAAACCCGGCGCGACAGTTTGGCCTATGAGATCGACGGCATCGTCTACAAGGTCAATAACTTCGCCCTGCAGAACCGGCTGGGGTTCGTCTCGCGGGCCCCGCGCTGGGCCATCGCGCGTAAATTCCCGGCGCAGGAAGAAATGACCCGACTGCTCGCCGTTGAGTTTCAGGTCGGCCGGACTGGCGCCCTAACGCCGGTCGCGCGGCTTGAACCGGTTTTTGTCGGCGGGGTCACGGTCAGTAATGCCACGCTGCACAATATGGATGAAATCGAACGTTTGGATGTGCGCATTGGCGATCGAGTGATTGTCCATCGCGCCGGCGATGTGATCCCCAAGGTCGCGCGTGTCGTGGTGGCCGATCGACCAGCTACCGCCGAACGGATTGAGGTGCCGGCAGTCTGTCCCGAGTGCGCCTCCAAGGTTGAGCGGATCGAGGGTGAGTCGGTCATGCGCTGTACTGGGGGCATTTTTTGCAGTGCGCAACGGCGCGAAGCGCTCAAACACTTCGTCTCGCGCAAGGCTCTAGATATAGACGGTTGCGGTGAAAAAATTATCGACGCACTGCTTAGTGCCAACCTGATTCATTCGGCCAGTGCCCTGTTCGAGTTGCAGCCTGCACAGCTGATTGGCCTGGAGCGCATGGGCAACAAGTCGGTCGAGAAGCTGTTAGCGGCCATCGAGCAGAGTAAGCACACCAGCCTAGCGCGCTTTCTATTTGCCTTGGGCATCCGCGAGGTCGGCGAAACCACCGCGCGCAATTTGGCGCGTTATTTTGCTACCATGGATAAACTGATGGCCGCCACTGAAGAGCAGCTCCTGGAAGTTGAGGACGTCGGCCCCAAGGTTGCCGCCCACGTGGTGAGTTATTTCTCCGAGCCGCAGAACCGTGCCGAAGTCGCGCGTTTGATCGCCCTGGGTGTGCACTGGGACGATGAGGTCGTCTCCGAGCAGGCGCTGTTGCTCAGTGGCCAAACCTGGGTGGTGACCGGTAAGATCGACCAGATGAGTCGCGACGAGGCTAAAGACTATCTGCTTCGACTGGGCGCCAAGGTGGCTGGCAGCGTATCAGCAAAAACCACCCAGGTTGTCGCAGGGCCCGGAGCAGGCAGTAAATTGAACAAGGCCACCGAACTCAATATTCCGGTGATGGACGAGGCGGACTTTATTCGCTGGCTGACCGACCAGGGGCTCTGGCAGGCTTAACCTTGACGATATGAAGCGGGCCTGCGCAGGGCATTAATAACCATCAGTTTGAGGCGGACATGGATCAAGAAACGATAGTGTATGGCATTATTAAGGATGTTGTGTCCAACGACAGCCAGTTTCAGGTGCGCAGCCGGCTGATAAATTGTGCCGCCTTACTGGCATTAGATGACCTGGATATTTTTCCCTATCTCACCAGCAGTATGTTTTCGATTCCAGAAGACGAGCTCGAACAGGGCACCTATCAGACCCAGGTGATTCATTTTGCGGCCTCCTATCAGGCCGTGGAATACCATTGGGCGCAATGGCTGAAAAAGTTTGAAGCCCTACTGAAAAGCATGTACTGGGTCGCCGCGACGGTCCATCTGGAAACGGAACTGTCGGGCAAACACACCTTTTATTGGGAAAGCGCTTGTGCCTTTCATGCCCCCAGTGAAGACTTATCGGTGCGCTGTGAATGGGAGCAGGATGTGTCATTTCGGCTGAATACCCAGCCAATTCGGTAACCCCCGATAAAACCCTAGGATTGATATAGCATTATGATAATACCCCATGAACGACTGGCATCTGAGGTGTTAAGCGCAGTTATTGAGGACTGGTTAAGTCGTCAGTCCCAGGATTGGGTAGGCGACATTGAGGATCGCGATCAGGTGATCGAGCAGGTCATCGAGCAAATGCGGCGCAAAAAACTGGTCGTTACCTGGGATGACGAAAGTCAAACCATTAACCTGGTCGATGCCGACGCGGTCAGTATCTTGCCCACTTGGCCAGTGGATGAATTTAACAACGGTTAACTAGGTGTCGACGGCCACGGTCGCCGTCGATTTAAGCGCTCGCTGGCAAGAGGCGGGCCGAATAAGTGGAGCACAAAAACATGATGGTGTTATTAGGCTTAGCGATCACGATAATCGTGGTTCTAGCAGCAATTGCAGGACGATATCTATGGCAGGTTCGCCAACAGGCGGCAGAAAATGAGCTGAAACAACAGGCTTTGGCACAGAAGCAAGCGGAACAACGGGTCTACCTGATCGAAAGCCTGCAATTAATTGCCGGCACCGTGGTGAACAACGACCTAAACCTATCGGAGGCGACCATCCGCTGTAAGGTGTTGTTGGACGCCTTGCTGTTGCCAGCCGAAATTCGGGCCCCCTTTGAGGTGCTGGACGAGGTCTATGAACATCTGCAGGGCTTTGACACCCACGAACAGCGCAAGAAATTAACCTCCGCAGAGCGCAAGGCCCAAGATCAAAGTCGTATCGACATCGAAGGGCGCTATCGGCAACAGCTGCTCGGTTGTTTTCAACAGCTGGTCACCTTTCAACCGCCCGCCTGAGCCTGGCTCAGGGATCAATCTGTATGCGATAGGCCAGTTGCAGCGACTCTGCCGGCCTAAGCGAAAAGATGAGCCACTGGATAAAGTGGATATCCGCCGGGTCGAGGTCGGCATCGGCCTGAAAGAAGGTTTCGCCATCGCGCGAAATACGGTACAGGCCCTTACTGGGATCCCATTGGAACGAATCGGCAAGCAACTGGATGGCACCAGATGGCACGCTGTTGATCAACTCAATATCTTCCAGTGTTCGATCGCTTTGATTGACCGCCCTGATCACCAGCTCGATCAGGTCACCTGGGCGTGCTTCAGCGGTCGCCACGCGGTTAAAGCCTTGGCCGGTATCATCCAAAACCAAGCGATAAAAACTTTCGCTGACCTCAACGACATTCGCCACCGGGCCGTCAATCTCCAGACCATCAATCTCCAGAACATCAATCTCTAGACCATCAATCTCTAGACCGTCGTTCTTGACCCTTGTATCGGGCGGGGTTGATACAGTGTTCGAGGTGGGGGCAATAGCGGGTAGGGAGGGGCGGGGCGATTGCACCGGGGGCGGTTGCACATTGGCCGCGGGAACGACGCTGTCGGCACCGCAAAAGCACGCCAATCCGGCGCTAAGCAGTGAACCCAGTACTGATCTGAGGTATCTTGGTGCCATTTGACGCATCCCAGCGAAACTGTTGCTGCCATTTGATCATAGAATAGCAGTTGCTCGCCAGTCACGTTCTGCCGTCGGCGCAAACAACGCGACGACAGAATCTTCTAGCCTAAACGCCTTCGCTGAGCGTATAGGGTTCCAACAGTAACAATAATTGACTCAGGGTGTCACTCATCATCAGGGCATCGCTGCGCGGGTCGTCGGAATCATTGGCCTGTTCCACCAACTTGTCTTCATATTTCAGCCGCTTGATCTGAAATTTTTCATTGAGAACAAACTGGCACTGGTCGGCAAAGGCCATCGCGATTTGGCGAATACGCATACCGCTGTCGAGTGACAGTTGGATCTCTGGTGCAGCCAAGTCGAGATTCTTATACTTGGCCTTAACCGCCGGATCCTGCACCATGGTTAGCTCCATTTCGGCCTCTAACTCGGTACCGGTCGGTAGGGTAGTCGAGTCCAGATACCAACTGGTTAAGATTTCCGCACCGGAGGCTGATTTGGCCAATGGCACGACCGACAGGGTACCCAAGGCTTCGCGCAACTGGGCGGTAAAATCATCGGCTGATTTCTCACTGGATGCATTGACCACCAGCCATTTGTTCTTAGGATCGATCCATGCGCTCACTCGGCGAGTTTTATGAAAAGCCTTAGGCAGTAGCTCGGCCCGAACGTCTTCTTTGAGCTGCTCGCGCTCCTTTTTGCCGGCTCGGCGACCTTCGGCCTCTTCCAGAGCGTCTAAGCGCTCAAGCAAATAGTCATTAATGACGCTAGCTGGTAGGATCTTATCCTGGATTTGGGCGCAGAGGAAAATCCGTCCGGCCACCGTTTCAACCAAAATATCGGAATCTTTAAAGGGCGCTACCCAGCCGAAAGTCGTTTCCTGCAATTGGCTCAGGGGCGTAAAGGGGAATTTTGCTAGCGCGGCTTCCATTTGCTCGGTGGAATGGCTGAACTCTTCGGTGAAGGTATAAACCTGTACGTTTTTAAACCACATTCTATTAACCACTGGCTTCAGATCTGAGGCCGGCATTGTACCGTTTTGTAGATAAATTGCATGATAAAGTTCAGGCCAACCCTGTTAGTAATGGAACGGTTTTTGACCGTTCGACCCACCGTTCGAGGGCTGCTCTGGCTGTCGTTCGGCACTCTACTCTGCTCCCTGCCGCTGCTCTCCGAGGCGTTGCAGTATGATGCAGCTAAGACCGCTATGGGGCAGCTTTGGCGGCCCTTTACCGCCTGGCTAGTCCAGTTGAACCTGCGCCATTGGTTGCTCAATCAATGGGGCCTGGTGGTTATGGGGCTATTGGTGCCGCCGCGTATTTCGCTCGCCGATGGCGTGG
>Ga0209195_1001130_pt1 | contig 18719 bp, 11 predicted proteins | sample COGITO_mtgs_1004_3_FD_184788 | JGI IMG/M metagenome (GOLD analysis project Ga0209195, IMG submission 184788) | Pelagic marine microbial communities from North Sea - COGITO_mtgs_100420 (SPAdes) (version 2) | ecosystem: Environmental > Aquatic > Marine > Epipelagic ...
GAGATAACATACCTTCCATTGCGTCTTTAAGATCATTAATTGCATCGTAAATAATAGAATAGGTCCTAATATCTACCTCTTCTCTGTCTGCAATTACTCTAGCATTGGATTGTGGACGAACATTAAACCCAACAATGATAGCATCTGATGCTGTTGCTAATAAAACGTCTGATTCCGTAATAGCTCCAACACCTTTATGTAAAATATTTACTTGGATTTCTTCAGTAGATAATTTCTGGAAAGAATCTGTAAGCGCTTCTACAGAACCATCTACATCTCCTTTTAGTATGATGTTTAATTCTTTAAAATCTCCTAAAGCTATACGTCTTCCAATTTCATCTAAGGTTAATGTTTTCTGAGTTCTAACAGACTGTTCTCTTTGTAATTGCGATCTTTTAGAGGCTATTTGTTTTGCCTCTCGCTCATCATCAAATACATTGAATTTATCACCAGCTTGAGGAGCTCCGTCTAAACCTAAAATAGAAACTGGAGTAGATGGACCTGCCTGATCTACATTGTTCCCTTTGTCATCAAACATTGCCTTTACCTTTCCACTATTCTTTCCTGCAAGAATGTAGTCTCCAATTTTTAAAGTTCCTGCTTGAACTAGTATTGTTGTTACATAACCTCTACCTTTATCTAATTGAGCTTCTACCACAGCACCAACAGCATTTTTATTTGGGTTAGATTTTAATTCTAAAATTTCAGCCTCTAACAATACTTTTTCTAATAATTCAGGAATTCCTTCACCTGTTTTTGCAGAAATATCTTGTGACTGAATACTCCCTCCCCATTCTTCTATGAGTAAATTCATGGAAGATAATTGAGTTTTTACATTATCTGGGTTGGCATTGGGTTTGTCTATCTTATTGATTGCAAAAATGATTGGAACACCAGCAGCTTGCGCGTGAGATATTGCTTCTTTTGTTTGAGGCATCACATCATCATCTGCTGCAGCTACAATAATAACCAAATCGGTAACCTGGGCACCACGTGCACGCATGGCCGTAAAGGCCTCGTGTCCTGGTGTATCTAGGAATGCTATTTTTTGATCTCCTACACTAACCGAATATGCTCCAATATGCTGAGTAATACCACCTGATTCACCTTCAATCACATTTGCTTTTCTAATGTAATCTAACAATGAAGTTTTACCATGATCTACATGTCCCATCACAGTTATAATTGGTGCCCGACCAATTAAATCTTCAGGTTTATCTATCACTTCTTCGATAGATTCCTCTACTTCTGCACCAACAAATTCGACAGTATGATCAAATTCCTCTGCTACTATTTTTAAAGTTTCAGCATCTAAACGTTGGTTCATAGTAACCATCATTCCAAGCATCATACATGCAGAGATAATTTCTGTAACAGCAACTTCCATCATGGTAGCAACTTCACTTACAGTAACAAACTCTGTAACTTTTAATACTTTGGACCCTAAAACTTGTGCTTCAGTTTCGGCATCAGAGAGTTCTTTGTGAGCATCTCTTTTATTTCTTCTATATTTTGCCCCTTTTCCTTTTGAAGATTTCCCTTGAAGTTTTTCCAAGGTTTCTCTAACCTGTTTTTGCACTTCTGCTTCTGTAAGTTCTCTTTTAACAGGCACAGGTCTTCTTTGAGCATTTCCACCTCTAGATCCTCCTGGTCTGTTTGATCCAGGTCTAGATCCACCTGGTCTTCCTACTCCTGATGCCCTATTTTGATTACCTTGACCAGGTGTTCCTGGCTTGCTAATCCTTTTCCTTTTTCTTTTGGAAGCATCGTTTTTAGCAGGTGTTTTTGATTTATCTTCTGTTTTTTTCTTTACCTTTTCGAATTGCTTAAGATCAATTTTTTTTCCTGTTAACTTAGGGCCATTTAGTTTTTTATATTGAGTCTTTATAGTTTCTGATTGCTCAGAAGGTTCTGATGACTCAGTCTGTTCAGTTTTCTCCGAAACAACCTCTTTTTTTGGTTCTAAATCTTGAACATTATCTGTAATAACTTCTTTTTGTTCTGAAGGTTCCGATGGTTTTTTATCAGTTTCTTTGGGAGCTTGCTCTACCTCTTTTTCTTGAGGATCATTGGCGGGTGGAATAGCTTCCTTTTCTCCTTCCTTACTTTCAATTTTTTGGTCAACTACAGACTCACTTGTAACTTCAGCTTTTTTTGCTTCAATATCTATCTTACCAACAGTTTTAACTTGTAACTTCTCTGCTTTGGCTCTTAAAACTTCTTCTTTCTTTTCATCCTCTAACCTCTTTTTCTCAATCTTTGCTTCTAATTCAAGCCTAATTGCTTCTTTCTCTTTTCGTTTTTCTTCGCCTACTTCCTTAGATGCAGCTTTTTTGTTAGCATCTGTTTCAAAACCGTCTTGTAGTACCTGATAAATTTCACTTGATATTTTTGTAGTTGGTCTTGCTTCGATCTGATGACCGTTTTTTGCAAGATACTCTACAGCCCTATCAAGAGAAATATTTAATTCTCTTAGCACCTTATTAAGTCTCACTGTTCTACTTCCCGACATATGCTCTTGTTAACCTTTTATTTGTAAAAGTATTATTTTTTATTGAATGTTATTCTTCAAACTCTTCTTTCAGAATTCGTTGAACATCTAGTATTGTTTCTTCCTCTAAATCTGTTCTCTTAAGAAGTTCTTCAACAGATGCATCTAACACACTCTTTGCTGTATCTAAACCAATATTTTTGAATTCTTGGATAATCCAAGCTTCAATTTCGTCTCTAAATTCTGTTAATTCTACATCTTCTTCCTCTAACCCTTCTCTTTGAACATCTATATCATATTTGGTTAGCTCACTAGCCAAACGAATATTCACACCGCCTTTACCAATTGCTTTTGATACTTCTTCAGGCTTCAAAAAGACATTTACACGTCCTTTTTTTCCATTTTTCTCCTCTTCATACTCTTCTATTTCCATAGAAACAACTTTTGCTGGGCTTAAAGCTCTTGATATAAAAAGTTGTTCATTTTTTGTATGATTGATTACATCTATATTTTCGTTTCCAAGCTCTCTAACAATTCCGTGAATCCTAGAACCTTTCATTCCAACACAAGCACCAACAGGATCAATTCTATCATCGTAAGAATCTACTGCTACTTTTGCTTTTTCTCCAGGAATCCTAGCTACTCTCTCTACTGTTATTAATCCATCAAAAACTTCTGGAATTTCTTGCTCGAATAACTTCACTAGGAAATCTGGTGAAGTTCTTGATAAAATAATAGCAGGTTTATTTCCTCTTAATTCTACCGTTTTAATTACTCCTCTTACAGAATCTCCTTTTCTAAAAAAGTCTGATCTAATTTGCTCACTTTTTGGTAATACAATTTCATTACCATCATCATCTAGTAAAATAATTGCATTGTGACGGATATGATGAACTTCAGCACTGTAGATATCTCCTTCTAATTCTTTGAAGTGTTTAAATATGTTTGTACTGTCGTGTTCTTGAATTTTTGAAATCAAGTTTTGACGCAATGCTAAAATGGCTCTTCTTCCTAAGTCAAATAATTTAACTTCTTCTGAAACATCCTCTCCAATTTCAAAATCAGGTTCAATTTTTCTAGCTGCTGATATTTCAATCTCTTCATTATCATCTTCTACCTCATTATCAGCTACAACAATTCTATTTCTCCAAATCTCTAAATCCCCTTTATCAGGATTAATAATGATATCAAAATTATCATCTGACCCAAACTTACGTTTAAGAGCAGCTCTAAATACTTCTTCTAAAATAGACATGAGTGTTACCCTGTCTATACTCTTCATGTCTTTGAATTCTGAAAACGAATCTATTAATGCTATATTCTCCATTGCATATTATTCTTAAAATGTAATCTTCACTTTTGCTTCTGTTATACTGCTAAATGCTATTGAAGCATTTTTCTCTACAGTTATTTTTCCTTTACCTATAGGTTTAGGCTCTCTAGTTTTCCATCTAAGAGAAATTTCTTTCTCATCGGCACTAATCAATGTACCTTCTAACTCTTTATCTTCAGTTTTGACCTTTAAAACTCTATTGATGTTTTTAAGATATTGTCTCCTAACAGTTAACGGATGAGAAATATCTGGAGAAGTAACTTCTAACCCAAAATCCTCTTCCTCTCTATCTAAGTTGTGCTCTACATGCCTACTGATACGGATACATTCTTTGATAGAAACTCCATTATCTCCGTCTACAACAATCTTGATTCTATCACCTGTCAAAAAAGATAATTCAATCAGAAATAAGGATTCGTTTTCAGAAATCGCTTCATGAACTAATTTTGTTACTAATTTTTGATCCATATACCTCAAGATATAAAAAGAGGGGACTTATCGTCCCCTTCTTCTTCGTTTTTGGTCATTTTCCGTGCAAATATACTAACTAGTTACTTAATAACCAAATAGGTTTTTTCCTAATTTTTTTGTAAATTTAACTTAAGACCTACCAGGTGTACCAAGCTCCCCCAGAAACTATTAAAACTTCAGTAATATGTATAAAATTTTAGTTCCTGTAGACTTTTCTGAAAAATCTAACTATGCAGTAAAAATGGCTGCAAAAATTGGAAAAAATATTGAAGCAGAAATATATTTACTTCACTTGGTAGAACTCCCTTCAGGAATTGTTGATATGGGAGCAGGAAGTAATTTTAGCATACCCGAAAGCATGATGTACTTAAGAAAAGTAAAAGAAAAAATTCTTGACCTTAAGGCTACTTATTTTCATGACGATCAAATTGTTAAGTATTCCATTAAATTCCAAAACCCTTTTGAGGGTATTACAGATTATGTAAAAAAAATCAATGCAAATTTAATTGTAATGGGGTCTAAAGGTGTGTCTGATTTTGAAGAAATGATTATTGGGTCTAATACTGAAAAGGTAGTTCGTACCTCAACAATTCCAGTTATTGTTGTAAAAGCCGACTCTAAAAAATTTAAATTTAAAAAATTAGTTTTTGCATCAAATTATGATGATGAAAATAAGGTTGCTTTTGTAGATTTTTTAAATTTCGCTAAACAATTTAAAACTGAAATACATTTATTGAAGATAAATACGGCTAGTAGTTTTGAAAATTCCTTTATAACAAAAGAGAAAATTAAAAATTTTATCAAAGATTTTGATCTGCCAAAAAATACAATCCATATTCACAATGATGAATCTGTAGTAAAAGGTATAACTAATTTTGCAAAAGAAATTGAAGCAGATCTCATTGCTTTAACCACGCATGGGAGAAGTGGACTCTCTAGCCTATTTAACAGCAGCATAGCCAAGAGTGTATCTAAAAGTGTTTTACGACCTGTAATAACCTTTAAAATCTAAAAAATCCCATCCTTAAAGAATGAGATTTTAATGGTTGGCCTACAAGGACTCGAACCTTGAATGTCGGTACCAAAAACCGGTGTGTTACCAATTACACCATAGGCCAATAGATTTCATAGCGGCTGCAAATTTAAATCAAAGTTTTTATCCTGCAAATCTTTTTATTACTTTTTTACTTTTAACAAAGTTTTATAATGTCTTTAAAGTTAATAAGAGACTCTTAAACGTTATTTGTCTGATAAATTAGTAAATTCGCCCATACATTTTTACAACTTATGACATCAGAAAAATTTAAAAAGTGGAACCTCATACTAGGATGGAGCACTTTTGCAATAGCTCTCATAACCTATTCTCTTACGTTAGAACCAACAGTTAGTGCCTGGGATTGTGGAGAATACATATCAACATCAGTAAAATTAGAAGTTGGTCACCCTCCTGGAGCTCCTTTGTTTCAGATGCTTGGTGCATTCTTTGCCATGTTTACAAGTGAACTTACAGAGATTGCAAAAATGGTAAATTTTATGTCTGCTCTAGCGAGTGCCTTCACCATTCTTTTTATGTTTTGGACTATCACTAATTTGGCAAAAAAATTAGTAATTAAAACAGGAAAAATTAATGAAAGCTCCAGTATAGCAATTTTAGGTAGCGCACTAGTTGGCTCTTTGACTTACACTTTTTCTGATAGTTTTTGGTTTAGTGCAGTTGAGGGAGAGGTTTACGCAATGTCATCTTTTTTAATGGCGATCTTATTTTGGCTGGGCCTAAAATGGGAAAGCGAGATTCACACCCCAAGAGGACATAAATGGCTTGTAATTATTAGTTTTGTGGTTGGATTATCTTTTGGTGTTCATATTTTGTCTTTACTTGTTATCCCTGCGATATTCCTAATTTATTTTTTTAAGACGTATCATACAATAAACCTCAAAACCACCAGTATTGCAACAATTATTTCAATTCTGATACTTGCTTTTGTTTTTAAGTTTTTATTTCCATTTACACTAAAGTTCTTTAGTGCCTCAGAATTATTTTTTATCAATTCTATAGGCTTACCGTATAATTCTGGTTCTATAATAGCTGGTATTATATTGGTAGTTGGCTTTTATGTTGGTTTAAATTATACTAGGAAAAATAATAAGGTTATAACAAACACTATTCTTCTGTCTGTACTTTTTATCATGATTGGCTTTTCGTCTTGGTTGATGCTTCCAATTAGAGCAAATACCAACACTACTATTAATGAGAACAATCCCTCTAGTGCTAGAGAATTACTAGCTTATTATAATCGAGAACAGTATGGTGATGCTAATGTATTTTATGATACTTATTATTCAGATTCGTATAGTAGAGAGGTAAACAAAGAAAAACCTCTTAAAGACGATAAACCTAAATATGAAAAACGAAATGGGAAGTATGAGATAGTGAATAAATACAAAGATGTACTCCCAAACACATCCGACAAACACAAAGGATTTATTCCAAGAATGACAAATCCTGCAGCTGAAAAAATGTATAAAGCCATTGCTAATATTCCTCAGAATAGCACTAGAAGACCCACATTTGCAGAGAATATAAAATTTATGATTAGCTACCAATTTGGCTATATGTATGGCCGTTATTTTATGTGGAATTTTTCTGGCAGACAAAATGACGTTCAAGGACAATTAGATAGGTACAATGGAAATTGGTTAAGCGGAATTAAATTTATTGACGAAGCTAGATTAGGACCACAAACTAATTTACCATCGGATGTAACAGAAAATAAAGGCCGAAATGTTTATTTTATGTTGCCTTTTTTATTGGGTATCATCGGATTATTGTATCAAATAAAATGGGATAAGAAAAATTTCTTTGTGCTATTTATGTTCTTTGCTTTTACAGGCTTTGCAATTATTTTTTACACAAATCCAAAACCTTTTGAGCCTAGAGAAAGAGATTATGCAATCGTAGGTTCATTTTACATCTTTGCCATTTGGGTTGGTTTTGGTGTATTGGCACTTTATGAATATCTAAAGAATTTCGCCAATAAAAAAGTAGTTGCTATAGCTGTATCAGTAATTTCATTGCTAGCTGTACCTACACTAATGGGCTTTGAAAACTGGGACGATCATGACAGATCAAATAGATATACCACACATTTAAACGCACAATCATATTTAGAATCTTGTGATCCTAACTCCATTATGTTTACCATTGGAGATAATGACACCTTCCCATTGTGGTATATGCAAGAAGTGGAGGGCGTAAGAACAGATATTAAATTAGTTAACACAAGCTTGTTTGCAACAGATTGGTATATAGATCAGATGAAACGAGCAACCTATGATGCGCCACCAATACCATCTCAATTAAATCATGATGATTATAAATATGGCAGTTTGGATGCTGCCTATTACTTTGAGGAATTATTCCCAACACTCAAAGACTCCGTTCTTCCAATAAATGATTACATGCAGTGGATAGAAAGTAAGAATACAATTACTTTTTATGATATTGATGGTGATGGAAATGAAGAGAAAGTTCTTCCTACAAGAAACATAAGAATTCCCGTAAATAAAGAAAATGTTTTAGAATATGGAATTGTTGCAGCAAAAGATGCAGATAAAATAGTAGATTATATAGATATTGAAATAGGAAGAGGAATTGCTAAAAACAGAATTTTAATGCTTGATATTTTAGCAAATTTTGATTGGAAAAGACCTATTTATTTTACGGGAGGTGCGTTTGCAGACGAAGAATATATTTGGCTGAAGGACTATTTACAGTTAGATGGGATGGCTTATAAATTAGTTCCTATAAAAACATCAATGAATGTTGTAAATCCAGACGGAACTGTAACCAAGAAAAGCCCATTTGACATGGGAAGAATTGATCCTGAAAAAATGTATGCTAACATTCAAAAATTAGATTGGAGAAACATTAATGATGGAAAAATATATTTAGATGAGCAGACTAAGAGAAGTTCTATTTCTATGCGTAATAATTTGATGCGGTTGTCTGATGCATTTGCTGCTCAGGGAGACACCGTTAAAGCATTAGAAATATTAGATCTCTCTATTGAAAAAATGCCTATCAAAGATTTTAGTCATTTTAGTTTATCTGTTGGGTATCCAGAAATGTATTATTTACTAGGAGAACCTGAAAAAGCTAGATCTGCTGCAGAAGCTTTAATAAAAATATTTAAAGAACAACTCATCTGGCTAGCAGAATTTCCAAAAGAAGATTCTGATCAAATTTTTGAAGAAATTGACAATAATCTGTTGATGTATAGAAATATCATTGCTACCCAAATTGACCGTTTTGATATAGATGAGGAATATAAAACTGACAAGCAAAATGAATTTATAGAAACTGTAAAACTATTTAATCATTTAATGCCTGAAGAAGAGTAGTTTTATGAAATTTTACACCATTAAAACGCCATCTATAATTCAAAGAGTTTTCTCTAGTTATAGATGGCGTTTTTCCTTATTTCCAAAAGAAATATACTTAACATTTGATGATGGACCAACTCCAGAAATTACCACTTTTGTTTTAAATGAATTAAAAAAAAATAAAGCTAAGGCAACTTTTTTTTGTATCGGGAAAAATGTAAAAAAACACCCTACTATTTATGAGAGAATTAAAAAAGAAGGGCACGCTGTGGGTAATCATACCTACAATCATTTAAATGGTTTCAGAACTAACAACACAAACTATATAGAAAATATTCAGCAAGCAGAAAAACTCATTGAAACTAACTTATTTAGACCTCCTTATGGAAGATTAAAATCATCTCAAGCAAAATCAATTATTAGAAAGGGCTATAAAATAATTATGTGGGATGTTCTTAGTGGTGATTTTGACACTACGATAACGCCTGAAAAATGTTTGAAAAATATTCTTGATAAAACTACTAATGGAAGTATTGTGGTGATGCACGATAGCGAAAAAGCAAAAGATAAAATATTTTATACCCTTCCTAAAATTCTGAGTTATTATCAAGAAAAAGGATATCTATTTAAGGCAATTTCTTAGAGGTATTGCTGCACTAAACCAATTAAAGTATTCGCATCTTGTTCGCCAGTTTGTCTCCATTTCATTTCACCATCTTTATAAATCATAAAGGTTGGATTTCCCTTTACACGAAGAGCCTCAGCTAATGGTTCATTTTTTTTAATATCTATCTTTATCACTTTAGCTTTATCTCCTAAAGCAGCAGCTACATCTCTTAAAGTATCTACATTATTATCCGCATCTTCCCAATCAAAATAAAAATCTATTAAGACAGGTTCTTCTGCACTAATTAACTCACCAAACTTTGTCATTTTTTTATTGTTTTTTAAGGGTAAAAATGCTGTATTTGAGCATTTTAATACTTACAAATATAACATTTCTATTGAATTGACCTGAAAATCAGGCTTTTTTCAATTTAATAACAGTGATTTCTGGCCAAATTCCTACTCTCCCAGGAAATGCATGATATCCAAATCCTCTATTGACGTTGATATACCTTCCCTCCTCATTATATAAACCAGCCCACTGTTTATAGACATATTTTGAAGGACTCCATTTAAACCAACCAGGAATTTCAATCCCCATTTGCAATCCATGTGTATGACCACTTAATGTCAAATGATAATTTAAATTATCTTGCTTAACCTCAGCATCCCAATGAGAGGGATCATGAGACATCAATATTTTAAAATCTTCTTTGTTAATACCTTCAGATGCTTTTTTAAGATCTCCAGCTTGTTTGAAACTTTTACCCCAGTTTTCTACACCTATTAAAGAGATTTTTTGTCCATCTTTTTCTATATATCGGCTTTCATTACATAATAAATCAAACCCTATTTTGGGGTGAATTTTTTTTATTTCTTGAAACTGAACTTCTTTTTCTTCTTTACTTATACCTCTTATATATTCTGCATAATCGTGATTTCCTAAGACAGAATATTTTCCAAATGGCGCTTTAAGAGAGCTAAACATTTCTATCCAATTATCCATCTCACTTGCCATATTGTTTACAATATCGCCTGTAAATAGTAATACGTCAGAATTTTGATTGTTAATCATATCAACACCGTACTGAATTTTCTTTTTATTGGTAAAGCTTCCCGAGTGAATGTCTGAAATTTGAGTAATTGTAAATCCATCAAAAGCATCTGGCAGGTCTTTAAAAGATAGCTGGTACTTTAACACCTTATAATTATACCTGCCTTGAATAATTCCATATAAGAATGAAGTAAAAGGAATAGCTGCTAATACAAGAGCTAGTTGAGATATAAATTTACGTCTCCCAGGAATAGGTTGAGTTGGGTTACTACCAAGCCAAGATGTAATTTTATGAAAGATTCGAACAATATCTTCCCCAAACAACACTACTAAAATAAATATTTTAGGAATTAAAATAGTAATCATCATTCCTGTAGCCATCTGAAACTCCTTAGTTTGACCAGAATTACTTGGTGTTGTAACTATTACGTACAATAGATTGAGGTAAACTAGGATTCCTATAGCCATCCAACCCCATCTAATAATTCTATTTTTAGTGACCGTCTTTACCGCCTGAAAAGCATAATATTCTAAAATAAAAATGATTGCAGAAGCTATCAATAAGGGGACGATCCATCTTGGCATAGTTATTTATTTTAATGGGGTTAAATATAGTTCAAAAACAAAGTGATAATTTTAAGTTCATGTTAAAGTTTTCTTTACAAAATGAAATAAAATTCTGTGTTCGCAATAGATTACAAAACAAATAGAATGAAACAGAAATGATTTTTTAACAAACTTCAAGCAAGTGAAAAACAAATCGCTAATAACTTATAACAATTTTGAATAATTATTTAATGGACAAAATTTATATTTTGTAGTTTTAGCAAATCAATATAAACTTCATGTCAGATAAAAAACGTCTTTTTTTACTCGATGCTTTTGCACTAATTTTTAGAGGATATTATGCATTTATTAAAAACCCTAGAATTAATTCAAAAGGGATGGATACTTCTGCTATTCTAGGTTTTACCAATTCTCTTCTCGATGTAATAAAAAGAGAAAAACCAGATCTATTAGCTGTTTGTTTTGATAGAGGTGGAAGTGTAGCTAGAACTGAAGCATTTTCTGAATATAAAGCCAATAGACTAGAAACTCCTGAGGCAATTAAAATTGCAGTACCTATTATAGAAAATATTTTAAAAGCTATGAAAATTCCTGCAGTTGTTTTGGCAGGATATGAGGCAGATGATATTATTGGAACCCTAGCCAAGAAAGCAGAAAAAGAAGGATACCAAACTTTTATGGTTACACCAGATAAAGATTTTGCACAATTGGTTTCTGAAAATATTTTTATGTACAGGCCTCGATTTGGAGGAGGCTATGAAACGTGGGGAATTCCTGAGGTACAAGAAAAATTTGGGGTAAAAAACCCAGAACAAGTCATTGACTTTTTAGGAATGATGGGAGATTCTGCAGATAATATTCCCGGATTACCAGGTGTAGGTGAAAAAACTGCAAAAAAATTCTTAGCGCAATATGGATCTATGGAGAATTTGTTGGAAAACACTGCAGACCTTAAGGGTAAGATGAAAGAAAAAGTAGAGGCCGCAAAAGAATTGGGAATTCTTTCCAAAGAACTAGCTACTATTATGTTGGATGTTCCTGTTGATTTTCATGAGGAAAGTTTCAAAATGAGTATGCCTGATATTGAAGCAACTAAAGAAATTTTTACAGATTTAGAATTTAGACGACTTACTGAAAATTTTGTCAAAACATTTTCAATTGCAACAAATTCTGAAGACATTGTTAATCAAGACAATCAAAAAATTGCAAATTCTAAAGCATCTGCTACTAAACCTCAAGGTGATCATAATGGTCAATTTGATTTGTTTGCTACACCCGGAACCGGAAATGTTTCGGAAGAAGAAAGTATTCAAGGCTATAAAACTATTGCAACTACTAGTCACTTCTACCAACACGTTGATACACCAATCTCAAGAAAATTACTACTAAAAAAATTGCAGCAACAAACCTCTGTTTGCTTTGATACAGAAACAACTGGATTGAAAGCCCTGGAAGTTGAACTGATCGGAATTTCCTTTTCATGGGAAATTGGGAAAGGCTACTATGTATCATTCCCAGATGACCAAATTGAAACTAAGGCAGTCTTGGAGGAATTTCGTAGTTTTTTTGAGAATACATCCATTGAAAAGATAGGTCATAACTTAAAATATGATATCAAAGTATTATCAAATAATGGAATGTCTGTAAAGGGAAACTTATTTGATACAATGATTGCCCATTATTTAATCAATCCAGACATGCGACATGGAATGGATATTTTAGCTGAAACCTATTTAAATTATCAACCTGTTTCAATCACTAAATTAATTGGTAAAAAAGGGAAAAATCAGTTATCTATGCGAGATGTTCCTATAAAAGATCAAACAGAATATGCTGTTGAAGACGCTGACATAACACTTCAATTAAAAAAACATTTCATTGAAGAATTAAAAAAAGGGAATGTTATAAAACTATTTAATGAAATTGAATTACCATTAGTTTCTGTATTAACAGCTATGGAAATTGAAGGAATTAATTTAAATACTGATTTCTTAAAAGAGTTGTCTATTCATCTAACAGATGACATCAACCGTTTAGAAAAGACCATATTTGAACAAGCTGGTGAAGAATTTAATATTGCCTCACCTAAACAACTAGGTATTGTATTATTTGAGAATATGAAATTGGTAGATAAGCCAAAAAAAACAAAAACAGGCCAATACTCTACTGCAGAGGATGTTTTATCTAACCTATCTAAAGATCATACAATTATTGCCAATGTTTTAGAATACAGGCAATTTAAGAAGTTACAAAGCACCTATGTAGATGCACTACCAAATGAAATTAATCCTAATACTGGTAGAGTTCATACAGCGTATGCACAGGCAGTTGCTGCTACAGGGAGACTTAGCTCTACCAACCCAAACCTGCAAAATATTCCTATTAGAACAGAGAGAGGAAAACAAGTAAGAAAAGCATTTATCTCAAGAGATCAAAACCACGTATTATTAGCAGCAGATTATTCACAGATAGAATTACGAATTATAGCTGCTTTGAGTGAAGAAGAAACCATGATTGAGGCTTTTAAAAACGGAGAGGATATTCATGCCTCCACGGCGGCAAGAGTCTTTAATGTTCCTTTAAGCGAGGTAACCAGAGAACAAAGAAGCAATGCAAAAACAGTTAATTTTGGAATCATATACGGTGTTTCTGCTTTTGGATTGAGTAATCAAACAGATCTAACTAGAAAGGAATCTAAGGAACTAATAGATTTATACTATGAAACCTATCCTAAACTTAAAAACTACATGTCTGCTCAGGTAGATTTTGCTAGAGATCATGGTTATGTAGAAACCGTGTTACAACGCCGTAGATATTTGAAAGATATTAATTCTAGAAATGCAATTGTACGAGGAGCCGCAGAAAGAAACGCTGTGAATGCACCCATTCAAGGATCTGCTGCAGATATCATAAAAATAGCTATGATAAATATATTTAAGCGATTTGAGAAGGAAGGTTTTAAATCAAAAATGTTATTACAAGTGCATGATGAATTGGTATTTGATGCACATAAAGATGAGCTAGAGATCATAAAACCAATTATTAAATATGAAATGGAACATGCATTTGAGATGATTGTACCATTAGATGTTGAAATGGGTATTGGTGAAAATTGGCTAGAAGCACATTAACTATTTAAGTAATACTTTTCATCACAAGAAATTTTTAATATTTTGCTTCACTTTCAACATTTTAAAGAAAACACTTCAGGAATTGAAGTTCCAGATAAATTTACATTCCCATTTTATTATGAGCCGCACCCATTAACTTTAGTAGCTACAAAAGAATTACAAGAATATTTAGAAAAACAAACTGATTTTAAACATGAATTTGGTCTAAAAGGTACAGAACTAAAAAATGCTATTGGCAAAATGTTTGGCGTCTTAGTTGTAAAAAAGACAGACAATAGTTTAGGATATTTGGCTGCATTTTCTGGGAAATTAGCTGATAATAGTTTCCCTGATAAATTTGTTCCTCCTATTTTTAATATGAGATCTGAAGGGAGCTTTTATATAGAGGGTGAAAAGAAAATCGAGAAAATTGGAGCAGAAATTCAGTTATTAAAAAAAGATAAAAACTATCTATCTTTAAAAAAATCGCTAAAAAAATTAAGTAAAAAAATTGAAGAAGATTTAGCTGCACAAAGGAAGAAAATGAAGACTTCAAAACTATCAAGAAGACTTCAAAAAAAAGAGGCTAGTGCTAATTTAGATGCTGCTAATTTTAACATTTTAAACAAAAAATTAATACAAGAAAGTTATAACGATCAGTTTTACTACAAAGAACTCCAAGAATACTATTCTTATAAAATTGAAGAAAGTAAAACCCTACTAGCTCATTTTGAAAATAAAATTATGGGTTTAATGGCACTTAGAAAAAAGACCTCTACCATTCTTCAAAACACCTTATTTGAAAAATATCAGTTCTTAAATCAACAAAAAGAAACAAAAGGATTACTTGCTATTTTTAATAACCCCTCATCCAGACCACCCGCTGGTGCTGGAGATTGCTCTGCTCCAAAATTATTACAATATGCTTTTCAGCACCATTTAACCCCTATTGCTCTAGCGGAATTTTGGTGGGGCATCTCCCCTAATTCTGAAATTAGAAAACATAAAAACTTTTATCCATCATGTCTAAGTAGGTGCAAGCCTATTTTAAATCATATGTTAGAAGGTATTGATATGGAGGAAAATTTATTGCTGAAAAATTTAACTAAAAAGGAAGAATTATCCGTTATTTTTGAAGACGATGATCTAATTGTTGTAAACAAACCCCCAGAGTTTTTATCGGTTCCTGGAAAAGAAATAAAGGATTCTGTATATACAAGAATTAAACAAAAATATCCTGAAGCAACTGGTCCTTTGATTGTTCATAGACTAGACATGTCTACTTCTGGTATTATAGTACTTACTAAAACAAAAGAAGCTAATAAAATACTACAGGGTCAGTTTATTAAACGAACTGTTAAAAAGAGATATGTTGCACTTCTTAGTGGCAAGCTATCAAAAAAACAGGGTGTAATTAAACTTCCTTTACGACTTGATTTAGATGACAGACCTAGACAGCTAGTAGACTTTACGAATGGTAAAAAAGCGGAAACAAATTGGGTTTTTATAAATCAAAACAATAACCAAACGCGTGTTCATTTTTATCCAATTACCGGAAGAACTCATCAATTAAGAGTACATGCCGCACATAAAGAAGGTTTGAACACTCCAATAAAAGGTGATGATTTATATGGAAATAAACAAGACCGATTATACTTGCATGCCGAGTTCATTGAGTTTACTCACCCTACTTCAAGAAACAAAATTAGCTTCACCGTACCAGCTGATTTTTAAAAAATAGCTTCTTAAAATAATCTTCTTTTGCATAAAAAAATGTTCTGATTTCACTTAAAATGTTCTGATTTCTATTTTACAGCAAGTATTACTGTATTTATGAAAGCAATTTTTTATATTTTCATATAGTTGATTTTTTTGTAAAAAAATGAACAAAAACCCCTCTTTCATATTACCTATTCCCTAAGATTAACAAACAATAAAAGAAATTATTTCTTATTAAACGTGGAATAAATGAAACTTGTTTTATCATTTGTATTAATTCTACTTACTTGTAATGGATTTGGTCAAACTATTCATCATCAGATGATTAGCTCTCAAGGAAAAACCTCGACTACAAATGAAAAAGCAATTGTAAAGCAAACTATTGGTCAATTGTCTGTAACAGGAAGCTACAAAGGTCTTTTTTCTGTTCAACAGGGATTCCAACAATCTTTGTGGGTTAATTATTTGAAACCCACCAAAAATATGCACGTTTCAACTTTACCAAATCCGTTTACTGAGATTGTTAATTTTAATTTTAACAACACCAATAGTGGCAATTTAACAGTTAAAATTTTTGATGTTAGCGGTAAGATCCTTTTCATAAAAGAGCTACAAATTACAAACAATCAATGCACTATTAATCTATCTAGGTTAGCCATAGGAACCTATTTGGTAAAATTAGTTGGTAAAGAATTTAATTATTACACTAAAATTATTAAAATTTGAGAGGAGTCTATTTATTTTTATTAATTGTTTTGTCAGCATTTAGTACAAAAGCTCAGGAGATATACGTAAGTTCTGGAAATAATATAACTAGTTATGATTATGTAAGTTCTAATGGTAGTGATGAGAATTTAGAATTTAGAAGCGATTCTGGAACTAACTTTGAAGTAGGTTACATACATAGCTTTAATAATTATAAACTACTATATGCTATAGGTTTTGTTTACAATGAATTTAATGCCGAAGCATCAAGTTTTAGCTCAAGTTATTCGTGGAAAACAAAGTATATGGGAATCATCAATAAATTTTCTTATAACCTTTCAAATTGTTGTTATAATACTGGGTTAAATACTTTTTTAACTGCTGGATTTAGCACATCCACACTTGCAAGTGGAGATCAGCTTATAAATGAAGATTACTATGATCTATCTAAGAGTGAAGATTTTTTAGGAGTTAATATTCAACCTTTTATTGGGATAAACTCTCAATACAACCTAGCCAGGAATTTTAAACTAACTCTAGGATATAATTTTTCTAAGGCATTTCATTTATTTAATAATTCTGAAGAGAAAATCTCATACAATACACATCAAATAAAAGTTGGCTTTTTAGTCTCACTTTACAGATAAATATAATACTATGAAAAAAATATTAATAGCTTTTTTGTTTTTTGGGTCTTTAAGTTATGGCCAAACAAAAGGCATATCCTATCAAGCTTTAATCATAGATCCTGTTGTTCAGGAATTACCAGGCTTTAATAATACCCAAGTACCTCTTGCAAATAGAAATATCTGCTTAAAATTTTCATTCATTGATGAATTGAGTTCACTAGAATATGAAGAAATTTTTACCACTACCACTGATGATGTTGGGATGGTAAACCTTATCATTGGAACTGAAGATAGAACTGGCGGGTACGCTAGTTCTTTTGAAGACATTACTTGGAGTTCCTTGCCTAAAAATTTAAAAGTTGATTTAAGTGTAAATGATGGTTGTTCTAATTTTATTGAAATAAGCAATGCTCCATTCACAGCTGTTCCATTTGCGTTGTTTGCCTTAAACACCGAAAATACACCACTTGTATTAGATAATGAAGCAGAAATTATATTGCTTAAATCTTTATTAGCAACTACTCAACTAGGAGCTGGTCTTAATGCCGATGGAACTTACTCCCCTAATGCATCTTCAAATTTTATCACTGGCGCCACTTCTCTAAATAATGCAGACACAATTTTAGATGGCCAAGTAAAAAATAATAAAGATGTTATAACAGATAATACTACCAGTATCGGAACAAACAGAACTGCTATTGGTGATAATACCACAAACATTACAACAAATACATCGGGTATTGCAACCAACACAAATGCTATAACTGATAACACTACCAGTATCGGAACTAACACAACAGGTATAGCAACCAACACAACTGCTATAACTGATAATACCACAAACATTACAACAAATACATCGGGTATTGCAACCAACACAAATGCTATAACTGATAACACTACCAGTATAGGAACTAACACAACAGGTATAGCTGATAATACAATAGCTATTAATGAAAGGGTTAAAATAGTCGATATTGTAGATGATCTAACTACTGGCGGAACCATGCTCCCTTTATCTGCAGAGCAAGGAAAGGTTTTAAAGAATTTAGTAGATACAACCGTTAATATATTAGTTGAAGATGATCTTACATCTACCAGTACAACCAATGCTTTATCAGCAAACCAGGGAAGAGAATTAAAAGGAATCACAGATACTAATTCAACTGACATTGCTACCAATGTGACTGATATAGCAACTAATACCTCAGGGATTGCTACCAATGTGACTGATATAGCAACTAACACCTCTGGGATTGCTACTAGTGTGACTGATATAGCAACTAACACCTCTGACATTGCAACCAACGTGACTGATATAGCAACCAACAGCTCTGGGATTGCTACCAATGTGACTGATATAGCAACTAATACTTCTGGGATTGCTACCAATGTGACTGATATAGCAACTAACACCTCTGGGATTGCTACTAATGTGACTGATATAGCAACCAACAGCTCTGGGATTGCTACCAATGTGACTGATATAGCAACTAATACTTCTGGGATTGCTACCAACACCTCAGATATTGCTACTAATGTGACTGATATAGCAACTAACACTTCAGGAATTGCAACCAACGTGACTGATATAGCAACTAACACTTCTGGGATTGCAACCAACACTTCTGGGATTGCAACCAACACTTCA
>Ga0209195_1001148_pt1 | contig 18551 bp, 12 predicted proteins | sample COGITO_mtgs_1004_3_FD_184788 | JGI IMG/M metagenome (GOLD analysis project Ga0209195, IMG submission 184788) | Pelagic marine microbial communities from North Sea - COGITO_mtgs_100420 (SPAdes) (version 2) | ecosystem: Environmental > Aquatic > Marine > Epipelagic ...
CCACTGGCACGCGGACGACCCTGAAAACTTCCCCGCAAGAGTCCCAGCCAAGGAAGACACCAAGCATGACACCAAGCATGACACCAAGCATGACACCAAGCATGACACCAAACATGACACCAAACATGACACCAAGGCTAAAATCAAAGCAGGAAGCCAACGAGCTTTTGCCAAATACGAAGTCCATGAGCCCGAGCAGCACGCCTACGGTGACTGGGCGGCCATCGCCATCGGCGGACAATACTACCTCACGGCAGACTACCATCCTATTCATGACAAGATCCGCATCGGATTGTTCACCTCCCCTAGCCTGGATCAAAAGTTCGAGTTCATTGGTGAACTCGGCAGCGGCCACCCAGACCCGGACATCGGCTTTGCCGAAGGTCAATTCTATCTCATCAATCAAACCAAACATGACTACGTCAGCCCAGGGCCATGGGTCGAGAAAGTAGAAGCCCGCGTCGGAGTGGACACCACCAATGACGGCAAGGCCGACACCTGGAGTGACTGGGCAGAGCTCAAAGAGAGCTATGACCACATCGAAGGTTTCTCCAAACAAATTCAGCGCATCCCCGCGTCGATGGATCTGAGCGAGTTGCCAGCAGGCTACGGCTTCTGCTTTGAGCTAAAGCTGCAGGACACCACCGAAAACGCATCCAAGCCGATGCTCGAAAGCGTCGAGATCAGTTTCAAATAGCCGAACGCGGCGCAAACGATAAAGGACACCTAAAGACGTCATGAATACATTCAGGCTCATTTTACTTCCGCTCATTTTGGTGAGTGGCGTGTCGTCGCGGGCGGAGCCTGCCTCGGGCAGCGCGCCGATTCATCTGAAAGCGGACATCGTCTACAAGACGACGGCTGAAAAGGATCTGCATCTGGACCTCTTCTATCCAGCGACTGAGCTTGTGGGTGCCTATCCCCTGGTGGTCTACACCCACGGCGGCGGCTGGGCGGCGGGCAGCAAGAACAAGGCACAGGGGCGATCAAAAATTGCCCAGACGGTGCGTGGTTTGACCGAAGCGGGCTTTTGTGTCGCAGCCGTGCAATATCGGCTCTGCAAGAACGGGCAGACAAGTATCCGCGATTGTGTGACCGACTCCATGGACGCCGTGCGCTACCTTGCCAAGCATGGTGAGGCGCTGCATCTCGATTCAACCCGCGTCTTTACCTATGGCGACTCTGCGGGCGGCCAGCTCGCCCAGATGTTACTGCTGACGCAGCCGGATGACTTTCCCGGTGACGCAGAGCTTGCCGGCCAGCGCTTCACCATGCTTGGCGGTGTTTCATGGTATGGCCCCTGTGACTTTGAGAAGACCGAGCTATTCAATCACGATGGCCGCGCAAAATTCCGCGATCGTTTCGGAGCACGTGTGCTCAAGTCGGGAACCCCACCCGCTGATAAACTGCGCCTCTACCGAGAAGTCAGCCCGGTCAATTACCTGCGCAAAGAAAGCCCACCACTGCTCATGATTCAGGGCGACGGAGACACCACCATTCCCGTGCACCACGCCTATTACATGCAGAAAAAGGCGAAGGTCTGCGCTGCCCCTGTCGAGATTTTCATCATCAAGAACGCCGGCCACAACTGGCGCAAGGCCGATGGTTCCACCCCCATCGATCCGTCGATCGACGAGATCGTCCAGCGCTCCGTCGACTTTTTGGCTGCCGAGTTGCGCCGGAGCAAGGCCTTGAAATGAAGCCTCACACACAGAGACCGAGCCCCACAAGAAATACAAACTTCCACAAGAAATACAAACGATGACGATAACAAATACCCTAAGAAATTCTCTAACAAATTCTTTGCGCAGCGCTTTTGCCGCGATGATGATTGCTAGCAGCACCACTGGCATCGCTGCTGAGAACCCAGCCCCCGAATTAAAACCCAACATTGTCCTCATCATGTGTGACGACCTCGGCTACGGAGATGTGCAATGCCTGAACCCGGAGAACGGCAAAATCAAAACCCCCTGCGTCGATAAGCTCGCCAAGCAAGGCATGATCTTTACCGATGCCCATTCAGGCTCCGCGGTCTGCACCCCCACCCGCTACGGCCTCCTCACTGGCCGCTACAGCTGGCGCACGAGGCTGCAGAACGGGGTGGCCACTGGCTTCAGACCCTGCCTGATTGCGCCGGACCGCCTCACCGTGGCGGGCTTACTCAAGAAACAAGGATACGCCACCGGGATCATCGGCAAGTGGCATCTGGATTTCCAGTATCAAGATCCCAAGACAGGCGAGATACTAGCCAAGGGTCAAACCAAGAAAGGTCGTGCACCGATCGGGGCAACCATCCCCGATGGACCGACCACACGCGGCTTTGACTACTTTCATGGCATCCATCACGCCGGACATATGGACACCATCATCGAAAACGACAAGGTCATCGAAAAGCTGGAGGAAATTCACAACCTGCCTCGCCTGACCGAAAAGTCAGTGGCCTATATTGAAGAGCGCGCCAAGTCACCCGAGCAACCCTTCTTCCTCTACGTCCCACTCGGTTCACCCCATGCCCCGATTGTGCCCACCAAAGAATGGCAGGGAAAAAGCGGCTTGAACGCCCATGCCGACTTCGTCATGCAAACCGATGCGACTGTAGGCGCGATCTCCGACGCTCTGGAAGAAAACGGCTTTTCAGATAACACCCTGTTCATCTTCACCAGTGACAATGGCACCTCGAAGGGAGCTAACATTGCCGAATTGCGCGAGAAAGGCCACCATGTCAGCGCCCACTTCCGCGGCTCCAAGGCCGACATCTGGGACGGCGGACATAGGGTGCCGTTTGTGGTCCGCTGGCCGGGCAAGGTTGAGCCCGGCTCTCGTTGTGACCAGCTCATTACCTTGGTGGATTTCTTTGCCACCGCTTCCGAGATCACCGGAGAAAAAGCACCAGAAATCGCCGAAGACAGCGTGAGCTTTCTTCCTGCCCTATCTGGCAAACCCATTGTATCGACGCGCAAGGGCGTGATCCATCATTCCATTTCAGGCCACTTCGCTTATCGCCAGGGCAAATGGAAACTGCTGCTGGCCAGAGGATCCGGCGGCTGGTCCTCCCCGAAGGAACGTGACCCCGTGAGTAAAGCTGCACCAGAGGCGCAGCTTTACGACATGGAAAAAGACCCGAGTGAGCAGAACAACCTCTACCTCACCCACCCCGAAATCGCTGAGAAGTTATTGGCAGACCTCACATCGGATGTGGAGCGAGGTCGCAGCACAGACGGCCCGGAAGCGAAAAATGATGTGGCAGACATCACCCTCTGGAAGAGCGGCAGAGGAACGCTGCGCAAGAGGTCCAAGCAATAAAAAACCCTACTGAAAGCATCTTCCCAACCTACCTTAATCAATAACCAACCCAGCCAATGAAACGACTCACCATCCTCCTCTTTCTCTCTTCACTCTTCACTTTTCACCCTTCTGTTTTGTCCGCGGCCGACGGTGCGACTGCGAAGCAGGCGGGAGGAGGGCAAGCGTCTATATCCAAGCCCAACATCCTCTGCATCATGATCGATGACCTGGGTAAAGACTGGGTCAGCTGCTACGGGGCGGACGACATCAAGACTCCGCATATCGATGCGCTCGCAGAAGGCGGCATGAAGTTTAGCAATGCCTACTCGATGGGGTCCTGCACGCCATCGCGCACGACGCTTCTGACGGGTAAATACCCATACCGCACGGGGTGGGTCAGCCATTGGGATGTTCCTCGCTGGGGAGTCGGATATTTCGACTGGAAAAAGAAAGAAAACATCACCTTTGCCCGCCTGATGAAAAAGCTCGGCTATGCCACCTGCGCGGCCGGCAAGTGGCAGATCAATGACTTCCGGGTCGAGCCACACGCTCTGAAGAAGCACGGCTTTGATGACTGGGCGATGTGGACCGGCTTTGAGACCGGCAACCCGCCGAGCGACAAACGCTATCACGACCCCTACATCAACACCCCCGAGGATGGTAGCCGCACCTACGCCGGCAAATTCGGGCCCGACATATACACCCAGCGCCTGATCAAGTTCATGCGCGCGCACAAGGATGAACCGATGTGTCTCTATTACCCCATGCCCCTACTGCACTCGCCTTTCGTTGCCACCCCGGACGAACCCAATGCCAAGAGTAAACTCGACCGGCATAAGGCCATGGTGCGCTACGTGGACAAAATGGTCGGGCAAGTGGTCAGCGAACTGGACGCCCTTGGCATCCGTGAGCGCACCATGATCTTTTTCTGCAGTGACAACGGAACGAACAAGCCGATCACGGGCTCACTCAATGGGGAAAAGATCCAGGGGGCAAAAGGCGAGCAGACCGAGGCCGGCGTTTGCGGGCCCTTCATCGTCAACTGCCCGGGAACCGTTCCCGCCGGTGTCGAAACCGATGCCCTCACCGATCTCTCCAATATGCTGCCCACCTTCGTTGAACTGGGAGGCGGAAAGGTTCCGGAGGATCTCGTCATCGACGGGACTTCCATCGCTCCGCTCATCCTCGGCAAAGAGAAGGACTCCAAGCGTGATTGGATCATGGCCCTGAGCTTTGGTAAGGCAAAGCTGGATGGGGAGAGTATCCGTCCCGGCAAAGATTTTGGCGGACGGGTCATCCGCGACAAGCGCTACAAGGTCTGGGTCAACACCAACAAACAGATCGATCGTCTGCATGATCTGCAGCAAGACCCGAAAGAAGAAACCAACCTGATCGACAGCAAGGAAGAGAGTCACCAGCAAGCCCTCGCCAAATTTACCCAGATCCTCAGCACCCTTCCCGACAAGGACGCCCGGCCTTCCTACGAGCCCCGGGCAGCAAATCCGTGGGACCGAAAGAAGTAGAGGCACGCAAACCAAGTAGCACCATATTTACTCAACCAATGACAAAAGATAGCGAGACAAACCCAAGCCGGCGGGACTTTTTGACCATGACCTCCATGGGCGCTGCTTCACTTGCCACCTCACTCGCGGCGACAGGACTGACCGGCTCCGCCCATGCCAAGGAAGGCGAACCACAAGGAGAATCCAAGGAGGCCGACAGCTCACCCACGAAACAGCTCGAATTTCTTTTTCTGGGAACAGGTGCGGCGAACTGGCCACGCAAGTACCCATTCAAAGATAGGAGTCATCCACGAGCCAAGCTACGCGCCATGTCATCGATGCTGGTCAACGGACATATTCTCATTGATTGCGGCCCGACCGTGCTTGATGTCATGAACTGTTACGACGTCGACCCCGCCGGGATCACCGACATCCTACTGACTCACACGCACTCGGACCACTTGCATCCGGGCAACATCATGAGCATCGCCAATGGAAGGGATGCCAGTCTTGGACCTTTGAAGTTTTGGGGAGACCCGGAAGCACTGAAAAAAGTGCCCGACTCAGATCGCATCGAGAAGATTCCCGTTGAGCATGGCAAAAGCTTCCAGGTGCATGGACTCACCATGACAGGTCTTGCCGCCAATCACGACGTTCATGGCTCCAAAGAGCAATGCCTGCTTTACCTGATTGAGAGCGCTACCAAGCGTGCTTTCTACGCGACTGACACGGGCTGGTTGCCGACAACGACCTGGCTACACATTGAGCGCAAGCAACTCGATGCCATCATCTGGGACGCCACCTGCGGTGAGGGCAAGGGAGACCCTCGAATTTTCAGCCATAATGACCTGACCATGATTCGTCACATGAACCAAACCCTCATGCAACGAAAGGTACTCAAGCCGGATGCAAAAATCATTCTCACCCATATCGCGGACAGACTGCATCCGCCTCACCATGTGCTGGAGAAAAAGCTCATCCCGGAAGGTCTTATTCCTGCCTATGAAGGTATGTCGGTCGTGCTGGACAAAGGCTAAGCAATTGGCACAACAAATATTAGACATGATCAAAAAACCCATTTGCACGATGACCCTCACAGGAGCGCTGCTCGCTGTATTGACATCTGTGTTCACGCCCCTGCACGCTCAGGCTGAAGAGACCAGCATCAGGGTCATGACCTACAATGCCTGCCGAGGCGGCACCTATCAGGGGCAACCCTTGTCTCAGTCCGCTAAAATGATTCGAGAGGCACAGGCCGATATCGTTGGCCTGCAGGAGATCGGCGAGAATGTCCCCAAGCTGGCAAAATTACTGGGTTGGAATCACATCGGGCCCTTCCTGACGCGGTATGAAATCGTGGAGCATGTCAAGGGCCTGGGCAAAAGACCGTGGGATGGCATCAAGGTCAAACTGCCTTCAGGGCAGCATGCCTATGCCTTCAACGCTCACCTTCCCAACCCTCCCAATCAGGCTTACCAATTAATGGGCCTTAAAGGAGGCTACCGAAGCTATCCCAAGATTGATACCGAAGAGGAGGCGATTGCCGGGGCCAAGAAAGCCCGAGGGAAATACATCGACCGCCTTCTCAAGCTCATGAAAAGTTTCGTGAAAACAGAGGACCCTATTTTTGTGGTGGGCGACTTCAATGAACCATCCCACCTCGACTGGACCGAAGCGGCGGCCAAGGCGGGGCACCACCCCATGAAGGTGGAATTCCCCACTAGCTTGATGATGGCTCAGGCTGGCTTTACCGATTCCTATCGCACGATTCATCCCGACGAGGTGGCAAAGCCTGGCCTCACCTGGTCACCCGTGTACGAACCCAAACACCCCGATCACCACTTGATGCGCATTGATTACGTGTATTTCAAAGGCAAAGGCCTCAAGGTCACCGACGCAAAGATCGTGGGTGAAGACAAAGAGCATGCGGACATTGTTGTTTCCCCCTACCCTTCTGACCACCGCGCCGTGGTGGCGACGATCACACTCGCCAAAGAACCAGAGAACGAACAACCATGAGCACACCCATTTTATCAAAAGCCATCAAACTCGCCTTCAGCATCGCCTTGCTTGCGACCGCATTCACACTACCCGTGCTTGCCGAGCAAGACAACCAAGCCAGCACCACCAAACTCCGCGTGATTGCCTACAACGTCGCTTGCGGCCAGTGGGCAACCCCAGAGAAAATCGCCGAGCTAATCAAGCCCCTGAACCCCGACCTCGTTTTACTGAGCGAAGTCCCCAAGGCGAACCGGGGAAAAGAGGTCAAGGACTGGTCACTCCGTGTAGCAGAAGCCCTCGGCCTGGAGCATGTCCACGTTGGGTCGAGTTCATCCGCGGGTCACAAGTCTCCCAAGTGGGGTGACCCCACCGGAAATTACGGCGGCAAGTTCAAATCCATTCTTAGCCGAACCCCTCTCTCGAACGGCAAGGACATCGAAGCCGAAGGGACCGGCTGGAAACGTGCCAAGCCCCTGCGTGCTGAAACGGTGATCGGCGGCAAGAAGTTCGCGATCTACTCACTGCACCTGCCAGGATACGCGCACAATAAGAAACAGCCTACGAAAATAGAAGCTTATGAGGGCTCAAAACACAAAGCCCTGGCAGAACACATCAAGGCAGAAGATGATGACTGTGAGGTCATTGTCGGCGGAGACTTTAATGAATGGACGGAAGGCATCGTCATGCAGTCCCTCTTGAAAGATGCCAAACTGAAAAACGCGACCAAAGAAAAATCCATCGACCATATCCTCTACAGCACGAAGAGTCCCATCAAGTTGATTAAAACCGATAGAGACTGGGGTCCTAAGAATCAGAATCCTAAAAACCTAAAATGTGAGGGTTGCTGGTCCGACCACCCTTGGGTCTATGCCGAGCTCGAAATCCCTGCGAGCAAGAGCTCCAAATAGCAGACACAGAAATCATAAAAGTTATGCAGCAGACCATTCACAGCATCGTTCTATATTTTGCGATTAGTTTCTTTTGCATTGGGTTTTCTCATGCAGAAGACGCCGAGGAGCCCAGCGTGAAGGTCATGTCCTATAACATTCACCGTGGCGGCATCATCATGCTGAAACAACCGTTGTCCCAAACGGCCAAGGCGATCCAGTTGGCCAAGGCTGACATTGTCGGCATTCAAGAGACCCGCTCCCCCAAGGGAGACACCTTGGAGGATCTTGCCAAGTTGCTCGGGTGGAATCATGATGAGGGGAGCTGTATCGTGACCCGTTATGAAATCGTCGAGCATTTCAAAGGTGGAAAAGATTATAAAGGCGGCATCAAGGTCAAGCTGGATTCAGGCAAGGAAGCTTACGTCTTTAACCTGCACCTTCCCTCTCACCCCTACCAACCCTATCAGCTTCTGGGCATCCGGCCGAGTTGGCACAAGCACACCAATAATATTACCTTTATCAAAACCGAGGCAGAGGCGATCGAGTGGGCCAAAAAAGCGCGCGGTGCTGAAATTCAAAAACTACTTAAAGTCATTAGCTCGCTCCCTAACAAGGAAGCCCCTGTTTTTGTCGTAGGCGATTTCAACGAACCCTCCCACCTCGACTGGACGGAAGCCGCTGCCAAGTCTGGACGCCATCCGATCAAGGTCGCCTATCCCACTTCTTCGAGCATGCTCGAAGCTGGCTTTACCGACGCCTATCGCGCGATCTATCCCCACGAGATGAAAAACCCAGGCATCACCTGGTCCCCTGCTTACAAAGTCGGTGATCCCAGGACTCATCATGACCGTATTGATTTTGTTTACTTCAAAGGCGAGGGCGTCAACGTGACCGAAGTCAAGATCGTCGGAGAAAACAAAGAAAACGCCGACATCGTCGTTTCTCCTTACCCCTCAGACCACCGAGCGGTGGTGGCGCAGTTCACAACAACCAAACAATCGAAATCAGCGAATCCACCGCAATGAAAAGATACAATATAACAAAAGCCGCTCTGACAGCGGTATGCATGCTTGCTCTGCTGCCGGCGGCACACGCACAGGCAGAAAAACCTAACATCCTTTTCATCATGCTCGATGACCTGGGCAAGGAGTGGATCAGCTGCTACGGCGCGGAGGACATCAAAACCCCTAACATTGACGCCCTGGCAGCGGGTGGGATGAAATTTAATAACGCCTACTCCATGCCTCAATGCACTCCTTCCCGCGCGACGCTACTGACCGGCAAATACCCATGGCGCAACGGCTTTGTGAATCACTGGGACGTTCCACGCTGGGGCATCGCCTACTTTGACTGGAAGCAGAAGGAAAACACCACCTTTGCCCGCCTGATGAAAGACCTCGGCTACGCCACCTTTGCCGCAGGCAAATGGCAGATCAATGACTTCCGCATCGAGCCCCAGGCGATGAAAAAGCACGGCTTTGATGACTGGGCGATGTGGACGGGCTATGAGGCCGGCAACCCGCCAAGTGACGAGAGATACCAGGACCCATACATCAACACCCCGGAGGGCAGCAAGACCTACGCCGGCAAGTTTGGCCCGGATCTCTATTCCGATCACCTGATCAAATTCATGCGCAAACATAAAGAGAAGCCCATGTGCCTCTACTTCCCGATGGCGCTGCCTCATATCCCACTGGTGACCACCCCCGATGAACCGAGGGCCGAAGGCAAGCTCGGCAAGCACCAGGCCATGGTGCGCTATGTGGACAAGATGGTGGGCAAGATCATCAAGGAGCTCGATGAGCTGAAGATCCGTGATCGCACCATTATCATTTTCACCACCGACAATGGCACCGCTGGTGGCAAGCGCGGCGTGACCGGTACCCGCAACGGAAAGGATGTCGAAGGAGCGAAAGGCACGGAAACAGAGGCCGGGGTTTGCGCGCCTTTCATTATCAACTGCCCGGGACTCGTTCCCGCAGGTGTCGAGACTGATGCTCTGACCGACTTCTCTGACCTTCTGCCCACCTTCGTAGAACTCGGCGGAGGAACTGTGCCCGGGGATCTCGTCATCGACGGCCAGTCGATCGCGCCGCTCATTCTCGGCAAGGCAAAGGATTCCACCCGCAAGTGGATCATGGCTCTTGGCTTTGGCAGGGCCAGCTTGGACGAAAAGGGCGTGCGCGGGAGAGCGGACTTCATGCGCCGTGTCATTCGTGATAAGCGCTACAAGGTCTGGGTCAGCGGTAAGAAGAAAATCATTCGCCTCCATGACCTGACCGAGGACCCATGGGAGAAAACCAACCTCCTTAACAGCGACAGCGCTGAGCACACAAAAGCCATCGCGAAATTTCAGAAGGTCATCGATTCCCTCCCCGATAAGGATGCCCGGCCTTTGTATGAACCCAGGGCCGCGAACCCATGGGACATCAAGGTGGGTGGCCGGAAATGAAAGAGTTGAAACGACCACTCAACCACTAATGATCACCAGATTCACAACCACCATCTGCGCGGTATACGCTGCCTGCTCGCTGCAGGCCGCCGACAAGCCCAACATTGTCATCCTCTACGCCGATGATCTCGGCTACGGAGATCTCACGTGCTACAACCCGGATTCCAAGATCCCGACACCACACCTCGACAAGCTGGCAGCGGAAGGCATGCGTTTCACCGATGGTCACTCCTCGTCGGGAATCTGCACCCCGTCACGCTACGCCCTGCTCACCGGCCGCCACCACTGGCGGAAATTCCATGGCATTGTCAATGCCCTCGGCAAATCCGTATTCTCGCCCGAGCGCCTCACCCTGCCTGAGATGCTACAGGAAAAAGGCTACACCACCGCCTGCATTGGCAAGTGGCACCTCGGCTGGGACTGGGATGCGATCCGCAAACCCGGAACGCCTAAGAAGAGTATTCAGGCGGAGGACTTTGACTGGAGCAAGAGCATTCCTGATGGGCCACTAGGGCACGGCTTCGACTACTACTTCGGCGATGCCGTCATCAATTTCCCACCCTATACGTGGATTGAAAACGACAAGGTATTGAAAGCTCCGGATACGACGCTCAAAGCTACACCAAAAGGGGCAACCAAGGAAGGCAGATGGGAGGCCCGCCCCGGCCCCGCGTGTAGCGACTGGGATTTTTATGAGAACCTGCCCACGCTGACAGAAAAAGCCGCCGCTTGGCTCAAGAATCGCAAAGGCAAGCAAGAGCCCTTTTTCCTCTATTTTCCACTCCCGAGCCCGCACGCGCCCATCGTGCCCACTGATGAGTTCGATGGCAAAAGCCAGGCGGGAGCCTACGGGGACTTCGTCGTGCAGACGGACTGGTCATGCGGCCAGCTTCTCCAAGCACTGGAAGAAAGCGGACACACAGAGAATACGATCGTCATCTTCAGCTCCGACAATGGCGCTGAGCATTACGCTTATGCCCGCGACGAGAAATTCGGCCACTGGTCATCCCATCCCCTGCGTGGTCTCAAGCGCGACATCTACGAGGGCGGTCACCGCGTTCCCTACATCGTTCGCTGGCCGGGCAAGGTCGCCGCGGCATCAACTTCAGATGGGCTCGTCTCCCAGATTGACATCATGGCCACGCTCGCCTCGGTCGTCGGTTATGACTTGCCCGACACCGCCGCCGAGGACTCCCATGACCTCCTCTCGCTCTGGACGGGCGAAACCGAAACCAGCCCACGCCAAACCCACATTCACAACACCTTTGAGAACGCCTATGCGATTCGTCACGCTGACTGGATCCTGGTGCAAAGAAAAGACGGCTACCACTCCAAGGGCTACCAAAACTGGGAAAAGAAGCGCGATTACCCCGCTGATAAAGGCAGCAAGGTGCAGTTGTTTAACCTCAGCAAGGACATGGGACAGAAGACCAACCTGATGGCCCAACACCCGGAGAAAGCCCGCGAACTTGCGGCCCTGCTTGAGAAGATCCGAACCCAAGGCCACTCCGCGCCGAGACTCTCAGACCATTCGGGCAAAAAGATGAATAAGTAATTCCGCAAGGGAAAGGGAATTAGAATTTAATTCGAATTGAAGACAGCTCAAATACTCCTCCTGGTCACGGCGGCATTCGCTGATGAGTGATTTACTGAGGTTTAGCAAGATTAAGCCTGTAGTTCGTTCCACACATGGCCGTGGACGTCGGTGAGGCGGATGTCACGTCCGCTCCAGCGGTAGGTAAGACGTTCATGGTTGATGCCGAGCTGATGTAGGACAGTAGCCCATAGGTCATAGACGCTGGCGACTTTTTCTGTGGCGCGGTAGCCGAGCTCGTCGGTGGCTCCGAGCACCCGCCCACCGGCGATACCGCCCCCGGCCATCCACAGGCTAAAGCCCATGGGGTTGTGGTCGCGGCCCTTGCTGCCCTGTGAGAAGGGAGTGCGACCAAACTCACCCGTGAAGACCACGAGGGTTTCATCGAGGAGGCCACGTTGTTTGAGATCCTTAAGCAGGGCTGCCACGGGTTGGTCAACCTGACGCGCCATCACGCGGTGGCCTTTTTCCAAATCGCCATGCTGGTCCCATGGGTTGGCGACATTGCCACCACCCACCTTGTAGCTGCAACAGGAGAGTTCCACAAAGCGCACGCCACGCTCGACAAGCCTCCTGGCCATAAGGCATTGGCGCGCATACTCGGCGAACTTGGGATCGCTATCGTTGACGCCATACATCTCTTTTGTGGCCTGGCTCTCGTTCTTGATGTCGGTGAGCTCGGGCACGGCTTCTTGCATCAGATAGGCCGTCTCGGCGTTTTTGATAGAATCCTGCACGGCGTCGTGAGCGGCGGTGCGATCCGCAAACTTGCGATCAAGGCTGTGGATGAAATCCAGCGAGCGGCGCTGCTCTTGTTTGAGTAGGGAGGGTGAGATGTGGGGCACCGCTTGATCGTTTGAAATATTAAAGACAGAGCCCTGATGGTTGGCGGGCAGGAAGCCGTTGCCAAAGAGGCTAACACCACCGTGGGGTGTGCCCGCGTTCTTGGATTGAAGGATGACGTAGCCGGGCAAGTTCGGGTTCCTGGTGCCGCAGCCGTAGTCGACCCAAGCGCCCGCACTTGGATAGCCTAGGAAGGGAAACCCAGTGTGCATGAAGAAATTGCCCTGGGCGTGTTCGCTAAACTTGGCAGTCATCGAGCGCACCACAGAGAGGTCATCGGCCATTTCGGCAATATGCGGGAACATGTTGGTCATCTCGATACCGGATTGACCATATCGATTTGCCTCCCATGGGCTGGCCATGATGTTGCCATTGTTATCGAACTGGGTGCGCTCAAGGGGCACCGGCATGGGCTTGCCATGCATCTTGTTGAGCATCGGTTTAGGGTCGAAGGAATCAACGTGGGAAAAGCCACCCGACATATAGAGGAAGATCACGGACTTGGCCTTGGGTCGGTGATCTAGTTGCGGGGTCCAGATGCCTGAGGTTGCGGCTGAGGCCTTGTTGACCAGACTGGAGAGGGTGAAGCCACTCAAGCCGGAGGCGGCGAGTTTGAGAAAGAGGCGGCGATTGTATGATTCAGCGGACATAGATGAACTCCTTAGTATTGTAGAGGGCGTGGGCGAGGCGTTGCCAGGGGTTTCCGACATCTTTCTGCTCGGTCCCTCCGGCGAGGAAGTTGAGGCAAGTTTGCAGTTCGGACTCGGTCGGTGGTCGCGAGTAAGACTCGCGATACATGCGGGTGATCTTTTCTTCGTCGGATATGAGCTGGCCGTCGCCCTCGATCCTCTTGGCCCAACGATCCGCACAGTGCATGGCCGTGGGCCCGTTGAGCAGTAACAGCGCTTGGCCGGGCACGTTGGTGAGGTCGCGTTTACCAACGGTGGTCGTTGGGGTCGGGAAGTTGAAGGTGGAGAGGAAGGGGCTGATGGCGTTGCGCACCACCTTCTCGTGCATGACCCGCTTGCCGATCCGGGTGTCGGCGACGAAGTGGAGAGCATCGTGGATGGACTCGGCCTGCATGCGACGCGCAGGGTAGAAGGAAAGTTGGCGGTTGAGCGGATCGACTTCGCTAGTTTTCTCGTCCCTCGTACTTGCGGAGCGGAAGCTGCGGCTCAGCACCATGGAGCGGATGGATTTCTTCAGCGACCAATCGGACTCACGCAGCGAGAGCGCGAGATAGTCCAGCAGTTCGGGATGGGAGGGTTTCTCACCGATCAGGCCGAAGTTGTCGGTAGAGGTGACCAGCCCACTGCCAAAGACATGGTGCCACAAGCGGTTAACGATGACGCGTGAAGTCAGCGGGTTATCCTCGCGCAGGATGTCTTCGGCGAGTTGCAGGCGACCACTTGCATCGGCGGGATAATCTTCGCCCGGGAACACCTCGAGGAAGCGGCGAGTGACCGGCTCCTCTTCCTTGCGTGGATCACCACGGGTAAGGTTGGGCTGGTCCCAGATCTCAGCGTCCATCACACCAGCCACGCGGCGCGGCTGAGGGATCTCGGCTTCGATCTTGCGATGCTTGGCAATCATGCGGCGCAGCCCAGCGGGAAGATCTGCAATATTGTTAGAGAGGAACTGGTGGCGCAAGGCGGCGTTGATGAGGATGGCCTGGTCATCGTTAGCGCTGCCCGCCTTCCAGGCTTCGACGGCGGCTTTTAGGCCCTCCCGGTAGGCCTGAAGAAGTTGATCACGGTTCTGGATAGACGCGCTGTCGGGATGCCAAGCCGCCAGAGGGGCTCCAGTTTCCTTGGGTGAGAGCTCACCTGAAATAATCTCAAGGACGCCGAACCAGGAGCGACCTTGGCCGGGGCGGGAGGCCCGGTCGCTATTGGTGGCAATCTCGTGATAACCCTTTTCGCCATTCCAGTAATCATATTTTCCGATCTTTCGCCAAGTGAGCTCGTTGGTCATGTTGACCACCGGATGGAGCCCTCTATGGTTCAATGGATAGCTACGCATGGCAAAGCGGCTGACCGCCTTGTTGCCCATGCCGCGCACGGTGTTCACCTTGCCCTGAGCCTCGTGGAAGAGGGTGTTGAGGACCGCGCTGTGCTTGTCCGAAATCAGATGGGAATAGATGCCGGCGGGGTAAATGCCGGTGAGAGCCTGACCACCCTCGGCGGCCACGGCGAAGGCGCCTGCCTTGCTGATGGCATCCTTCATGCCGTTGCCGATGGAGAACCATTGGCCCGCATTGTCCGGGTCGCGGAAGTCGAGGTGGAAGGTGGCTTCATTACGCGCTTTCTCGTTGTGGATCAGGCGGGCACGGTGGCTGTTGCTGTGCTGGGCGAGAAGATTCTTGAGCTTCTCACCCTCCAGCTTGGAGCCCTTGATCCAGGCGGCGAAGGGGTCATGATCTCCGATTTTTTTTGGCTCCTCCTGCTCCTTGCGCTCCTTGGGTTTGAAATTGCGGATGCTCTCTTGGGTGGCATTCAAATCGCTAAGCCAATGGTCGCTAATGGCCGCTTGGATGGCTTGCTTTGATTTTACAATGAGCTCACGGTGCTTCTCTTGAAGCTCAGCGGTATCCATGTTTCGCACCGTTGGCCGGCTGCTGACCATCACGCCGTAGAAACGGTAGAAATCGTGCTGGCTGATGGGATCGAACTTGTGGTTGTGGCAGCGCGCGCAGGAAACGGTAAGGCCCAGCATCGCCTTGCTGACCACGTCGATCTGATTGTCGACCCAGGTGATCTGCTCGTCGTAGGCGTTGGTCACCCCAAAGCCGTGGGGAACCATGCGCAATTGGGCGGGCCCGATCATGGACTCATTGACCTTGAGTTGATCGTTGAGCCGTGGCTTTTCAAGAAGGTCGCCGGCGAGTTGCTCGCGGATGAGTTGGTCATAGGGCACGTCGGTGTTAAGCGCGCGGATTAGGTAGTCACGGTAAACATGAGCGTAAGGAACGGGAGGGTCGCCCTCACTGCCGTGGGTTTCGGCATAGCGATACCAGTCCATCCAATGGCGAGCCCAGCGTTCACCGAACTGGGGCGAGGCGATGAGCTTGTCGATGAGGACCTCGTAAGCGGTATCACTGGGATCGGCGACGAAGGCCTCCACCGTTTCTGGTGAGGGCGGCAGGCCGGTGAGGATGAGGTGGGCGCGGCGTGCTAAAGTGGCGGGGTCGGCCTGAGCCTGAGGCTCGAGGTCCTTGGCTTTGAGGCCAGCGTAGATGTAGCGGTCGATGGCATGGGTGTTCCATACTTGGTCGGTGGCCACCGGTGGCGTGATCTTTTTGAGTGGTTGGAAAGACCACCACTGCGCCCGGCGGTCGCGGATGGAAGGCCAGTCCACTTGGGCTTCGAGATCGGCCTTGGTCGGCTTCCTGGTGCGCGGATCAGGTGCTCCCATCTTGATCCACTTTTTAAACTGCTGAATGGTGACCGGAGATAGTTTTGGCGCCTTGGATGGCATGGCTTCGAAATCCGGATCGTGTGAAATGGCCGCGATGAGATCGCTCTCTTCGGGTTTGCCGGGTACGATGATGTCGGCATCGAGAAGGGCGTCCTTCCAGTCCAAGGCGATGTCGCCCTTCTTCTTGTCTACGCTGTTGTGACATTCGTAGCAGGACTCGGCGAGCACTGGGCGAATCTTACTCTCAAAAAACTCCAATTCCCCGGGACTCAAACTCTTGGAGCTCTCGGCCGCCGTCTCGCTCACAGCCAACACACTGAGGAAGGCAAATATGGCTGGATAAAAAATCTTACGCGGTAATAGGATCATTGTTTTGTCCATGGTTTTAGCGTCAGTGAAAAGAAAGGCGGAGCTTTTATTCTTTGATCACTGAAGCAGCCTGATTTTATGAGCCAATCATTGGCGCGCCGTAGCCCAATCCTCGCCTCTATAGAAACGTAGAAAGCATCTGATTCTGTCATAACTTTCATCCTCATTTTTTAGGATGCCGCTGCGCGGCTAACTCACGCAAAGGCGCGAGGACGCTAGGATTAAAGACGGGCAAAACAAAGCTGACCGCTAATCTACTGGATAAAAACGGTGTGGTTTTGTGCGGCTCGATGTATGTGAAAGTAACGTGTAAATAAGAGGGTATCAATAATATGAATGGAAAAGCATTAATAACCAGTTTGTTGCTGTCGGGTTCTCTCGCGGGGGCGTCTCCCAAGCCGAACATCGTGCTCATGTTCATCGATGATATGGGCTATGGCGATATCGGTCCCTTTGGCAACACGATCAATCAGACACCTCACCTGGATCGGATGGCGGCGGAGGGAATCAAGCTCACTCAATTCTACGTCGCCAATACCGCATGCACCCCATCGAGGGCAGCCTTGCTCACTGGAACCTACGCCCACCGCATCGGCATGGACGGCGGGAACGGAAACTTGGTGGTGACTTTTCCCGGGGACAGTCGGGGGCTTAATCCGAGTGAAATTACTATCGCAGAAATGCTGCGGGAAAACGGCTACGCCACCGGTTGCTTTGGCAAGTGGCATCTGGGAGACCAAGCGGAGTTTATGCCTCTTAAACAAGGCTTCGACACTTACTTTGGTATTCCTTACTCCAATGACATGTGGTCGGGAAGGAAGGGGAAGAGACCCAATCCCATCACCAATAGGAAGTTTGAACCCCTCCCGGTGATGAGGCAGGATAAGGCGGTGGCGTATGTCGCGGATGGGGTGGATCAGTCTTTATTGGCCGAAGTCATCACCGATGAAGCGATAGCCTTCATTGAGAAAAATCACAAGCAGCCGTTCTTTTGCTATATTCCCCACTCCCATGTCCACAAACCGCGCTATGCCCGTCCCGAGTATCTCAAACGAGCAGAGGGTAATGTCGACCGTGCCCATGTGGAGGAAGTGGATGACAGCATCGGGCGTGTCCTCCAGACGCTGAGGGATCTCAAGCTGGATAAAAACACCCTGGTGATTTTCACTTCCGACAACGGCGCCGCCGGGGGCATGAGCAGTGGTCCCCTGCGTGGTGCAAAAGGCGGTCCCAAATACGAAGGACATATGCGGGTGCCTACGCTCGCCTGGTGGCCCGGAACGATAGAAGGCGGAATTACCAGCAAGGAAATCGGAGTGACCACCGACCTGCTTCCCACCCTCGCAAAATTGACCCGATTCCAGGCACCTACCGACCGGATCATTGATGGCAAAGACATCTCTGGAATCCTGCTTGGTAAAAAGGATGCCCGGTCTCCGCACCAGCTCCACTTTTATGAGAACGAAGGAATCCGCAGGGAAGACTGGAAACTGGTCAAAAAAGCGAGAAGCAAGCTGGAGCTGTACGATCTGTCCAAAGACCTCGGGGAGAAAAAGGACTTGTCGGATGCACATCCTGAAATGGTCCAGGAACTGGATCGTCTCTTAAAAGAACACGCTTCCAGCATTGCCGCCAATCTGCGCCCCGCTGGCTTCGCTGAAAACCCAAAGCCCATCCTCACTAAGGCGGGAGATCTACCCTCGCTTAAAAAATATATCGAAAGCCAGATTAAATAGTAATAGATTCATCTCATGACGCTCAAAACACCATTACTTACATTTTGGAAAATCGTAGCAGCAGGATTACTGCTGATGAGCCCTATGGCATGGGCTGAGGGGCAGCGCCCGACCCAGCCGAACATTCTCCTGATCGTCGTTGATGATCTGGGCTGGCAAGACGTGAAGTGTTATGACATCGATGAACCATCTCCCATGGAAACCCCGCACATGGATGACCTTGCTAAGCAAGGAGTGCTCTTTCGCCAAGCCTACTCCCCTGCCCCCGTCTGTTCACCAAGCCGGGCGGCAATCCTGAGTGGGATTCACCCGGCCCGCGCCCAACACGTCGGTGTGGCCGGTGGCAATCCGCCGCGCCCCCATAATCTCAAGGGGTCACGGATGATCACACCTTGGGACCGCGGCAGCTTGGCCCCGCAGTTCCCAAACATTGCCACCGCCCTTCGTAAAGAGGGCTACGCG
>Ga0209195_1001160_pt1 | contig 18412 bp, 34 predicted proteins | sample COGITO_mtgs_1004_3_FD_184788 | JGI IMG/M metagenome (GOLD analysis project Ga0209195, IMG submission 184788) | Pelagic marine microbial communities from North Sea - COGITO_mtgs_100420 (SPAdes) (version 2) | ecosystem: Environmental > Aquatic > Marine > Epipelagic ...
CTTATAAGTCTTTAGTATTTATAAAGTTTCTTTAATAATTTAATGGAGTTTTATCATGTTAATATTTGATTATAATAGTAAAAAAGAGTTGAGAGAGAACATCGGTAAGAGACTTAGATACATTGAAACATCTATGTTTGGTTTTGAATATAAGAATGATGGCTTTTTAACTGGGGCCAATCGTCCTCATATAACTAAGCGAGGTCGGGAGTTCTTTGCGAATGTACAAATGAAAGATGGCATAATCATGGAGGTTAAATAATGATAGTGACTAGGACATCAATGATGAGCAAGATTGAAAGGTCTATAGATCTGGACGTTACCGCTGAAGAAATAAATGCTTGGCGGTCTGGAATACTTATTCAAGATGCAATGCCTAGATTGAATGAACATGAACGAGAGTTTGTTATCTCTGGGATTACTCAAGAAGAATGGGACAGTATGGGAGAATTACTATGAATGATTATGGTGATGGTACAGGTAAGTGGCACAGCCAGACTAAGGCAAAGTTCAAGGTTCTAGGAGATGAGTCACTCAAATATATCATGTTTGATTGTCGGCAGGCTTTAAAAGCTATGCCAGATAACCCAAAGGCAGGGCAGTACATGGATGAAATCCATTATTGTCTTATGGAGTTATCAAGGCGTCGTATCAACGCTTATAAAAACTAAATAAAGAGGAGAAATATAATGTCTTTACTTGAAGCATGGGATTATGAAATTGCAAGACGGTATGCGATAGAAGAAATACTCTTGCACAACGTAGATCCACAGGAATTTTATGATGAATGTGGATTTAAAAAGAATTATATGGGTTCAGAAGTATTAACTTTTTTGGGGTATTAAAATATGAATGATAAAATGGCAGTGATTAAATTAGTAAATGACTTAGAGCGTATGGCAGATTGGCTCGTTGATAATGTAATAGACTTTGATTTAGATATGCAGCAAGAAACCTTGAACGAGTTAATACTTAAAGTTGATAATGTAAGTGATGTTCTACATACTATAACGGCACAAACAACGGTAAAGACAAAGGAGTTTCACTATGGATTTTATATTAAATGATCTTGAACAGATGGTTGATTGGCTAGACACCAAGGTAAATGTAGATGAGATCCATGTAAGGCAGGACACTATGAAAGATTTATGGCTGGCAGTCGAAGGGTTGCGAGATGTTCTAAATACTATAGAAGAGGAGGAGTTTGAATGAAAGTTTTAATAGCCTATGAAAGAAGTGGTGTTATTAGAGAAGCGTTCAGGGCTTTATCTATCGAGGCTTATTCAAATGATCTAGAGCCTACCGATATTCCTAGTCCTTATCATCTACAGTGTGACGCTAGAGATGCTATAGCCCATAAGGATCACCAATGGGACTTGATAATTATGCACCCTATGTGTACTGCGTTGGCTGTATCAGGTAATTCAACCTATGCAAAGGGTAAAGAGAAGCATCATCTTAGATTAGCTGCTATAAAAGATACCTTAGAGGTCTTTGAACTGGCTAAAAAACATTGTAACAGGGTAGCAATGGAGAATCCTGTCGGTGTATTACCTATAAAACCTACACAATACATACAACCTTGGCAGTTTGGACATCCTGAATCTAAAAAGACAGGTCTTTGGCTGCATAATCTACCTGAGTTAAAAGAAACTGATAATGTATACGCTTTATTTCAAGCATTACCTAAGAATAAACAACAAAGACTACACTATCTACCGCCATCTAAGGATAGAGCTAAGCTACGTAGTCAAACTTTCGATGGTGTTGCCGCAGCGGTGGCTCTTCAATGGGGAATATTATGAAAACTAAAAGAGTTTACCCAGAAAATAGCGGTGCCTTGATAGAGGCGGTGTCGGCTTATTATGTCATATCAGATACTCAGGGAGTATCTGTAAAAACCAACTGCGTGTTGGCAAGGGTTGTTATTGACAAGGATTATAATCAGCCTAGCAAACATATTGAGGAAGGTCTTAAGATCTTTAAACAATTTCAAGACTTATATAGTAACCATGAAGATGGTGATGTCACTGTGTCTCTGACCGTTGAAGACTACTGTGTAAATTTGTAAACTTAAAACTTAAAAAGGTAAATAAAATCATGAATAATGTTACTAATATGTTTAAAAACTCTAATGCTTTAGAAACTTTTGGAAACTATGGTGATGCTGATTTCACTGTTGATAAAGCACCTCTTACTTATATCACTAATGAAGGTGAAGTGCTCAGATCTAGAAAAGAAGTTATATACAGAACAGACACAGGTGTTGAGCTAGGTATTCACGGTGCTAGGTATTCTAATACTGAAGAACTAAGCTATCGCAAAATGATAGATAACCAAAGGCTCTGTATTGAACGCTCCGGTTTAGATATCAATGGCTTAGAAGAAACTATTAGAGTCTCACATCATGGGGCCAAGTGTTTTGTTCGCCACTCTTTACCAGCCGTTGCATTCATGACACCAGATGGCGATACAGCAACTCTTAGTTTCTTATCCGTATCTTCCCTTGATGGTAGCTGGCCTTTTATTATGAGCGTTGGTGCCAACCAGAATGCTTGTATGAATGGACAAGTCTTTGTTTCTAAAGCAGCAATGCTTTATAAGAGTAGACATACTAAGAACCTAGATATTGATAAAGGTGCTAGGGTAATTCATGAAGCCACAAAGGTATTTGAAATGGAAGTTGATCTTTGGTTTCAATGGGCTAAAGAAACTAAAACAGATATGGAAGCATTCCTTTCTTTTGCTAAGGCTGCTCAAGCTAAGTTTGTATTCTCTTACCTTAAAGAGTTTCCTAATGCTGGTGTAGGTGAGCTGCTTACACAGCCACATATATATAATAATAGTGCATTGACTTATATGTTTAAGGCTTGGGATACTCATTATTCTAAAGTCCTTGGTAAAAATAAGTGGGCTTTGTATAACACCATGACTGATTGGTCAACTCATGCACCATCATCAACTCATAAAACAGCTAATAATATAGCAGCTATCTCTTATAAAAGAACAGAACAAGTTAAAGAAACTATGATAACTATGGAGAAAATTAGAAATGTATAAGACACATGCAACTAAGATTCAAGCATTCGCTCAACGATCACCAGACAACATGTCGCTTGTTTGTATGATGGTTTCACTATCTATTCAACAGAATTGGTTAGGGGTTGGCGAGGCTTTGAAGGATGTCGTTGATAATAAAGAAGATTCTAAACATCTTTGGGGTTTTAAAAAGGACACCTATAGATATATCATGACACATAAACACAAGATACATGGGCAGATGATGGCTGTCATCAACTCACATAAGGATGATAAGGATAAGGCGTTATCTTTGATGACAATATTCTTAAGAGTACCAGGTCTTGGATTGCCTAAGGCAGGTTTCATGTGTCAATTATGTGCTGGTCTTGTAGGTTGTATGGATATTCACAACATCCGTATGTATAATTTAGATATAAAAGACTTGACACTAGCTAAAAACCCTAAAGGTGACAAGGGTATGGCTACAAACTTAGCTAAAATTGTAAACTATGTGGATCTTTGCACAACTTATGGAACAGAAAACCTCTGGAATAGTTGGTGTGAATACTTATCTACTAAGTCTATTCATTGGGTTGATGGTAATCACGTTAGTGAAGTTCATTATAGTTACCTGATAGGCTATGAGTAAAGTCTTTAAAGACTTTAAAGTCTTAAAGATCTTTATAGTTTTAAAGAATGTTTTAATAAACTATTAAAGAATAACTATAAAAATCTTTAAAGACTTAAAAGATTTGATTGTACAGTATTTTTAGAACATGTGCAACCCCTTTGTTGTTAGTTTTGTTGGGGTTGACACGTTGGGAAGGTTGTGGCAAAGTGTGCCAGAAGTTGTGAAGTTTTTATTATTAAACCAAGGAGAGTCAGTATGAAAATAGCAAAGCGTAACAGGTACTACGGTATAACTTATAAGAAATACTATATTGGTATTGTGTTTGGTAAGAACAGACGTAGCAAGGTATCCAAATGAATATAGAAATAGATATTGAAACAGAAGAACAGATCGCTATTCATTACCTTAAAGAAATCTATATAGACTTATTAGAATTACTTAATATAGAAAACAATATGCGTAGTGATGATGAGGAATTAAAGGTAGTAGACCTAGAAGATTACTCTGCTTATGATTATAGATTAGATGCTGTAGAAACTATCTTACATTATATCTTACCAGTTGGAGAAGTTAATGAGTTTATTGATGAGGCAAATGACTTGTATCTTGAGGAAACCAATTGATTTTATTAAGAATCTTTGGGTAGACATTAAAGAAGGAGAGCTGCTTAGGCATGAGAAAATCATATTGCAGTTAGCTGTCATACTTCTAGTCGTTATCTTACATGAAAATATAGTAGGTGGATGGACATGATAATTAAAGTTTGCCAAGAATGTGGTGTTAAGTTCCAAGCTCGTAGCGGAGCCAACAAGAACTGCGGTACAGTATGTGGTAATATCAGTGCGAATAAGCTGAAGGCTGCAAGGTATCTAGCTAAGTCGGGCTGTGTTAAAAGTAAGGGTGCAATATTAAATGATGTAAGACAGTCAATTGAGAATCGTGTTCCTGGTATTCCATTAGCAAGACAGCTATGGAATAAGAAAATAAACTTAGAGGTGACAGCATGAGCGACATGCAAGCAATACTGGTTGACAGTATGGGTGATGATCTTACTGTAGTTAACGCAGCAAGGGTTAGTTTTCATAGCCATAGCGATGAGTTGAATAAAAAAGATAAAGGCTTAATTACTTTCTTAGCTAAGCATGGACACTGGTCGCCCTTTGCACATGTCATGTTACAGTTTAGAATGAAGGCACCCATCTTCGTGGCTAGACAATTGGTTAAACATCAGGTAGGGTTGACATGGAACGAGGTTAGCAGGCGCTATGTCGATACAGACATAGAGTTCTACGGGCCAAAGGTATGGCGCAAAGCTGCTGAGAATGTTAAGCAAGGCAGTAGTTCAGAACCAAGTGGATGGGAGCCAGGATGGTCTAACGTAAGTAATACGATGACATCACAACAACTGGCACTGGCTGAGTACTTCGATGCTATTGACTCTGGTGTCTGTATGGAGCAAGCTCGTATGCTTCTACCACAGTCAATGATGACTGAGTGGTACTGGACAGGGAGTCTTATAGCCTTTGCTCGTATTGTTGAGCAACGGACACACAGCACAGCACAACTTGAAACACAAGAGGTTGCTCTGTTAATTAAGAAAGCTTTAGATGAGAAAGAAACAATCACACATTCTTGGAGAGCGTTATGTCTATAAGCAGTAGTATTTTTATACACGATACAAAGTCAATAAAGATTGTTAAATGTATCGAAGGGGTGAATGGTTCTAATCATACTAGCTGGGACATTACTATCACTGATAAAGCTGGTGAGACTCTGAAGGTGTTTTGTTTTGGAGATGACTTTAAACTTATACAGGACAACACAGTAGATGAGTAAGATCATAGAAGATGTGATAGAAAAGATAGAGCTTAAGGATAAGATAGCAACCTTGGAGGCAAGGCTCAGTGTGTTACAGCGTTCAGCAGTTAGGGACGAGGGAGCATTGTGGGGTAAGTTCTTCAAGAAACCACAAGGGGAAAAGTAATGACAACTAAAAGTACGAGAGATGAACTGGGTTTCTATGAGTCGTTAGATGATGGATGGGCTAGGATATTTGCACTGATGTTAGGGACTAGACAACCTAACAAGGCAGTGAAGAAAGAGTTCGCAGTCTTTGTAGAAAAAGAATTAAAGAAATCAAATTTAGACTTGATGTTTATCGCTGAAGATGATACTCTTAATTTCTTTACAAAGTTCTTAGAATACTTAATGGACGGTAAGGAGGCATCCCAACTTGAGCTTCAATTGTTAAACAAAAAACTTAAAACATTTCATAATAAACTAGGAGTAATTATATGCCAGTAGTAACAGGAACAGCTTATTGGGCCAGCGTGTTGACACCTAACACAAACTATGAACCAGTGTATACTGTCAACTTAGTGGTGCCAGACGATGTGGCAAAGACCTTTAAAGATAACGGCTTCACCGTCAAAGAGATGAACGAGGGGCCAGCGGTTATCATTAAACGTAAGGTCAATGGCCCTAAAGGAATGATCAGACAAGCACCTGAGTTGCTTGATAAGAATAAGCAGCCGATCAATGTCAATGTAGGCAACGGATCTACTGTCAGGGTGTTGTATAAAGAGTGGTCTTCAGAATATAAAGGGAAACTCTTTAAAGGATTGGACTTCTGTAAGATGCAAGTAATTGATCTTGTTGAGTTCGGTGGGGTAGATGATGATTTTGATATTATAGAAGACGACGAGGAGATTGATGACTTATGAGTAACTTTACATACAAAACACCAGCCGGTGTATACGATGTAGAAAAACTAAACGACACGGCAAAGATAGCTTTTAATTATCTAGCTGAAATTCAAGCAGAGGTACAGACACTAACTAAGAGGACAGATATTCTTAATGCCGCTGCCAGTTCTTATAACAATCTTATCCAAGAACATCTAGATGATGAAGCCTTGGTGGATGAACAAGAGGAGGAAGTAGTAAAGTCTTAAACAATAGGGGGTGTAAAAGCCCCCTTTCTTTTATAGCTAAGGAAAACAAAATGGGATTTGTTAAGTATCATCAACCGTGTTTAGAATGTGGCGGCAGTGACCCAGTATCAATTAACGACAACGGTACTGCTATTTGTTTTAACTGTAGGAAATGGTATAAGAATTATGAGGCTGAAACTAAGAACGTAGTAAGCTTACAAGAAACAAAAACTAACATGCGTATGGGTTCATCAGGAGAGTTCAACGCATTAACTGATAGAAATATCTCCGCAACTACAGCTAAAAAATATGGTGTCAAGTCTGTATTAGCTGACGGTAAAATAGTAAAGCATTCATACCCTTATTTTATAGCTAATGAGATTGCAGGCTATAAGGTAAGAGAGCCTAATAAAATCTTTATATGGCAAGGAACTTCAAAAGGCACTGGGCTTTTTGGAGAACAACTGTTTCAGAACAAAGGTAAATACATTACAGTAACGGAGGGAGAGTGTGATGCGATGGCAGCTTATGAGTTGCTGGGATCTAAGTGGCCTGTAGTATCGTTAAAGAATGGAGCTGGTGGCGCACCTCAAGACTTTAAAAATTCTTTAGAGTTCTTAGAAAACTTTGATAACGTAGTAATAAACTTTGACAATGATAAACCAGGAAGAGAAGCTGCTAGAAAAGTAGCTAAACTTCTTACGCCAGGCAAGGCTAAAATACTGTACATGCCTGATGAGTATAAAGATGCCAACGATATGCTCAAACAATCCCAGCAAAACTTATATGTAACTGCTTGGTGGGCCTCCAAAACCTATACACCTTCCGGTGTAATGAACCTCTCTGATAACCTTGACAAACTAAAAAACCGTGAGAGAAAAGAATGTGTTCCCTATCCTTGGGAGGGCTTAAATAAAAAGCTTTACGGCATGAGACAAGGTGAGCTTATTACCTTGACAGGTGGTACAGGGCTAGGTAAATCTAGTATCACCCGTGAACTAGAGCACCACCTAATAGCTAACACGAAAGACAAGGTAGGTATCCTAGCTCTTGAGGAAGATTGGACACGTACTGCTGATGGCTTACTATCTATCGAGGCCAACACTCGTTTATATATTGACGAGGAACGGGACGCTTATGGACAGGATAAGTACTCAGAATTATCTGAAGAGTATTTAAATGGTAAGAACAAAGACCGTGTTTGGATTCATGCTCACTTCGGTGCTAATGATTTCGAGGATATCATAAGTAAATTACGCTATATGATTATCGGTTGTGGTTGTCGCTGGGTTGTAGTAGACCACTTACACATGCTCTTATCATCTCTAACTGCGGGAGATGAGCGTACTGGCATTGATAATATTATGATGCGACTACGTAAACTCGTAGAAGAAACGGGTGCAGGCATGGTGCTGGTGTCCCATCTAAGAAGAGTCGAAGGCAACAGAGGACACGAAAACGGTATCACTGTTTCATTGAATCACCTGCGAGGTTCACAAAGTATAGCCCAGCTAAGTGATTGCGTCATTGCACTAGAGCGTGATCAACAGGCTGAAGATCCACAAGAAGCTAACACAACACATCTCAGGGTGCTTAAGTCTAGGTATACAGGTGACGTAGGTCTTGCATCACATTTGCTATATGATAAAACTACTGGTAGATTACATGAAGTAGAAATAAATGAAGAAGACTTTGAGGAAATAATATGACTGCCTACGTATTCGATATAGAAACTAATGGACTTGACCCTGATACAATATGGTGTATGTCTCTATTAGATGTAGACACAGAGGAGCAGTTCAGTTATGGGCCAGAAGTGTTGGGTCATGGACTTTTAAAATTAATGGACGCAACTAAACTTATCGGTCACAACATACTGGGGTTTGATATCCCTGTGATAAAGAATATAACAGGTATAAATCTCTTCAATAAAACTATAGTGGACACTCTTGTCTTATCTAGATTATTTAATCCGGTAAGAGAAGGCAACCACGGATTAGAACGCTGGGGCTATCACTTAGGTAGTGCCAAGATAGAGTTCAGTGACTATGATAATTACTCTGAAGAGATGCTGAAGTATTGTGAGCAGGATGTTTACCTTAACTATAAAGTTTATAAAGCTTTAAAAAAGGAAAGCGCAGGGTTCACTAAGGAAAGTGTAGACCTAGAGCATAAGGTTTCTATTCTTTTAAACCAACAGAGGAAGCAAGGCTTTCTTTTAGATCAGGAGAAATGCGGTAAACTTCTAGAAGAGTTGAGTAATCTATCCCTTGAAGTTCAAGAAGAGATTATTAAAACAATGGGTACACCTTCTGAAGAGTACGAGCTTAAGCCTAAGTATACTAAATCGGGGAAGCTTTCTAAGCTTGGTTCGATTACAGGATCTCACAAATCTTCACACCTTAGCGAACAACAGTTTGATTATTTCAATACTAATGGGGCAGAGTCTTCAATACTCTTGACAGTAGAGGATGACTTCAATCTCAATTCCCGTAAGCAGATTGGTGAGAGACTTATTAATTTAGGATGGAAGCCTTCAAACTTTACACCAACAGGCCAACCGATAATAGACGAAGGCACTCTTAAGAAAATCAAAGACATCCCAGAAGCTTTGTTAGTTGCTAAATACTTTATGCTACAGAAAAGAATATCTCAGTTACTATCTTGGTTCAAAGAACTCAACGAAGACACGGGCAGAGTACATGGTTTCGTTAATCACAATGGGACTATCACAGGTCGTATGACTCATCGCAGTCCTAACATGGCACAGATACCTAGCTCTTCTTCAGAGTATGGTGCTGAGTGCAGAGCTTGTTGGACTGTTCCAGAAGGGTATAAGTTAGTAGGCATTGATGCTTCAGGTTTAGAACTTAGAATGCTGGCACACTATATGAACGATAAGGAGTACACAAATGAAGTCATTAACGGAGACATTCACACCACTAATCAAAAACTTGCTGGACTTGAATCAAGAAATCAGGCGAAGACATTCATTTATGCGTTCTTATACGGAGCAGGAGATGCTAAAATTGGAACAGTGGTTGGTGGAACTAAAAAAGATGGAGCAAGACTTAAGAAATCATTCCTCAATAATCTACCACCACTTAAATATCTTAGAGACAGAGTTAAAAGAGAAGCGGCAAAGGGATTCGTTAAAGGTTTAGATGGTCGTAAAGTATTTGTAAGAAGCGAACACGCTGCACTTAACACAAAGCTACAGAGTGCTGGTGCAATCGTCATGAAGATGGCTAAGATTATCCTAGCTGATAAGATGAAAGACTTAGATGCTAAGTTTGTTGCTAATGTACATGATGAGTGGCAGATCGAGGTCATTGCTGAGCAAGCTGACTTGGTTGGTAAACTAGGAGTGGAGTCTATTATAGAAGCAGGTCTTCATTTTAATATGAACTGTCCTTTGGACGGAGAATATAACGTAGGAGATAACTGGTATGAAACACATTAATCCACAAACAGGAAGACCTTTTTACTATAAAGATAATCCAGAAGCTGTTAAGCTTAGAGATTCTAAAAGAATGTATTTAGATGGTGCAGAAGTATCTAAGAAGCACCCGCTACACAAACCAGGTAAGTATAGTTCTTTCGAGGACGCAGCCTTCTCAAGCTTAGGTACATACGCTACTCGTAAAGAAGGTTACGTTTATGTTATTAGTAACCCTGCTTGGGACGGTTGGTTTAAAGTTGGTAAGGCTGTTGACGCTGATGATAGGTGTAAGTCTTATAATACCAGTAGTCCTTTAAGAGATTTTAAAGTAGAATATAAGATCTATGTAGAAGACAGAAACAAGTCTGAAAAAGTAGCGCACACTAAAGCTCTAAAGCAATCCGAAGAATACACAGGGGAGTGGTTTAAAATATCTTTAAACTCTTTAAAAGATATTTTAAATTCTCTACCCGTCATTGAAACAGAGTACGAGGAGAATCAAATTGTCCAACAATCTTTCAACTTCTAAAACATTAGATACATTGGTAGATGATATTTATAAAAAACTAAAACCTCTTGATCTTTATAAACCTTTGGAACTATCAGACGAAGACATTGATAGAACTACAGAGGATTTTAAACAAGCCCTTATTGGGTGGGCAAGACCTTCAAAACATAATGTAGGTTTCAGTGTAAGGATGTCAAACATCGGCAAGCCAGCACGACAACTATGGTATGAGAAACAATCAGTAAACCAAGCTTCTAACTTTGAGCCTTCTAATCATATCCGATTCCTTTATGGTCATGTTCTTGAGGCTGTCGTGCTGATGTTGGTCAGGCTGGCAGGTCATGCAGTTACCGACGAACAAAAAGAAGTAAGCGTCAACGGCATCAAAGGTCACATAGACTGTAAGATTAACGGAGAAATAGTAGATGTTAAATCAGCATCTGGTTTTGGCTTCAGGAAGTTTCAAGCAGGCGACCTAGCTAAAGACGATCCTTTTGGATACTTGGCCCAGTTAGCTTCTTATGAGGCTGCTGAAGGCACAGAGAATGGTGGGTTCCTTGTAATTTCTAAGGAGTCAGGAGAGTTATGTCTCTATAGGCCCGAAGATATGGAGAAACCGAACGCTCCTATACTTATAGACAACTTGAAAAAAGACCTTGACAAGGATACTCCACCTCCTTTCTGTGTTGAACCTGTACCAGAAGGGACTAAAGGCAATATGAAACTTGCACGTATATGCACATACTGTAACTTTAAATTTGAATGTCACAAAGATTCAAACAATGGTGCAGGGCTACGTACTTTTAAATACTCTAAAGGACCTGTATATTTAACCACAGTAAAAGCATTACCAAAGGTAGCTGAACTATGAATACTAAAATTATAAAGAAGATAAACCATAAAGCTCTTGAAATTTTTATGGGATGGTTGAAAGAACAAATCTCTCAGAAAGAAAGTGATAAGATTAATATAAATAACATCGCTTCTTTTATCCCTTCACAGCAATATTATTATAATAAAGGAGCGCGACTATCTCCTACTTCCCCAAGAGGTATACGGAAAAGAATCAAAAAAGAAATGAAAAAAGGTGCAGTCTTAGAAGACATGACCAAGGAATATATTCTTGAAGGGTTATAGAAAGCCTAGAGTCAAACGTCCTAATGAAAAGTATGAAGGATATGATTCAATCTGGGAGGCGCTGCTTCATGAATCTATATTAAAAGACTGGACACACCACGACGCTAAGATACCGTATATTATTAAGCATACTTATGAGCCTGACTTTGTTAGGATTATAGACTCTAAAAAAATCCTGTTAGAATCTAAGGGTAGGTTCTGGGACTTCGCAGAATACAGTAAATACATCTGGATAAAAAAAGTTTTACCTGAAGATATTGAACTGGTATTCTTATTTGCAAAACCTTCAGCACCTATGCCAGCAGCTAAGCGCCGTAAAGATGGTACTAAAAGATCTCACGCAGAGTGGGCAGAAGCAAATGGGTTTAGATGGTTTAGTGAATACACACTACCTGATTCTTGGATAGATGTTAAAGCTAAAAAAACCGAAGCCTTCACTAGGCGTAATGATAAAATAGGAGAATACAATGAACCATACACAAATCACGGAGAAGACTAAACTTAACGAGGCGACACCTGAACAATGGAACTCAGCGTGGAAGGCTAGTTATAAAAGTAATTTAGTAGATAAGCTCGTAGAAGATTTAGAAACTTACGATGTTGTTGATAAGCCTAAGCATTACAATTCTGGAGAAGTAGAATGTATTGTTGCTATGCAATCCATGTTAACTCCAGAAGAGTTCAGAGGTTATCTGCGTGGCAACTCTTTTAAATATAGATGGCGTTACCCTAATAAAAATGGCGTAGAAGATCTGTATAAAGCAGAGTGGTATGAAAATAAATTACTAGAGGTTTTAGGGAGCAATGGACAATAATTACCTAGATGCTAAAACAGAAAGGCGCGGCAAATATAATAAAAAAATCAGATCTAAAAAAGTAAAGAAAGAAAAGAATACTAAGAAGGCTTTAGAAAAAGAGCTACGTAAATTAGAATCTGAAGAGGCTTTGAAATGAAGATATTGTTTAATATATTAATTTATTTGAATGGCGTTATCATGGGGATTGCTGTGCTATTAGCTTCCCCCATGTTTATAATTATATTTATAAATGTTGTTTGTATAAAGTATTTAAAAGATAAACCAACAAACACAGAACGTTTTAAGAATTACTGTTGGACTATGTATGTTATTAATTGCAACGAGAGATCGGATGAGGGAGAATGTCTTATTACTTTTCTAGAGTACATGGAAAGAAATGAAGACTTTCTAAAAACTAAGTACGCAAATATTTTAGAGAATAAATATTAAAACAAAGGAGATAAACATTGATGGATAACTACAGTAAGTTTATAGCGGCGAGTCGTTATGCTCGTTGGCAAGATGATAAGAGTAGGCGTGAGACATGGGAAGAAACAGCCCATCGTTATGTAGCCTATTGGGGCAACAAGATTGGTAACGAAGAAAAGCAGAAGATCACAGACGCTATTGTTAATCTAGAAGTAATGCCTTCTATGCGTTGTGTTATGACAGCAGGGCCAGCATTAGACAGGGACAACGTAGCAGGTTTCAACTGCTCCTACCTACCTATTGATCACCCTAAAGCATTCGATGAGCTTATGTACATCCTCATGTGTGGTACAGGTGTAGGGTTCTCCGTAGAGCGTCAGTATATTGCTAAGCTTCCTGAGATTGCAGAAAAGCTTCATGCTACTGATACTACTATTGATGTAGCAGACAGTAAGATTGGCTGGGCTAAGGCTATGCGTCAGCTTATTGCTATGCTCTATGCTGGCGAAGTTCCAAGCTGGGATGTTACTAAGGTCAGAGCAGCAGGAGAACGTCTTAAGACCTTTGGCGGTCGTGCAAGTGGCCCACAGCCTTTAGTAGATCTGTTTCAATATACTGTTGAGATCTTTAAAAGGGCAGCAGGTCGTAAGCTTAATAGCCTTGAGTGCCATGACCTGTGTTGTAAGATTGCAGAGGTTATTGTTGTAGGCGGTGTAAGGCGTAGTGCTTTGATCAGCTTGTCTAACCCTTCTGATGGTCGCTTACGTAACGCTAAGAGTGGTCAGTGGTGGGAAGAACAAGGTCAAAGAGCCTTAGCTAATAACAGTGCTTGTTATACTGAGAAGCCTGAATTTAATTTCTTCATGGATGAGATGAAAGCTTTGTACGATTCTAAGTCTGGTGAGCGTGGTATCTTTAGCCGCGTAGCAGCACAGAAGATTGCAGCACGTAATGGCCGCCGTGAATCTGATCATGACTTTGGTACTAACCCATGTAGTGAGATTATTCTACGTCCTAATCAGTTCTGTAATCTTTCAGAAGTAGTTGTACGTGCAGACGATACCTTAGATAGTTTAAAAGAGAAGGTACGCATTGCAGCTATTCTAGGAACTTTACAAGCTACACTGACTGACTTCCGTTATCTTCGGGCTATCTGGAAAAAGAATACAGAAGAAGAAGCCCTTCTAGGTGTTAGTCTCACTGGTATTATGGATGCTAAGATCACTAACTCAGGTAAAGATCTTGATGTGGTGCTCAATACTCTACGTGAAGTAGCTGTTGAGACAAACAAGAAGTGGGCTAAGAGATTAGGTATCAATCAAGCTGCTGCTATTACTTGTGTCAAACCTTCTGGTACTGTGTCTCAGCTTGTTAACAGTGCTAGTGGTATCCATCCTCGTTTCAGCCCTTATTATATTCGGACAGTACGTGCAGACTCTAAAGACCCTATGGCTCAGTACATGCTACAGGCTGGTTTCCCTTGTGAAGTAGACTCTACTAAGGTAACTCGTAAGCCTTCTGTAGACGGCGATAGGGGCCATCTAAAGCCTACTGAACAAGACCTATATCATGGTACTACTCTTGTCTTTAGCTTCCCTGTAAAGTCCCCTAAAGGTGCTATATACACTACAGACATGGGTGCCTTAGAGCAGCTAAAACTTTGGAAGATTTACCAAGATAACTGGTGTGAACATAAACCTTCTATCACAGTTTATTATAAAGACGATGAGTTCTTTGATATTTGTAGCTGGATGTGGAAGAACTTTGATATGATGAGTGGCATCAGTCTGCTACCATATAGTGATCATACTTATGACCAAGCTCCTTATACTGAATGTACTGAAGCTAAATATTCTGAGGTATTAAAGACTATGCCTGAGTTTGATTGGGAAGCTTTATCAGCTTTCGAGTTTGAGGATATGACGACAGGTAGCCAAGAGCTTGCTTGTGTAGGTGGCATGTGTGAGATATAATAAAGAAGGAAATATATTATCCTTTAAAATTCTTATTGACAAGAGAGGTAAATTAGTGACTGAGCTAAGCGGCCTCCCAGAAAGTGAAATCAATAATGTCTTTAAAGATCTTGAAACTCAAGCCTACATAAGAACTTTAATACGTGAAGGAAGAGCTAAACTTAAAGGACTACATGAATACCTTGAAAAACAGATAGCGAGCTTATGATGGAAGAAATAATTATACAGCAAGAATCACCTATAATAGCTGTGCTACGGTTAAACGTAGATGTAATAGGATATTTAGTTAATTCACTTTCTGAAAATCCTGCTACTACAGAGCTTATAGAGAAACATTCTGCATTTATATTAGAACTATCCGATAAAATTAGTAAGTCACAACGTCTAGATTTTAAAGTAATTAAGTAATAATGGCTGCCCCATAAAGCGAGATAGGTCTATAACGGGACTCGCATTACCACTTCTCCCTGTCAGCCCAGTAAGCTGCTGACATCTTACCCTTCTTAATATTCTCACCGTGACGAGCTTTAAAAGATGCTCTCTTCTTCTTCATCGCCTCAGACTCACCAGCTTTAGGTTTACCTGCTGTCGATGCTCCTTGTTCTCCGAAGCGTATGGTCTTGACCTTATCGCCTTCTTTAGCTACAACTACGTGGCTCTTCTTAGGGTGGTCTGGAGTTCTCTTAGGTTTGTTAAAACCACTAACACCTGCCCTATCAAGTCTGGGATCTTTCTTCATTTGTCATTCCCCCTGTTATTCCATAGTTCAAAGAGAACACGAACCTTTTCTTTCAGTGTCTCTATATCGTTGTGCATTTTAGCAAGTACAATGACCAGTGTTACAAACCCTACAGCCACAGGCCAAGCAGTGTTAATAAACTCCAAAGCTGTCATTCTATTTCCTTGTCTTTTCAAATGTCCTAAGCCCACCAAGACCAAGCATCCCTAGTAGTACAGGCATCATTGTATCTAAAGGTATCAAAGGTACTGTGATAGGAATCTCCATTGTCAAAGCCATTACAAAGTTTGTGAAAGGTATAACAAGAAAGTTACCTGTCATACCTAATACACATACCCACCCAGTAGCTGGACGCCAGCCAGACGTAAACAAAGAAGGACTAGCAGCCTCAACCTTATTCACTGCTATCTGGGCCAACGCATTTTCCTGCGCGTATTTCTGTGACATTGTTGCAATTTCATGCGCCAAAGCACTCTTCTGATCCTTATCTTCAATGAACTTATCTAATAAGCCTGTTACTGGCCCTATGAGAGAGTCTAAGAGAGCCATATTAGTAGCTCCATACCCAAGGGCGTGTATGATTATCAGTCGTATCAAGATCATCTAGGTGTATGAAACGGCTAGATCCTTTTTGATTAACACCTATACCGCCTATACCCATGCTAAAAGCTTTCTTAAGAAGCTTGTGAGCCTGTTCCCCTCTGACAGCAATATCTATTGCCCTTCCTGATGAATGAGCGCCTGGTACGATCTTCTTAGCCTCTATAGGATGGTCTTTGCAACGGTAAGCAGAAGTAACCTTGAAAGGGAAACCAAGCTCTTGGCGCAAGAACTCTACCTTAGCCATGAAATCTTCGTTCATTCCATCTGCACCACAGTGTTGACATTGAAGTTCTTTATCGTTAAAATATTTATATTCCACTTACACTCCTTTCAGATTTATTCTTAATTAAATTACGTAAAGCATTTAAAGCATCAGATGTTCTAAGATATTGATCAGGTACACTTTCAGTACTATCTCTAAGGATACCAGTAGAAGCAGTCAATAAGCTTGAACGTCTTCCAACATCTTTAAGATCTTTAGAACTAAAGGATTTACTTTCAGATAAAGCTCTCATTACATCGTACTGATACTCTACAGCATCGTTAACATGTCCTGAAGCATTCCTATCCGCACCTGTCTTTTTAACTTGACCTAAAGCAGGTTCTTGTGTTTTCCGTAAAGGGACGCCTGTTTCTTTTGCAAGCTTACGAGCAGCGGCTCTTTCAGCAGCAATATCTCTAGGACGGTACTTTGGAATCTCTAAAGTTTTCCAGTTCATACTAACCATAGGTTGTACAGTTAATAAAGACCTACCACCAACAGGGTCTATATCTTTTCCTACGTCGTGCTTATCAGAAATTAAACTAAAGACATCGCCTTTCTTAGTATCTACAGCGACGAAGTTATTAACCCCTCCTATTTCTTTTGCAGCAGATACGTGGCTACCCTCAATAATTACAAAGTCACCTGGGCCTTCTTTAAATTTAATATTTCTAGAAGTTAAATAGTCTTTAAAATCTTCAGGGCTTATATCACTTGCTTCTTTTATCAGAGGCTTTTTCTCTTTTTTATTTTTTTTATTTATAAACTCTACCATTCTAGCTTTAGCACTTTTAGTATTAGATGTCCCTTTACCTAAGATATCTCTAACGGCGGCAAAGCCTACTTGTTTTTCTTGGCCTAGTGCTTCTCTTCCTAAACCTTGAGGCCCATCAGGACGTTTAATAACGACACCTGTATTAGCCTTGTCAATATCTTTCTTACCCTTACCCCAGACACGTTTAACATGTGCGGATGCAAGATCTTGTATAGCTTCTGGGACACGTAAACCTAAGTTGCCTCCATTAGAAACATCCTCAAAGAGCTGTTTACGTACATCAGCTTCTTTCCAAGAATCAAAAAACTCATATTCATTGGCAATAGCTGCCGGTGATTCTTTACCGTCTAAAATTCCTGAATCTTTTTCACGTGACTGCCACCGTATATATCTTGCAGTAAGAGATGAAGCAAACCTAGATTTAGCAGTCACATCTAAATTAAGTTCATCGTCCATCTTTCCAACTGGGACACCTGTTTCTTTTCTAGCCCTGCTTCTCCAAGGAGTAAAGGCATCTAAAGTAGCACTAGGGACTTTTACAACACCATCTTTAGCTAGTATCCACATTTTTCCAAGACCTGTTCTTCCGGTATCATAAAAGCCTTTCTGCTCAGTACGCATACCTTCAGCAACCCTGTTAAAGCCTTTTGCAAAAACCTTAGCAGCAGCACCTACACCCAGAACTTGAGTGATAGATTCAATATTTCTAGCTGCTCTAGGGTTTTCTTCCATGAGTCTAACAAGCTCTTTTACAGCCTCTGTATCGCTCACAGCTTCTCCTATGTTCTCAAGGCCCTCATCTATCCCTAATGCTTCAGCGCCCCACCAGGCACCACTACCTACAAGACCTAATAGATCTACAACAGGTGTAGTCAACGTGTTGATATGCCCTGCTGCTTGCCACAGTCCTTCTTCTGCTGAAGTGATTTCACCGCTTGCAGCTCTACGCTCTACGTCTTTCCTAGATTCGTACCATTTTTTACCTATGTCTCCAAAGTAATCTACAGTTGCATTAATAGATTTACTAACATTGTCACCTAGATAATCACCACCGGCTTCACTCTTAGGAGCGCCATACATGACATTATCATATTTTCTAGCTTTAGGAGAAGGCTTAAAAGTCTTAGTAACTATTTCAGGTATACGGGCTTTTATAATAGGCG
>Ga0209195_1001174_pt1 | contig 18200 bp, 16 predicted proteins | sample COGITO_mtgs_1004_3_FD_184788 | JGI IMG/M metagenome (GOLD analysis project Ga0209195, IMG submission 184788) | Pelagic marine microbial communities from North Sea - COGITO_mtgs_100420 (SPAdes) (version 2) | ecosystem: Environmental > Aquatic > Marine > Epipelagic ...
GGGGGGGGGGGGGGGGGGGGGGGGGGGGGGGGGGGGGGGGGGTGGGGGGGGGGGGGGGGGGGGGGGGGGGGGGGGGGAGGGGGGGGGTGGCGAGGGCGGTGGCGGCGAGGGAGGAGGCGGCGGCGGTGAAGGAGGGAGGACCGGCGGTGGCAAGAGCGGTGGCGGTACGGTTGGTGGAAGAAGTGGCGGTATCTTGGGAGGTGGCGCTGGTGGGTATGGTGGCGGCGAGCGAGGTGGCGAGGGAGGAGGTGGCGAGGGAGGAGGCGGCGAGGGAGGAGGCGGCGAGGGCGGGGGTGGCGAGGGCGGAGGCGGAAGCGGCGGCGGTGAAGGAGGGAGCACCGGCGGTGGGAAGAGCGGTGGCGTTGCGGTTGGTGGAAGAATTGGCGGTATCTTGGGAGGCGGCGATGGGGGGTATGGTGGCGGCGAGGGAGGTGTCGAGGGAGGAGGTGGCGAGGGAGAGGGTGGAAGGGGGGGAGGTGGCAGGGGAGGTGGCGAGGCAGGGGGCGGCGAGGGAGAAGGTGGCAAGGGAGGGGGCTGCGACAGGACGGAAGGCGGAAGGGGTGAATGCGCAGTGGATGGTGGATGCGGACTGGTAGCTGGTTCCGGCGGCGCCCGCTGCTTAAGTGGCCCATTTTGATGTGCCTCGTCGAACGGCAAGTTGACTACGGTAAACGTGTTCGTGGCGGGTGTCCTGAGTAACAATACTACTGATATTGTAGCAACAAGTTGTAAAGCTACAGCGAGCATAAGTTTCATACTCGATGTTCCGGTGTATGGACTGGCAGATGGCTGTGCGTACTCCAGCGTCTGCGCACATGGCACACCTTGATTTTTGAACAAAGTGTAAAATGACAGCCTTGCGAAGTTTGTGGACCTGGTGATTCTGCAACCGCCACCATAGCCGGGTTCGTTTCTGTACATTCCCTGTCCAAGTCCGCAGATTCCTCCTTGTGTGCGACGGTGTGCTTTGTATATGGAGCGGGATTGAAACTCGAGACTGCACGACTTCGACGGGCGTGTCTGCACAGTGGTATTACGAGTCACCACGCTTGATATAAATTGTAGCCGATCGTAATCCGCGTGTGGAAGTCGCACAATGTTGCGCATCTGTCGTCAACATCTAATATACACTCCCGAGTCGTAGTCCTCTAGTGCTGATTGAAGGCCTAATGTACATCACGTTTCGGGCAAGGCAGGTGGAAAGTAAGCTTAAACAGTGCTTCTTTAAGGCGGGGGGGTTGGTTTTGGACGCTGTGGCGAGGGGGCCCACCGAGTTTTGCATTTCCGGGTCGCGAGGCGTGGAAACGGTGGTATTCCTCTACGAAGACGCGTACAAATTGATTAGCGTTCCGTTTCCGGACGATGCGCGCGCCGACGCACTGGACGCGGACATGAGGCTTTTGGTAGCAGGTACCCGGTCTGTATTGGCATCGGATGGTACAAATGTAGATGTGGTCTCTGGGACGGCGGCGTGCATGATTTCCGATCTACTCGAGGCAGGGGATTCCGGAAAGTTGGTCCAGCTGTCCTACGCGGGATCTTCCGGGTATGTGGCCACGATATTGGTGCAGTGTGCTAGGATCCACGGAGTGGGGGCCGAATTGAAACGGATTGTATTCCACAGGGAAAGCGGAAATTCCAATCTAAATGCCGCGTCCAGAAAACTACTGCAGGATGCAACGGACAAGACGTGGGAGACCAGATCCAATGACATCGTCTACAGTCGAGCGCCTTCGTTGACAAAGTTGGACATACAGACTGCTCCGAATTCGGGGGTAGGCAACGGAGGCAGTACATTTCCAGGTACATTCGTGAACGGTGCGTTGCCATTCGACATATCAACAGTAGACGCGCTGCTCGGGCATTCGATAGACGCAGTATTGTCAAGACTGAGTGCATCTGAAAGAAGGTCATTCTACAGCGAAACCCGTGCTCCTGGAGTGGCCGCGGCGAAGCATGCCACAAAGGTCGGAACGGCAGTTTCTGTGTTTTCGTCTTTCGTCATGGTCTACAGAAGCGATAAATCTTGCGCGTCTACGTCCCAAGGACTGAAATCTACTCTGTTTGAGAATTGGCAGCAGTGCTGCACGAGGTCAGCACTGTTTGCTGGAGATTGCGAAGACGGCACGAAACTGTCTTCTGATATCATCTACGCCGTTCGTTCGATGGACGCAGGCGACATATCCAAGCACAGACATCTCAAACTCATCAGAAACACGATGGTGCCCTACTACATGGGACCTTGTACTTCGGTTATAGGTGCGTCTGCGGGGTCAGCGGCGCGCAAGCCTAGGGGCGGGATCGACGAAAATATTAATGGACACGCGGCGGGTCTTTTGCTTGAATCAATGGAATATATAGCAGCAGTTTCGAAAGGCGATGAGATCCGAAAACAGCCACAGGCCGAGGGAAGCGCCAGACTCGCGTACCGAGAGTGCGTGTTCCAGTCTATTTTCAACGACGATGCCAAGAGGGGCTTGCCGGACAGAGAGGTTGCCTGGATGTCGAGTTATGAAGTTGCAAAAAAACACATGCCTAAGTTCCCTCCGCTCGTGATCGAAACAACCACACCCGCCGACTGTATGTTGGCGGGAAACACGAGTGGCGCGGTGCCCGAACGTGTTGCAAATGGTCACGGCGTAATTGACAGACTGGGACTCGCCATTCCGCGCACCCTTTCAAATTTATCAAAAAGCAACTTCTACCAAGAATTCGTGGAATTAATTTTTCCCTACGATTTCCACCCGCCGTGGAAAGACCCCGCAGTCAGACGACGGTGGAAAGTGAGCAACCACTTTGCTGTCGTTTCGCCAACCAACTCCCGTGCGTGCGGAGTCGGACCGAAGGGACTACATTCGTCCGAGTTCGCCCTCATTCCGCTCTACGAGCACTGTGCGTCTGACGCCGGCATCATCGAGGCGGCGGTGGCGAAGGCCGCGAAGCATGTAGCCGGTCCCAGAATTTCGGTGGAGGCACACGACTCCCGTCAGGCATCGAACGTACTGCGGTCGGTGGAGGCATTGAAGTCTATCGACAACCAGACGCAGACGGTCCTCAAGATGGGGTACGGGACGCTCCGCGACTATCTGGTCTCTACCACGAACAAAACTGCGAAATGCAATAAGGCCCCGCATGCAATCCACACTGTGCCTTTCAACGCCATACTTGAGAATCCAACATTTCTGGAAACGGTGTGTTTGAAAATAAAAAAATCAGGTGCACGCGTTGCCGTGGAGGTGTGCCATGTGCCTGGGCTCGGGGGAACCACGGACGGTGTAGTTGCGACGATTTTCGAATTCGAATCCGACCTGTGAAAGCGTCTCGACATGTGGAGTTTAAAAGACGACAAAACACGCGATGGAGCACCGCGGGTTGATATCGCGCTTGTGCGCGCGAGTTTATTTTTATTTGGCATAGAGTATTCGGCGTCCGGAGCCAAGAAGGGCGAGCGAGCCCGTCCGCCTGTTCGAGATCGTATGTGGCTTCCTCTGTACTGCGGAAACCACCATCGTGATCGACCCCCCGCCGCCGGCTGACACATCCAGTTTTGCGTTCGCGACTCGAGGGCTACCGCACCGCCCGCAATCCACATATTTTCGACGACATCCATCAGACATGACGACCATCGAGGACGTGCGCACCTGCCCCGCGAAAAGCGGGAAGGCGCCGCCACGCCCGGAGGCCTTCGACTCGAGATACAAGCTTCCATGCCATCGCGTGAAATTGCTAGAACGGAAGAACGGACACTGGCGCGACAGTCGCGTCGTATTCTACGAGGAGCCGCACATCTACACCATCGATGGACACGTTGTACAGGAAAGCGTCTCGGGCCTCTCGCGAGATTTCAAACGCCAATTCGTCCCAGAAGAGGCAATTGCTTCTATGAAACGCTCTCGAAGAGAACAGTGGCCGAGACTCGCGTACGTGTCCAATGCGCATCCGGTCGAGATGCAAGACCTGTGTACGCCTTCGCTTGCCGTGGACGCGGACACGAACATCACCGTCGCCGCGCACATCGATCCTGGTTTGAACGGGGCGCGGGCGCTTGAAGCCCTCTGGCGTTTTGGCACCCGAAATCGCAACAACCTTTGTTTCTACAACTTCGACCGCGTAATGCACGACAGCGAAATTTCGGAGGCGTGGGATGCAAACGCCGAAGACGCCCGCAACCGCGGGACCGAGGCGCATTTGCAAATGGAATTGTGGTTCAATTCGGAACCGGCGCGTCTGGAAGACGACGAGGTTAGAATGGGGCTAGACTTCGTGCGGCGTTGCCTGCTTCCCATCGGAGCGAAGGCCTACCGCACAGAATGGACAATTTTCGCAGAAGAGGAGAATGTGGCAGGATGCATCGACCTTGCGGTGGAGCTTCCTTCCGGGCAGCTGTTTCTTGTGGACTGGAAGCGTTCTAAAAAACTACAGCAGCAAATGTATGGGTTCGCTTCAATGAAGGAGCCATTTGGGCATCTAGATGACTGCGGGGGCTGCGCCTATGCACTGCAGCTGAGTTGCTACCAGTACATACTTGAAAAGTACTACAATAAGCGCGTGCTGGGTCGCGTGGTAGCTTCGATACATCCGGACCATCCATTCGAAACACCAACCCCTTACATGAAAGAGGAAACCGAATACCTGATGGCTCGCTGTCGAGCGGCGACGGACGCACGTGCCAGTCTGGTATCTGACGAGTCCAACAGACAGTTCATCTGTAGCCTGAGCGGGCGTATAGTGATGACGGCCGTTCGCGATGCAGAGACGGGCGCGTTGTACGACGAGAAGACTGCTAGGGTTGAACAGAAGCGTGTGGTTGTTGACGCCTCGACCACAGCTCTGGTGACGGATCTGGTAAAGCGCAGCTCCAGTGCGGTTACACCGATGTCGGGTCAGGTCGAGTGGAAGGTGCTGTTCAGCACAGTCACCGACAATATGAAGTTTTACTCTTAATGCCGTTACGCCCCGGAAAGCAGTGCTACCTGTTACTTTTGAGCAATAACATCGTGATGTTGTAAAGAGGCACAAAACATAGACTGCTGTTGCGTTGCGCTACTTCGCTAAGGTCCGGGCTGGTGGCGGTATCTTGTTCGGCCAGTTTCTCTTGGCGCCGATTCTCGATTGCTGTCATCAACTGTTCCACAAATGGAAATCAGTCAAGTATCATGTAGCTTACGTTTTTCGACTGGCTGGAAGGCGCGGACCGTCAAGTTGAGACGGCGTGCACGTTGGAAGTGTTTGGCGGTCGTAGATTTGACCCCGTGCTCAAACCAGCTCTGCATGCTACCTTGCATGATAAGCAAGTCGCCATCTTTAAGGATGACGTCCGCCACCTTCACTGGTTTGTCTCCTTTCCTTTGGGGTGTGTGATAGATGGAGAAAGGACGCGGCTGTCGATCGCCGTTGAGGAAGGTGAACGAAAAGATGGGCAACCCAGCTAGCATGGCCGGTTCGCCGTCGGAGTGTTGCCCAACGCCGGCTTTTCCAGACTCGTAGAGGTTGACGTGCACGCCGTTGTAAAGTTCGCTAGCAATGCCCTTTTGCTCGGCCAATTGTCGCGCGTAATCCAGGCACTGCGTGACGAGCGTGGGCCATTGAGCGCGATCTTCGATGACGGTATTCACCTGACCAAAGTTGTAGTTTGGTCCAAACGTGGCCTGCCTTCGATAGACGGCCCCTTTGTAGGCCCGCGGTTCGCCCGTTTTGGCATCCGTAGTAATTTTCCAAGAGGGGGTCGAGGCGTCGGGAATCACGTAGGTGCCGTCGGTTTTTTTTCTCGTATCCAGCCATCCTGTTGGGGGTAACCGCGACCAACGCGGGATCGCTCATGAAGTCGTCGAGCGCTTGCACATTCTCTGGGCTCGCCTGCATGGCATGGCGCACTAAAATGATCGAAGAGTCGCAAGGTTCCACACTCTCGGCGGTATCGAGGCAGTAGAGACCACTAGGCGCATCGGGACGTAACTCGTTACGCGGTTGCAACGGGAGCGCGGCCAGCGAAGGGTAAGACATGTCAAAGGGGGTGCGTGCTGGGGGTGCGTGAAAGGGCCATTTGATAGATCGCTGTCCATTTTTGGTACGGACGTCTTTATACGTTGCAGTCGGACTGTTTGCAACGCTTGTTTGCGAGCGCGTCGCAGTTTTTCCAGCGTTTCGAATTTGACCAAGCAAACGCTGATTCTCCACTCGTTCTACGAGCGCGACACAGTGTCTTGCGATTTACAGGCAGGAAATTACAATCGGAGCATGATGTGACTCGTCGCCACGTTTTGTAAGCCGTGTGTGAGAGTAAACTTTTCGTCGGGAAAGAGGGCATTTGAAAGGCTCAAGCAGCACGTGCCTGTAAACGCTGCAAACATAGATAGGTACTCTCTTTCCCGGTAGAGTTTTAGGTAGAACAGCGGTGTGTGGATCAGTGCCGTGTACGCGATCGCGATCTTGAATGCAAGTTCGTACGTAACGCTGTGGTTTGCCACAATAATCGCCAGTAAGTGCGCGGCGGCACTCGGAAACGTGCCCACGTCTCTGCCAAAGTGGACGACCGACGACAGGAAGAAAAAAACAGTGACCGCCGTCTCGGGCATCGGGATCAGGCCAAACAGATACCAGAGTAAACGCCGTCTCGGTCTGAATCCGACGTCTGCAAACCCGTGCGCCGCGGCCACTGCCATAAGCACCCGCACACCTGATCCTGCGTGGATTTCGAATTCGACCATTCAGCTAGGCTCGGAGTGGCGTGGTTTACCGTTTAGACACGTGTATCTCCGAAGTTGCATAGCGGCTTCGCGTTAACGGAACAGAGGGGTTGCAGACCACTGCTAAAACGTACCACGCGTGTATTTCTCAGGCGTATCTCACGCCTGTGCATGTGCCCGGAGTCGTTCCCGCTGCAACTCGTTACGGGGCCAGTCCCTTTCATACCCGAATCTTAAATCTGGTCGGTGCTGCTCTCCTGGCCTCAGTGGCTTTAAACCCAGAGGGGGTTTTGGAAATAAGCGGTTAACTGCCTCCAAGCTTGGAATTTTATTGTCGTAGAAGCCGATAAACAAATCCGCCTCAAATCGTTTTCTTTCCAGCGCAAAATATTTCGGCATAAATTGCGGAAAATCGTCAAAGTGGACGATTGCCGGGACGCTTACGTTGGTGTCGTTACATGTGTAAGTCGGAGCAAACTGGGTTTCCAGATATTCATTGATCGCAATTGTCACGCCACTTTTTAATTCGAGCCACTGTTCGACCAACTGTTCGTGTGACCCATGGGACATTTGTTTCAGCTTGAAACCAAAGTCAACTTGGTATTCGCCTGTAAGGATCTCGTTCACGTGTTTGTACTCGCTGGTGACAGAATCGATGTATTTTACATGCTTTTTGAAAAGTTCTTCTAGTTCCTGGCGTTTTACGTGGCACTGGATGAAAATGAACTCCACAGAAAAAATCTGATCATCTGTGGTCATCTGTGTCATAAACATGATGCGTCCTCTAATGTGTGGAGCAGTCGTATTCAATACGCGAAAGACTGGAAACGAGTGAGTGTTTATGTATTGTAGTAAATCTACAGGCAGGTCTGCTAACGACGTCGCTGTCCCTCGCGATTTCATCAGAACACTCCCAAATGGCGTGCAACCCCCGAGTACAGTATTCCGGTGTACACGATTCGTGAAAGCTATGGGTACCATCCCCGACTGGGTGTAAGCGCGTGACCTGGACTGTCGCGAACACGTCTCGAGTACGTACATGGATATGCTTATATTGCAGGCGACCCACACGAATGTAGAAAATGCACACAAGGAGAACACGGACCGTCTTAATCCTACGACATCAGCAGTTGTGTATAGACGTGGAGAGGTATGAACGCCAGTGGCATCTGTTTTGCACACCCGCGCCTGTACGATATCCAACCCGGACGACCCTTCTTTGCAGCTGAGCTCGAATTAGTCATGTGATGAGTGAGCAATACGCGATCATCTTCTTGCGATAGAGCGTATAGTGCTATTTCGAGTCTGGGATGCGCACGTCGCATGCTGGCAAGGGGTATCTTCGCGTATGTCGTGCCACCCCTGGTCACTGTGTCTGTCTTTCCCACTAGGCGCAGCATGTCTCCCAAGACGGACGACGGATTCGTCCAGCTAACACCAGTAGCTGATCGCCTGTCGTGGAGCAGGGGTATAATGATTTTCAGTGTGTCGACTGCGATTCTGGGGTAAGTGATGTTCGAACCACGCCCTCCAATACGCTGCATCGCGGTTATCACTTTTGCCAGGCGTGCACTGAACCCTCTCGACATTGGGTTGAATTTTGTGTTGAGGTACTGCAGTGAATGCTTACTGAGGCTGCAAAGGGCCTGTCCAACGACATGGGCTCTGTCTGAACACCGGTCTGATATCATTTCCAGCATAATCAAAAGAGAAACCCCGTTGCTCAGCCTCAGCTTGCTCTGGTACACCAGCTCCATGGCCATCCGGGCGTGAACCTGCATTTCCAGACAAGCTGGCTGCACCAACTTTTTAGACACAGAGCCTTGCAAAAAAAACCGCTTCTGCACCATCTGCTCCACCATACTAACTATTCTTAAGCATCGGCGACTTTCACAGCCCACTGTCGTACAGGTGAAATCTGCGCCCCCCGTAGCGACACGAACGGAGGAATCGAATGCGTCAACCCAGGTGGCGGGAGGGAGGGGGGTTCCCGTTCCGTCGTGAAATACCTCGACGGGTTCCAGTAGCAAATTTGATTCGTCAGGCACCGGCTCGGTTCCCACGGCGTGTGAATGACGGATAACCACTGCCGTCAGGATGTTGCGGGCCTCTGAGCCGTGCTCGTGCGCCCAACGCGCCGAGATCTCTTCTTTTACCATGAACGGGACGTGCTTTGAAGTTATGCGCGACACAAACGAAAGGTTGATTTTCTGCTTGTCCGAACTAGAGATGTATTTTGGTGCGGTTTGCACAAACAGCCGCATCGCGTCCACCCCACGAGTGAGTGTTTGTTGTCGGACGTGGGGTGGTATGTCCGGGTCGGAAAGTCTCAAGAGATGCTGCACTCCTTGGAGCTCGAGACGCTGCGCGACTCTGGTTTCTTCGAATCCCCTGTTGAGATGTTTTTTTTTTTCCGTGTCGAAGAACGGATCGCGCCCAGGGAGGAACTCTTCCCTCGTCGGCGACATGTTAGTGTGGCACCTGCCTATCTTGAGCGCAAGCGTCTTGATGGTCTGCACGATGTGTTCTGTCCGGCTTCCCTGCTGCTCGTTGTGAACACGCGACATCACCGAGTCACAGTCCCAAAGCCACTCTTCCGCCAAACGACGCACATCATCCAACAAGAAAGCACCAAGGCCTCCGACTTGAAGCTTGCCGTTTCCACAGTTTACATACTCTGCCAGGTAGAATACAGATGTGGACGAGAGCGTCGACAACTGTAGGTCGCTGGAGGCGTCGCGGTCCGGGTGCTGCGACTGGCACAGATGCAGGGCTATCGCTGCGAATTGATAACATTCCTGTGCAAATTCATAGGTCTCGCGCAACTGCGTCATTTTATCGAGGGCATCTCGACTCGGGACGCACGTGTATTCGTCTCGCATTAGCTCTCCCAAACTGGGACGTCTGCGCACCACCTGCCGACCGACCTGGTCGAGCGTGATGCCGAGTGTGGCTGCGAGGCATTCCGCGATGCTCTCTATCGCGGCGTCGTCCTCTACCGACGATTCCAGGTCCATGCGTGATGCATGCGTTTCGCGAGACATAAACTTATCGGTCAATTCCATCGTCGTGTGCTCTGAGGGGGTCAGTGTCCGTTGTACGGCGTCGCACAACGACCAGCATTGTCGATGCACCGGGTTACCCACCCCAGGTCCCGTTCCACGTCAAAGCAAACCGCTATCGCTCCAGACCGACAGCGACCTGGAACACCCAAGCTTCGACAAGATGGAGATCGACTTCGGATATCCAGGTGTGGCACCACGCCCAGCCTGAGCTCGAGCCGTTTGGTATATGGACCTGCATTCCTACATATGGGCGTTACATGCGATTTGCAGTGGCACAGGTTACACCTTCGCTCTTGACGATCGCTTAAAAGTGGACGATCCCGACTTCATACAAATATGTAAGCGAGAGCGAGAGGAAGAAATTCACCTGTTTTCTCTGGTTTGTATGGCAACGATAACGCGGGCTCAGTGTTTGGAAAATACCGAGAAAACCCAGCCGGCCTATTCGGCGACGCCGCTAGTTGAAAGTCCGTGTGCGGCAAGTCGAATCCGGTAATATGGACGCTTACGGATTCACGAAAAACGTTGATGAAATCAAGCGCCTTTTGGGCGAGACTACTCTCGAATGCGATGGCCTTGGTTGCAAACGGAGGGTGATTGCGATGACGGAACACTTGTCTAATCTCGAAAGGGCGATTCACCTGCAGAGTGTGAATCACCAGGTTTCGCTTACCCTAGTCCAGGACGCGCATAGATGTGACGAGGTCAGTCGGAGATGCAACGAAGCTAGAATACACGAATGCCAGACGCTTCTCTGGCAGAAATCCGAAGGTTGTGAAGGCCATAACTTCGCGCTCGCGCAGTCTGCTGTGCACAATCTCGCAGAGTCGATGCACGAACTAGACCCGTTCGACTGCGCGATTTCTAGGGATCTACAGGCCCTGAACGACAAAATTACAGAAGCCGAAAGGGAGGGCCGCGCGTTGGAGCCTTAGTTCGTCGCAATACTTATCATACCAGACCGGCGCGGTTCTAAAAATATTTGTGTGTAGTGGCATCCGCGTGAGGCTCCAGCGAAATTTTAAAATATCTAGGGTTCTGCAATCCGCAGCGTGAGTTCGGAAAGCGGGGTTCCCAGTTCGACTTTCCAATCGTCAGTACGTGACAGACCATTCGCAACACTAGGCATTGGAATCGTAACTAACTTTCCACGCATGACAATCGAAAGCCTTTTCCTACAGCACAGTTGGGCAGTGAGATCTACGTCGGCGCGGCAGTAACGCTCCAGCTCATCTCGCTGGCCGTTTTGCCACATCTGAATGGCCTTTTCCCCAGACGCAGTTTTCTGTGCCAAGCCGTTCCATCTAAGCAGGTCAGAGAGTTTGAAAAACGAACCAGTGACCTGGTTTATGTAGACTATAGGGTCCCACGTTTTACTCAGGTGCGACATGTAGCGAAGTTCTCCTTCTTTCGTGCTGCCGTAGTATCTCCTGATAAGTGGAAAATCAAACTTTACGACGTTGTAGCCACATATCAAACTCGCGCGATCGAATTCCAACAGCAAACGCTCGAACGGAGGTCCGCCGTCCTCTCCGACGCGGTCTCTCCAACACGTGAGACGCTTTATTTCCGACGGCTGCGGGTCGCGCCCCTCGCAATACCCTCTGAAAAGCACCAGTGGCGTGATCGAGCAGGCGCACGCACACGTGCATTGCATCCGTTCCGCCTGCACACCCCATTGTTCCTGGTCTGTCGGATCGGCCTCACAGTCAAAGAACACGATCTCGCCCTGCATGTCGGCGAAGCGACCAGTGGAAAGCGTCGATCGAACCTTTCAAATAGCGGCATTTTGTTTTAAACTGCACCTCTGGTAGGCCGTGATCTGGCGAACTAACTGCGGAGAAATTGCGTTTTCTGCTACCAGCGACTTGAAGTGCGCTGCGCAAAACACCAACGCCCGGTTCAGACAGCGGCTGTGCCAATTTTCGAGTTGGCAACGCGCGCACCTTCATTCAACCACGCCAGGACCGGCTTTGCACAGGTTGGAGAAGCCTGAGATCGACGACAGGCGGGTGGGTTAGGCCTCTGGTGTAGCCTGGTGTAAACGTGGTCGGTTCCATGTGGCTCACCTTAACCATCTCCTTCACGTCAAGCTCGTCCTGTTGCATATTTCCGCCGAGTTGATATTTCATGTCTGGGCTGTCACCGCCGTGGTTGCCGGAAGGCCTGAACGACATACCACAAAGTGCTGTACTGTCCCGACACACACCGTACTCTTTATTTGCAGATCGCGACGCAGCGGGAAGTTGAGCGCAGCCTCGCGTGGTCAGGCCGGTATCACTTCTGCGTGAATCAGATGCGACACGCGCTGTGCTCCGAAACATATCAACTCCCGCAGACAGCTGAACACGAAAACGCAACGCGCTCGGAGGGCATGGAGCAGCAGACCGGACTCTCGCTCAAAACACTCTTGGGATCGAGTATGTCTTGTGTAGCGGCCAGTGAAGACATGTTTGTCGACATATTCCAGTCGTACATACAGCCACCGAAAGACAGCACACTTGCCATCTCCAAACTCAAAGATGCATTTTACACTTTACTGGATCGAGAGGGACAGCGCAGTGTGTTCATTCGGTGTCTGAAGCTGGGGTGCGGATTATCGCCACTTCTTGGACTAGTCGGAGCGCCCCCCTACTGGTTTCTGCGCGAGGGGGATTGTTCGTTCTTGCAAGCCTGCGCTGCCCGTGCCACCAGGGTCAACATGACGTACCAAGTGGTTCAACAAATTCCTCCTTTCAACCAGAAAGGCCATCGCTTGTGGATGGACGACACCGGGGGGTTCTTCACCAGGGGGTGTGACATCGAATACCGCAATTCCGACCACACATTCGGTCTCGCAGGAACTGCCGTCTTCGTGTACTGGCCCAAACCAGCAAATAAGTCTAGTTGGATCCAGCGACCCAAGATGGACAGCCGTTTGATTTTGAGGCCATCCAAATTCTTATTGAGGCACCACTCACCGCCGTCGGAGATCAATGTTCGGGTGTTGTGGACGAGGGTATGCTCGAACCGGGGGCGTTGTTTTTTTGTGTGTCTGTGCAGCCAATAAACCCACGCCGCTCGGACAAGGCATTGAACTCCAGCGGTCTATGCCGCCGTTTTCCCAGTTTTACTTGAAGACACCGTTCGAACCCAGAAATGCGTGGAATCGCCACTCTGTGGAAAGTATGCTAGGTGTTCTGGCCAGAACCACCGACAAAACACATTCATACCACGAGATGCCGATTGCCGACCGCCCCGTTTCAGATGACCCCATGAAAAATAGGTGTCTATTGATATGCGCCAATGGGCATCTTCGACGATCCACTCTCGAAGATGCACTCAGACTGGCAAGGTTCTCCCAGGAACACGAAAGCTGCAAGTTTTCGCAGATTCACCTCGTCTCGTCGTCCGACGCCTCCGGCTATGACGCGTTTTTTAGCCTCGGAGATTCTGGTTGTAGACACGTAATCCACGCCGGCACGGTGGATCCGGGTCTCTGTACCAGTCGACTGCGATTCGATGTTGTGGTGGTGGCTTCGGATGAAAACTGCAGTTCAAGAGAGAGAGTCTGTATCTTGCAACGCTACCGCGTTGCAGAATTCCTCTCAGATAAGGCCATCCACGTCTTTCCGATGCAAGGGTACGGTGAAAACTCTGCAGTCGACAGAATCGTGTTCGACTACACGGACGGTTCACTGCCCGTCTCTTGCGGCGTGGACCTCAACCCCATGCAGTCCATAAGATCGGTTGTCGACTTCGATGCTGGAAATCGCAGAAACGGATTTGCCAAGATACCGACAACATTCGATACATCGCCCGCTCAACTGTCTGTTGCGGCTTCCGCGGTGTGTCACACGAAAAAGGCTGTTTTAAGCACCAGCGATGCTTGTTGTATTGACATGAAAGCCAGATTTTCGTCGATCACAGAGTGACCGAGATCGTACGATATTGCGCGACTTTGCGCGTGTGGTGGGCTAGATTTCCGATTCGCTCGCGAGCGCTGTTCGATCCCGGACCACAGTGTGATTTCCATCGAACTGACAGCTTGCGATGGTTGGTACAACCCCCCCGAGCTCGCGCTCACTCGAGCCCGTTCCTGTGCTTTGCATTCGACCATCGACGTGTCGTCCGCCAACCGAAAGACTGGCCTTGGAAGAATCCAGCAAACAGCACACAGCGTGTGGGTTGCAGAAATCTACAAGGGAGGTTGGTACCAACACACCAATCGCCGCATCCTGCGGCGATACGGGGAGGTCGAATGCCGCTTCGGCGTACACAAGGGCACTGGAGCGTTCGGCGCTGCACATGAAGCAAGCGTTAGAGGTAGCCAGAGTCGAGAACGACAAATTGAGACGAGACTTGCTGTATCACACGGCCCGGAGCGCTCTGCCGCATCCAAGAAACGGTGATGTGACGGCGATGAGGTCGATGCCGTACAAAATGGTCTGCAGCGAAAAGGAAAGCCATCGCGACTGTCAAATTAAGAGAAGGCGTGTTTCAATTACGGACGCCCGCTTTCCGCACTTTTCAGGTTTTGTTCTCCAGTCCCTTTTGCTGCTCGCGCTTGTTTGTACGTACCTGGCCTGGATGCCGACGCGCGCGTCTGTGATCTCGAATTTCAGGACAGGACCACATGTCGTCGGAGACTCCGAGTGTAGTGCATTTCGTGGTCAAGGGAAAAAAGTTTAGAGTAGACTACAGTCTGATTGATAAGGAACTGAAATCGAACGCCACCGAAGAGCAACTGCTTCCCAGGAAACGAACTCCGTTGCACGTACCGTTTCGACTGCTGCTTGTCTACGCAGACACGGGCGAGAGAGTTTTGAAAACGGACTTTTGCTGTGTTTCCACATCGACTCCCAAGAGGCCAATCTGTGTCGGGTTGGGGGACGAGACGTCGTCGCTTTTGGAGAGTGGGATTTGCGTGTATATGAGAAATGGGACCGTATCTATGACCATGCTCTCGCTCGACGCCCTCTCTGGTTACACATCCCCAAAGAACAGAAAGTTCTCTTTCAAACTGACGTGCGAACATGAAAAGCTGCGCCATCTCCCGGACATGAACTGTCTGTCAGTACCGTTTGTGGTGGTGTCCAGATATCCGAAGGGGTCCGACGCCAGTCAAGTAACAAAAACATATTTACTGGAAAGCTGAATTCGATGGAAAGCCCTGCTGTGTTCGGGACGGGCCGCCCGCTATGCTATTCCAACCAGAAGCGCACGGAATCGCCAGTCTTGGAGCGACAGCAGAGGAGTAACCACCGGACACGATGAACGCAGAATCAGCCATTGCGTCAAAGGCCGCATCACTCGCGGTTATCACGGTGTTACGGTCGTCCGCTTTGCTTTGCGCGTGGGGGGCTTTCTTGCTTTGCTTGACTCCGGATTTCTGTTTTTCCGCATTTAAGATATTTTCTAACATTTTTGCTCCATCGACCCGCGATCGCGTCGTAGGAGCTTGGAGGTTGACCGGTGCGAGTGTCTCTTGTTTTTGCATGCTGGTGTTGCTCTTTTCAATTCTCTTTTTTGGGTCTTCCGGCAGACCAGCAGCCAAGGCACGCGACGTCGGCTGTGCCGACGAGCTCCGCCGCAACTTCGAAAACTCGAGACACGTGGGGATGCTGGCGTCCGTCCTTCTGGCAGTCTACGCAAACCAACTCTGGAATAGATGTCTTTGCGCTTTCTCGGGTAGCCGTATGCCAGGCTTTGGAAGCCGAGCATTTCGCGCTCTGCAAGTGTGGCTTCTGTGGATGCTCCTCTCGCAGCCAAGTTTGTTGGCCACTCCGGTCGCTCTGCAGCTGTCGGCCAACTGGTTTGCGCGAGACGCGACCTGTCTAGTGTACCACCGGAAAAACATCAAAACAAATGCAATCCGCTCCATTCAGCTAGCATGCTGCCTCCACACTGCACACGCGTCGTACAGCTACAGAAATTCGGAATGCGAAGGTATACTGGCAGTCGCACTGTGCTTTTGGGTTGGTCTCTTGGACGCTACGATCGTGGCACACCGCCTACTAGCAAACAAATATTTAAAAATCGCAGATTGATGATTCTGTTTGCCCTTATGTACACAAGCAATATACTTGCTGTCACAAACCGGGCTCCAATCATCTGCAACGTTTCGGGAAACAAAACTGACTATTCTTGAGCCATGTGTCACTGGCTACGTGCCAAAAGCCGTCGCCCTATTTGCCACCACACCTCTACTCCTAGACCAGTGGCGTGACGTGTGAGATGTTCTTCTCTCTTTCCAGAAAGCAATGTAGAAAGTGAGAGATCATATTGGAAATAAAAAAAATATATTTGCTGCGGCTTATGGCTGGCTCAAGACGCGCCATCGCACTCGTCACGTGTCACAAACCGTCGCCCTACCTGCTACCCTATCTCTACTCCTAGACCAGTGCTGTGGCATGTGACATGTTAATCTCTCTTTTCAGAAGAGAAGGGATGAAGGGATAAATAGTCTTGGAAATGTTTCTACCGTAGCGCACGTTTCACTGCGCATAATCAGAGCCCAGGTCTCACTCACACACATAGCAGACCGCGGGCCTAAGAACATTGCCTTTCCTCGCTCCTTGCAACAAGTTTGTTTCCTCCACCACTCGGAGTGCGCGCCATTCCTGCTGCTGTCCGTTTAGACTGGTCTACAGGGAATGTGATCGCGACGGACCAGACTGCAGAGGAAAAGTGAGGAAACGGATGAGACCTTTTAAGGCACACCTCTGTGCGTGTGTGGAGGGCGGTAAGGAACCCACGTTTCGTACCAGTCGCATCGAGACGTCCGACCTTTCGCGATTCGGCAAGGATCTGCGGTGCTATCTTTGTTCTTCAACGCCGCGTGCGCCACTCTCGACCTACGTCGAGCCTCTTTCGGGTCGCAACAGGAAGCGGCCCAAGCAACCTTGGCAACAAGGCCTCCAAGTCGGCGCCGAACTCGTCTGGAAAGTGGGAAGTAAGCTGTTTTCCTGCATGAACCAGCTGCGCCTTCTCCGTGTTTACAAACAAGCCGCGCTTGCGCGGCGGAGCAGCAGTACCCAGGTGCGCTCTGATCTTCGATCGTACCAGACCCGTGAACGTCGCATTTTCCACTTTCTCCTTCGGGGCCCGACCTCAACCGTCGCCCACATGCCGAAAGAACAAAACTGACTTCTCCCTGTACATTTGAAGTGCGTCTGCAAGCACACGATGTCGTGGATGCGTGCAGAGCTGCGACTATGTTCGATGGCCTGGATCCTCTGGGAGCTGTACAACTCATAGGCTCAAAACACAGCGGTCTCCCGCTCTCCCTTCCACCTCTGGACACCAGATCTCCGTGTAGGTCCTCTTGTATGAAATCTGAAATGCACGACATCAGACACGCAGTAATCTGTCCACTCTTTTCAGGGTACATTTTTCTCTTTTTCCTCATCCTCGACTCAATTTCTGTTTGGTCCGTATCAAACTCAAATGATGACCCGTTGTCATCTTTTCTTAATTCAATCGTCCCATTCCTGGTCTGGCCATTTGTACCTGTGGCCGTAACGTGCATTTTTCTACGGCACTCGGAGAGCTCAAAATCGAGAGTAGCTCTGGATACGTCCGCCCCCTCCCCACCCCCCGTTCCCGTGTCGTCGTACACCACGACGACTTTTTTGCTCCCCGTAACCTCTCGATTTTCCATTGGGGTTTCAAAGTCGACAATTGCGACTTTATCTTCGGCGCAAACGGGTACAAATTTACGAGCACTGTGTTCCCAGGGAACACTGTCGGAATCCACTATTTTGACAGTGGGGGCCACGAGAAATATGCGATGAATGACCTCGTCGGTGCTTTCGTTTGGCGCAAGTTCCCCATCTTCGCCAGCACCTTGTAAATGGCAAAGGATGTGTCGTCTCGTGTTTTCGTCGCCGGAAACTGCTAACAAGTATGCAATCTGGTCTTTGGCATGCATAATCGCGTCCCAGAGAAGAGGCAGGCGCCATCTCTCATTTCGGTCGTCGTCAAGGTGGCCATCTATAGCATCCCTGGGATACGAGAATATCGGCTTTGGGTACGGGGGTCTGATGTCACTGGCCATGGCGATCGACTTGTAATCCCGCTTCCTGCTTCCACCAGCGAACTGCGCCGAACACACGTGCCAACTCTGGCACTATTTAGCGTACATCGGACGTTGCAAAACTGCGGAATTTCGATCTGATGAAACGCTGCGCAGCGTCGTCTGGAGGCGAATAAAACACGCTTTTTTGCAAAAAATAATGCCGGATATTCCGAGCTGCATATCCTCCGCGTTAATTTAATTGAGACATCCCGGAGGCCGCCTCCCCGGAGGCCGCCTCCCCGGAGGCCGCCTCCGGCGGCGAGGGAGGAGGCGGCGAGGGGGGGGGTGGCGAGGGCGGAGGTGGCGACGGCGGGGGTGGCGAAGGAGGGGGTGGCGACGGCGGGGGTGGCGAAGGAGGAGGTGGCGAAGGAGGAGGTGGCGAGGGAGGGG
>Ga0209195_1001203_pt1 | contig 17895 bp, 14 predicted proteins | sample COGITO_mtgs_1004_3_FD_184788 | JGI IMG/M metagenome (GOLD analysis project Ga0209195, IMG submission 184788) | Pelagic marine microbial communities from North Sea - COGITO_mtgs_100420 (SPAdes) (version 2) | ecosystem: Environmental > Aquatic > Marine > Epipelagic ...
AAAGATGCCGGCTTCGGCGCCTCGGTCACCAAGTAGTTATTGATCATCATCAACAAATAGGAAGGCACGGCACTCGCCGTGCCTTTTTTTGTGCTCTGCAACCCGCTGCTTAACTACTGTAAAAATGATCGCACCCGCGGGTCACATAAATCTGCTACAGTGAGATCCGCGCCAAAACCTTCAAGCTCCGCTATCGAAAATCGCCCGGTTGCGACGGCCAGAGTTGCGGCTCCCATCGCCTGACCACAGGCAATGTCTTTAGGGGTATCGCCAATCACCACCGACTGCTCTGCTTGAAAATCAATTCCATGCTTGGAACTAGCACGCTCGAGCGCAACTGGCCCAAGCTGATTTCTATCGTGATGGTCATCACCATAGGCACCAACCTCGATCGAGAAATATCCAGCTAAGCCATAGTGGTCGATTTTCGCCTTGGCCCCCTGTGCAATATTGCCAGTCAACAATCCTAAAACGGCATCAGAGTCGGCAATATCATCCAGAAGCGAGGTAACCCCTGGGAGTACTTTCCCCGCAAACGATGCCAAGTTGGGTGAGAGCTTTTGTAAATAAACTCGGTAGAATTCCTCGAGCTCTATGTCGCTCCCAAAATGCTCAAGCATACCGCGGACAATTCCCCAGTCCGTGCTGCCCGCCAAGTCAAGCTCGGGGCCTTCCGCCCCAAACAGATCGCAAGCTGTCTGCTTTAATGCAGACATCCCTGCACCCCCAGTATCAATCAGGGTACAGTCGATATCAAAAAGGAGAAGACGCGACACAGTGTCAGCAACTAAATCTTAGCAGGAAATGATCAGACTACTGCTCACCTTCGGGTGCGCCAGAGTCATCATCATCAAACTCAACATCCTCATCACCCTCATCATCAGGATCAACAAGATTACCGTGGCTGAGGTAGAACTTACGCTTACGCTGCTCTTTGGGCAGTGGTGAAAGCATCATGTTAACAGCACGTCCAGCAAGGCGAGCCTGCTGATCGACATTGGCTATTTCTTTGAGATCTAGAGCCACTTTTTGCAGCACCTCAAATCCAATTTCACGGTGAGCATTTTCCCGACCACGGAACTGAAGACGAACGCGAACTTTATTGCCCTCATCGAGGAACTGCTCAGCGCGAGCAAGCTTGATGTTGTAGTCGTGTGTATCCGTACCGACGCGGAGCTTAATCTCCTTGATCTTATTGACGGTTTTAGGCGACTTCTTTTTCAGCTTTGCCTGTTCGTATTTGTATTTTCCGTAGTTGCAAACACGGCACACTGGTGGGCTAGCGTTTGGTGCAACCTCCACAAGATCCATACCGACGGCTTTCGCCTTTTCCACGGCTTCACGCGAACTCATTACTCCGAGTTGCTGATCTTCATATACAACACGCACTTTGGGTGCACGGATACGTTCGTTGACACGTGTCATGTCACGACGTGGACGGAATGGTTTTTTCTTAGACTTAGCTATGGTGTTCTCCTTTGGTTGGTTAGGAATTTTAGTATGGGGTGGCAGCACCGTAATGATACTTGCCGAGACTCACGTCATTGGAACGTGTGGTAGTCAAAAATATGCCAAAAAAATAATCCATGCGGCAGGGCAATCAAGGTATGACCAATCTCATCGTCATACTAGAGTGACCGACTGGTAATTTCCGTTTGGATGTTTGAAACAAATTCATTAAGTGGCATGGAACCTAGATCATCCCGATCTCGGTGCCTCACAGAGACGGTGCCGCTTTCAGCTTCCCGCGCTCCGATGACCAGCATATAAGGCACACGATCCAATCTGGCAAGGCGAATCTTGGCACCAACCTTGTCAGCATTGCGATCACAGGAAACCCTAACTCCAGCATCGGCCAGCAATTTGACCGCTTCATCAGCTGCCTCATTGAATTTCTCAGAGATCGGCAATACACGCACCTGCTCAGGCGCAAGCCAGGTTGGGAACTTGCCTTCGAAATGCTCAATGAGAAGACCAACGAACCTCTCCAACGAACCAAACGGAGCTCGGTGGATCATTACGGGACGGTGCGGTTTGTTGTCAGACCCAATGTAAGTCAGGTCAAAACGCTCGGGGAGATTGTAGTCGACCTGAACGGTGCCCAGTTGCCAGTCACGGCCGATGACATCCTTGACCACAAAGTCGATTTTTGGCCCGTAAAACGCGGCCTCGCCTTCTTCCTCGATGTAATCTACGCCCAGTGTTTGCACCGCCTGACGCAGGGCAGCCTCGGCCTTATCCCAGTTGGCAGCATCACCTACGTATTTATCACTATCAGGATCACGCAGAGAAAGACGCACGCTGTAATCTTCCATACCAAGCGTCTGCAGCACAGTTTTCACCAAACCCAGACACTCCTGCACTTCTTCCGCCACCTGGTCAGGTGTGCAGAAAAGGTGGGCATCGTCCTGAGTGAATCCACGCACGCGGGTCATGCCACCAAGCTCACCGCTCTGCTCCCAGCGGTAGACCGTGCCAAATTCGGCAAGTCTCACAGGAAGGTCACGGTAGCTGTGGTGATCACTGGCAAAAATCTTGATATGGTGCGGGCAGTTCATCGGACGCAGCATATAGCCCTCGATCGTGCCGGTGTTGAGCCCGTTGGTCAGCGTCGCACATGTTGCCCCTTCGTCAGAAAGCTTAGCCAAGGCATCACGCTCAGGGATCGCAGCAAACTGGCTATCCTGATAATAAGGGAAATGGCCACTAGTGCGGTAAAGATCAAGCTTGCCGATGTGCGGGGTAAATACTTGGGAGTAACCCTGCTTGTCGAGTTGCTCGGTGATAAAGTCCTGGAGCGCACGACGCAGCAGCCCACCCTTCGGTTTCCAGAGAATCAGTCCCTGGCCAACAGCTTCATCGATGTGAAAAATACCGAGCTCCTTACCGAGCTTGCGATGGTCACGCTTCTTCGCCTCTTCCAGCTTCTCCAAATGCTCAGTGAGCATCGTCTTGTTCTTGAAACAGGTGCCATAAATCCGCTGCAGCTGAGGGCGCGTGTTGTCTCCCTTATAGAAGGCACTTGCTACACTCATTACCTTAAAGGCCTTGCAGTTGCCTGTGCGGCCAACATGCGGACCTGCGCAGAGATCCCAAAACTCACCATTCTTGAAAATGGAAATCTCCTCATCCTCAGGGATGTCGTTGAGCAAATCAACCTTGAACTGGCTCACCGCGTCACGCTCAGAGAGACCTCCCAGCCGACCACTCTTCGCCATCGCCATTGCCTCATCGCGGGAAACGACCATTTTTTCAAAAGTCTGATTCTCCTTCACCACCTTCTTCATTTCCGCCTCAATTTTCTCAAAGTCATCCGGTGTAATCGAGTGATCGAGATCGATGTCATAATAAAAACCACTCTCCACAGGTGGGCCGCCAGCAAGTTGGGCATCAGGCCAGATCTTCAACACCGCGGTAGCAAGCACATGCGCACACGAGTGCCTAAGGCGTTCCAGATCGGACATTTGGTGACGCTGCTCGAGCGTCTTGCGTTCTTTTTCATCGGCCATGACGACAGTGAAAAAGCCACTACCAGCAAGGATTTGCAACCTTTTTCAGCCAAGTTACTCCGGTATTTCAGAGCTAGCTGAGCCCAACTAGTCAGATATAGCTATCTTGGCATGATCATATCACTGGCTGTCCCTTGGCAAAGAGCTAGTGTAATGCAGCCCTCTTGTTCCGCCTTCTTAAGGGAAGGCAGGATTGCCCAAGCACACCAATCCTATTTCCCACTCTATGGCACGCGTGGAAACTTGGAGAAATCAGGGTCGCGTTTTTCGAGGAACGCATTTTTCCCCTCCTTACCCTCCTCGCTCATGTAGTAGAGCATCGTTGCGTTGCCTGCGAGATCGAGCAATCCCATTTGGCCATCACAATCGGCATTGAGAGCTGCTTTCAAGCAGCGCAGGGCCAAGGGCGAGTGCTGCAGCATTTCACGACACCACTGCACGGTTTCGGTTTCTAAATCGGCAAGTGGCACCACGGTGTTGACCAGCCCCATATCGAGTGCCTGCTGGGCATCATACTGCCTGCAGAGATACCATATCTCACGCGCCTTTTTCTGCCCGACAATACGGGCGAGATAACTGGAACCCAATCCACCATCAAAAGATCCCACTTTCGGGCCGGTCTGACCAAAGATTGCATTATCAGCAGCAATGCTCAGATCACAGACAACCTGCAAGACGTGGCCACCGCCGATCGCGTATCCTGCGACCATCGCCACCACGGGCTTGGGTAAATTACGAATCTTGCGCTGCACATCGAGAATGTTCAGCCGCGGCACGCCATCACCGCCAATATAGCCGGCATGACCTCTGACCTTCTGATCCCCTCCTGAACAAAATGCCTTATCCCCAGCACCTGTGAGAATAATCACGCCTACTCCCGGATCCTCATGGGCAAGATCGAGAGAGGTCAGCAATTCTTTTGTTGTCTCAGGCCGGAAGGCATTCCTGACTTCGGGGCGGTTGATGGTGATCTTAGCGATCTGCCCGTCCTCGCTTTTTTCATACAATACGTCTTCAAAGTCGTGCGCTGATTTCCACATGGTTGAAGTCTTAGGTCTTACATTTTAAGTTTCAAGTGCATTGCCAAGAAATTCTACACATGCACCTTGAAAAGCATCCGGCTGCTCCCATGGCACACGGTGACCACATTCGGGGATAACCTTGTGCTTCCCGTGCTGCAATTGCGGCACGGCAAGCTTTGCCAATTGGGTGAATTTAGCATCACGCTCACCCGTCAGCCAGAGAGTGGGACACGTGATTTTAGTAAGGTCAGCAGTAAGATCAGCCTGAGTGCCCAGCGACCAGTCAACAAAGGACCTAGCCACAGAGACACGGCGCTCCTTAAGTTTGATACGATCTGGCATCTCCAACTCGCCACCCAGCACACCTTGCGCATTCCATTTCCCTAAGAAATCCGCCCAATCGCCCTTCAAGGCTAGCGCTGACCACTCAGCATCTTTTTCGCGCCGTTCAACTCTCTCACTTTCATTCTTGAGGCCAGGATGAGCCGAAATAATAACTGCCGATTTCCAGAGCCCCGGCTGATTTAACATGGCGTGTAAGGCAAGCCGACCACCCATCGAATAAGCAATCAATGTCGGTTCTGGGTCAACCCGTTTGATCTCCTCTGCAAGCGCCCGCCCACATTCATCAAGCGACATCGGACAACAGTCCAGAAATCGCCATAAGTCCAGACGGCGCACCCCACCAAAGTGAGATGGCATGGCAGCGGCGAATTCACGCCAGTCTGCCGCCATACCGACGGCCCCGTGCAGAGCCCAAATCATAGCATTTCAGCGGCTTGTTAGAGCGACTTCAAGCAAGCCTGAATCGCCTCAAAGTCGGGAAGATCTCCCGGGCTATCATTGACTTCGGCATATTGAACAATGCCCTCTTGATCAACGACAAACGCGGAACGCTTGGGAACACCACCCATGATCAAGTTTTTCTCAGGGAGGAAGGACTCATAAGCAACTCCATACGCTTCGGTAGCGATGTGCTCGTAGTCGCTTAGAAGAGTGATTCCGATGCCTTCTTTTTCAGCCCATGCGGCTTGCGCAAACGGGTTATCTCCTGAAATGCCGACCACCTGTGCATTCAAATCATTGTAGACTGAAAGTTCACTAGTGATTGAGCAAAACTCTTGCGTGCAAACGCCTGTGAATGCCATCGGCACAAACAAGAGCACGGTAGTCGACTTAGCAACAAGGTCTGAAAGTTGAACGGTTTGCGGACCCTCCTCAGTGAGGGTAACGAGATTAAATTGGGGAGCTTTGTCTCCTACTTGAATGTTCATAATGATACGTATGTTAGATATGGGATGAGTATTGGATGAGTATTGGATGAGTATTGAATTGATAATAGTTATCACAGCTGGCGGGCAATGATGAGAGCGTAGCACAAACCAGAGATAACCGTGGTGAGGATCAATCAAATCGATACACAGGTCGAGCATCTTTTGCCTCATCGCCCCTCTTCTAAGTTGGAGTGCTAAGTTGGAGCGGAAACAGGGGTCAACACTCTTCGAGCTAAGCACCAACCTGCCAAGGCACCACCAAGGTGGCAGGCATGGCTAATTTCAAAGAGCTCAGCCCCACCCCAAGCCACCATTTGCTCACCAAGCAGTGATAACACAGGCAAGCCAAAATCAGGATGCATCAACCACAATAACGCCTCCCCGATGACGAGGCCAAGCCCAAGGTTCTTGCCGCTTACGGGTATAAATCGCAAGCGCGTGTGAGGTGAGAGCGTAGCCATAGCCAGCAACAAGGCGAAGCACGCGCCAGAAATACCCACCAGATAACTTTCTCTATAACCAGTCACCAGCAGTAAGCCTGATAGCAAATCCAATAAACCCCCTACTAATACGCCAGCCGTAATGATCTCCAGAGATTTTCGCTGCCCCAGCATTTGCAATACCCTGCCGCCCGCGAACCATAGAATAAAAAGGTTGATGACGAGGTGAACCCAGTCGCCATGCAGCAAGGCATAGCTCAGTAGCTGCCACACTTTCCCATGGGTAATACCATCCCATGATAGTCCAAAGTTTTCATAGTACCAAAATACTCCAGGTAATCCGCCCGCAAACATCAACACCAGGTGGAGCAAAAGCAAAACCAGCACCAAAGCAGTGACGACATTCCATTGGGAAAACGCTATCTTTTTACGATGTCTGCGAGGAGGCATTGATTAAAAAATAACCTCGCCAAACTTAAAGACACGAAAATTCCGCCTATCTTGGCGCCTCAGATCTTGCGCTTTCTATCTCGCCCTAGGCTCAGCCTTCTCCCGAGAATCTGCACCGGCACTAGTTACAAAGGGACCACCCTCCATGGGCGCTACTCCTGTGCTAGCCACATCGGGCATCTCGCTTGGTTTGCCCGCTAAAGGGAATTCCTTGCGCAACGGAAAGTAAGGATAGCCCTCCCACATGAGGATACGACGCAAGTCAGGATGACCTGCAAACTTAATGCCCATCATGTCATAGATCTCGCGCTCATGCCAATCGGCGGTAGCCCATATGTCACTAACGGTTGGCACCTCTACGGCATCTGCCACAGCGGCTTTGACACGCAAATGCACAGAGTCATTGAGCGTCGCAAGCTCATAAACCATCTCAAAACGGGGCTCGCTTCCCATATTGTCGACACTTGAGATATCGATAAGAAAATTCAGACCGAGCTCTTTAAAGCAGAACTCCATCACCGACCTCAGGTCATCGAGAGCGACGGTTACGGTGTGTTCAGCACGAAACTCATGGGACGTGGAAGACGGGAATTTTTCCAGAACTTGCTGGGCTACTTCTTGGGCATTCATCAGCTTTAAAAATTATTTGGCAACAGCAGGATCGGCTTTCAGGTCACGAACGGATTCTTCTCCGTCAATTTTACGCTGCAGCTTCATCAGACCTTCAATAAGAGCTTCGGGCCGGGGCGGACAACCTGAGATATAGACATCCACGGGCAGCAGCTGATCGATGCCTTGAAGCACTGCGTAGCTGCGATACATGCCACCACTGGATGCACAAGCCCCCATGGCAATACACCACTTAGGGTCAGGCATCTGGTCCCAAACACGTTTGACGGCAAGGGCCATTTTGTAAGTGACCGTTCCTGCCACAATCATGACATCACTCTGACGTGGTGAAAAGCGCATCACTTCAGAGCCGAAACGGGAAATATCAAAGCGTGAAGAAGCAGTCGCCATGAGCTCAATCGCACAGCATGCAAGCCCCATAGGCATCGGCCACAAAGAATTTTTCCTCATCCAGTTAATGGCTGCATCCACTCGGGTGAATACGATGTTTCCTTCTACCTTCGAGTCATAGGATGCATGAGCAAGAGCCATGCGGGCTGCCTCGGGGGAGTCTAGTCTAAGGATGGGGTCTGCAACTTGATCCTTTACGTCAACTGGGGGTATAATGTTAGCGGGTGTTGTCATGGTAGTTGTTACTAAATGAGTAGATAGTGACCTGCGGGCACACCCTAGCTTGAGAAAAGATCATCACAAGCCCATTTTGCAGGCAATTTTTGATGTGATCCTGTTCACATAATAACCGCGACGGTATCGCCCAAACACGATAATTATCGACACGGCGGCGGCGTTGCAACCTTTGATAAAAGCTTATTTTTTTGAACTTTACGCTTACTTAGCAAGCTTCTCTTGTCTATAAATCGTGGACTGATTTAAATGGATCGACCGTCTTTACAATCTCACAGGCGATTTACGCCTTGGAAGATAGCCCACATCGTGCAGGTAAGCCTACTTGCAATTTGTGCGCTGTCCCCCACCCCCTATGCCTCAGCAGAGGAATCTGTAGTCCAGAAAGAGCTTAATCGAAGAGTCGAAAACGCGAGTAAAGCCTACGATCTTCTAGCTACTGGTGACACGGCATACCAAAAAGCCGATTACGGCACAGCCGCCAAGGATTATGCCCAGGCGTTCTCCCTACTCCCGGGAGGCTCGCTCAGCAAGGAGCTCCGCTCAGCTGCTGCCGAGCGTTATGCTAAAGCCACAACAGAGCATTGCCGAGGCCTTGCCAAAAAGGGCAGGTATGATGAGGCCCGCGATCTTCTGGATAAGGTGCTCAAACCCCAAATATCTCCCGCCCATGAGGGGGCGCTCAAACTCAGGCGGCAAATCGACGATCCCATTCGACACAACCCCGCCCTCACCCAGGATCACGTTGAGAATGTCGTGGAGGTCCGCCGCTTATTGAGCCAGGCAGAGGGGCAGCATCAAATCGGGCAGTATGATCCTGCCCACCTAACTTACCAATCCGTGCTTCGCATCGACCCATTTAATAAGGCCGCTCGGCGAGGCATGGAACGCATTAGCGTAATTAAATCGGACTATTACCGGGCCGCCAGAGATCAGGCTAGGGCAACGATGTTAGCTGAAGTGGATAAAAATTGGGATCTCTACGTGCCAGCTGCCGAAAGCGTCCCTCCAACTATTTCCCTCGATGAATCATCCGTGTCCACCACCGACATAAGGAATAAACTCACTGGCATCATTGTCGATAAAACCGATATGGAAGACCAAAGTCTTCAAGAGGCACTAGACTTTGTGAGATTTCAAAGCAAAAAAGGAGATGTGCCAGATTCATCAGGCAACCAGGCCGGCATCAATATATTACTCAATCTCGGCGACCCATCATCCGATACCGCCCAAGCTATTTCACGCAATCGAGTCGACATCACCGCTGAGAACCTCCCCCTCTCCAAACTTCTTGATTACATCACCGAGCAAACCCGAACCCAGTGGAGAGTCGATGGTGTCAGTGTTCTGGTAGGTCCCATCGGCTCACTGAAGGAAGGCCTTATTTTTCGAACCTTTCGCGTGCCACCGAATTTTCTTCAGGCTGCGACTGCCAACAGTGATCAACGCAGCGACGATCCCTTTGGCAGCGACGACGGCCAAGAGGGCAAATTACCAGCGCGCGTGAACATCACTGATTTCTTAAAACAGAACGGTATCAGCTTTCCTGAAGGTGCCTCGGCATCATATTCTGCTTCAGACAACACCCTGATGGTTCGCAACAGCCCTCAAAATATTGATCTCGTGGATCAACTCGTATCCATCGTCACCAACGAAGAGCCCGTAATGGTCATTATTAGAACCGCCATCATTCGTGTTAGTGAGGAAAAGGTGAAAGAACTCGGCTTTGATTGGGCCATTACACCTCTGGACCTAAGCGGCGGCCTCATTCTCGGCGGTGGCAGCGTGGGCAACGGTGGCCCGTTAACTGCTCTCGGCGGCAATCCCATCACATCTGGCAATAGAAGCGGTAACAGCGCCATTGTTCCAGATGCCATTACCAGCTTCATTAATGACACGGCAGGCATCGCGTCCGATAGCACGCAGCGGGCACCGGGGATCCTCAGCGTTTCAGCAATTACTAACGGCATGGTTATCAACATGATGATGCGCGGCCTCGATCAAAGCAAAGCTGCAGACATCATGGTCAAACCATCTACCATCACACGCAGCGGTGAACGTTCCAAAATAGAGATCATCCGAGAATTCACCTATCCTACAGAGTATGAGCCACCCGAGCTACCACAGTCTGTTGGAACTACAGGCACAGGCTCTAGCGATGCTGGAGGTTCGGTGCAAATTTTCCCCGTCACACCAGCGACCCCTACAGGATTTGAAACACGCGACACTGGCATTACATTGGAGGTTGAACCCGTTGTCGGCCCCAACAAAAAATACATCGAGCTCTCTCTGCGCCCAGAATTAGTTGAGTTTGAAGGCTTTGTGAATTACGGATCGCCCATTGCCACTCTTACCGCTGGCGGCTTAGGAAGCACTGAAAGCATAGAAATAACGCAGAATAACATTCTGATGCCTATTTTTAAAGTCATCCGTATGCCGAATGCCGCCCTGACTATTCAGGACGGAGCAACCGTGGTTCTTGGAGGTCTGATCACGAGTAAAAAAATCAAGGTTGAGGATAAAACCCCTATTCTAGGAGATATTCCTTTTGCTGGCAGACTTTTCCGCTCCGAGGCCAGCCAAACTATCCGGGAAGCCATCATCATCACCGTGAACGCCGAACTTGTTGACCCCACTGGCCAACCTTGGAGAAATCGCTAGCCCATTGGGTGATCAAATAGAGGGCCTTTAAAGAATCCCGGAAACTCATTCACGCCAAAACCAGTAAAACTATTGAAGTTATATGGAACCTAAAACCGATAGATCCGGCAACGACCATGAGCATTATTCGGTCGACGAAATGATGGCTAGACTCAAGCATCATAACCGAGACAAAGAGCAACAAGATAAAATCAAAGATGGCGAACTCGTCACACGCCCTGACGGCTCTCAAGTGATCAAGGTTAAAAAGCGCAGAAGGCGCTCAAAGCAGCCCTCCAAAAAGACAAATCCTAAATTAAAATGGGCAATCATCGGAACTGCGTCAAGCCTAGCACTGGTACTTGTTGCCTTCACCATCTTTATTATAGCCAGATACAACGGCGCATCCTTCAAAGAGAAAACCGAAACCTCGATCACTAAGCTTGTTACTGGCAATTCAACAAAAATCGAACAGCTACGTGTTACCCCCTTATCAGTAGCAGCATCAGAAGCTGCAATCAACTGGGACAAAGATACCTTTTTCCAGTCTGCCACATTTTCAGCTATCAAAGCTGACCTTAAAGTCACCAGCTTTTTATCACGCGCTTGGAATGGGGAGGAAATATTAGCCAATCACGGAACGATCCAACTACAACTTCCTGAAAGAAACAGAGCCGAGAGCGTTGATTCCCTCATCTCTAATTATCGCTTCAAATCATACCGGTGCGAAAAACTAGACCTGCTTTTCGGAGGTAGCGAAGGGGCGCCTTCCGTGAAAGGGATTCATGCATCACTCCAGCAGCTGCCTGACAGTCATTACCAGGTTGCATTTAACAATGGCATTATCGATATCCCCGGCTGGCCCAATCTCGAAGTATCGTCAGGCGTCCTAACGCTCAAATCCTCGAATGCTGAAATAGAGGCTCGGCTCGCAGCCAGCGACAACAATAAGGGCGAATTACTCATCAAAGGAATTATCTACAAAGACAAAGACCAGCCTGTTACGCTAGACGTAAAATCCATCAACTACCCAATAGAGGATATGTTAGGTGAAGATTTCGGCCGTATCATCGAAGGCTGCATCCATAGCGATATGGGCGCTCTTTCATACGACCCCAAACAAGGTGATATAAATGCGCTGAGCTTCATCATGCCGTTCAACTCGAATCAATTGAATATCAGCGAGCTGCCCATGCTTAATGATTTGAGAGATTTGACCGGCAAATCTCAATACCTTCACCCGTCATTTACGCATTGCAGAGGCACGATCATGCGCAACCTCAGCGACATATCACTCAGCAATCTCAATCTCATAAGTAGCAAGCTACTCAGCATTGAAGGGAATATTTCGGTGAATGCTCAGGGCATGCTCTCAGGAGAATTAAACGTAGGCATTCCCTCTAGGCTTTTCGACGACAAAACACCGGCACCAAAAATCTTCTCCGCTCCAAGAAACGGAAACATTTACACTAAAGTAACCCTCGGAGGAACAGTTCACAGCCCACATGACGACTTCAATGCGCGTCTCAAATCAAGTAGTAGAGCAATCATTCAGAAACAATCAATGTTTGCAGATGAGGGTAAAATTCTACCCATAACTCCTTTGGAAAAATCGGAGCAAAAAGAGAAAACCTTTGAAGCACTGACAAATTAGCCCTTGATGAATCCCTAAACGCCAAAGCCACTTTATTGAGATCAAGTTCGCCATCAACAGATACCATGCAGCTTCGATGAAGTTATTATCAGCCCTCGCTACCTTTTCGATAATAGTAAGCGCAGCCAGTCGTGCAGAGGATCAAGAATTCGTTGTTTCTCATGACTTCGCTGCTGCTGAGGAAAAAAAACAAGCCCATGCCGCGTTGCATTATCTTCAGCTCGTCTCTGATGGGGAGCTAAACCTTGGCGATCATACTGCGCTATCGAAACACTGCAGCCCCAAAAGACGCAGCGAACTGGAGACACGGATCAAACGATCAAGGCAGAGCCGCCTCAAAGCAAATGACATCCTAAGTATCGAAGCTCAATTAACGGACTCTGCTTTTTGCGCTGTGCTAGTCCGAGCAGAAAACACCATCAACCCACTCGATACACGCATTCACCCCGTTGCACTTCTCAGAAAAGACAAGCTCTGGATACCCGCGCCACTTCTTGGGTCATTTTCCAATACTGGCTATGGTTATGACCCAAAAGCCGAACAATCAGTGCAAGCATTAGAAACCTGGATGGCCAAACAAAAGATCCTGCGCGAATCACAGCATCGGCAAAAGGCACTGCCTGATATCAAATCCAAACTCACCAACATTGAGCAGGAAGCAGGCTTTGATAAAATGACAACAGAGCAGGCCACCTCTTATTTCTTAGATCAATGCCGCAGCAAAAACACCTTAGGCATCCTTGCCAGTATTGGCCGAGCTTCCGAACAGGAAGCACTAAAATTAAGTAAATCCATCGACCTTGTCGCCAAAGCCTTGAAACTCGAGGCCAAGCCCAAAAACAATTGGCACTATTTCACCAGCTCCTCGTGCTTCACCCAAGTGATTGAAGCTGATGAAAAATCAGGAAAGGTTCTGGTAGGCTGCTTTAATCCAGAAGAGTCCAATTCCTCTTATGCAGACGCTTCATACAAGATATTCACTTTCCAAACAGAAAACCGTGATGGCAAAAGATTTATCCAGCTTCCCTCCACACTCAATCATTTAGACTCACCTAAAGAGAGCAAACTTGGAGGCCGGCAGGGAGCATTAAAGAAAAAATTCGCAAGCGTCATTTTACAAAAGGTGACGGTGAGCAAGCATCAAACGACAGAGTCAGTACTCAATGATTTTCTCAGCACTATCAAACAGCAAAACTTCAAGGAGTTTATTAGGCTAGCCACCCTGAACAACGATTACTTCAGCAACACAAAAAATCACGCCTCTATCCTAACTCACATCGCAAAATACTGGTGCAGCATACCTAAAGACGACAACCCCAGCTACCTTGTATCGGAAGTTGCCCTCAAGGGTAAATTTGCCGTAGCTCTACTCGAGTGCAGCCAAGCTGGTGCCAGCACCGATCATCAAGTCGAGGAAATCTGGATGCTAAAAGATCAAGACGGCTGGCACATTGCCCCCATCGACATGATCCCAAAAATGCTTACAGGCAGCAGCAACAATGAGGACGTAACAAACATCAATAACCAGCTAACTGATCTGCGACAACAAATTCAGCAGCAATCACTCGAAACGATCTTTGCCCAAACCGCTCGCATCACTTTACCATTAAGTCTGAATGCCGTGTCAGAGGAGGCTGCAATAACGTGTGTTGATAGCTATCGGGAGCAACTTCGCAATGGTGATATAAAAGCCAGCCTATCTCAATGCGCCATGCTGGAGGGCATTGACAAAAGCGAAGTAATAAAAGACATGCAGCGTTTGATTCGAGGGGCTAAAGAACACGCGCAAGATACTTCCATCCTTGGCGCATCAGCAAATGCTGGCTGGGTTGGCGTTTCAGTAAGGACAAAGTCTAAGATTTCAGAACTGTATGACTACCCCCTTTATCTTATCACAAATACAGCCAAAGGACCCCGCGTCTTCATCAACCTCGATCTCCGCTACCCTCGCAATAGCGGCAGAAAGTCCCTCAATGAAAAGAGCTGGGAACAATTAGATCACGCCGCCTCCCCCAAATCACTGACATTTCTCAAAGCAATTTTCAAGGAACACATCAAGCGCTGCGAAGAGGATATCGCCACAGCGCAGAAATAAGCCTCAAACCCTATCCCAAACCTATCCCAACAGGAATAAACCAATCATACAACAAGCCTGCATGAAACATCTCGATATAGCCCAACGCCTCGAACAATCCGTCATTAGCATTATTAAAGGCCACGAAAAAAACATACGCAACATTCTGGCCTGCATGATCTCGGGGGGACATGTTTTACTTGAAGACAATCCAGGAACAGGCAAGACAACCCTCGCCAAAACAATTGCCAAATCAATTGGTGGCGCTCATTTCAGCCGTATTCAATTCACCCCCGATTTATTGCCCTCTGACATTTTAGGAGTATCTATTCTCAACCAAAAAACCAGCGAGTTCAATTTTCATCCAGGGCCGATTTTTGCCGACATCCTATTAGCTGATGAAATCAACCGCGCATCTCCGAGGACACAAAGCGCACTCCTAGAATCCATGGCAGAACGCCAGGCAACGATTGAAGGGAAATGTCACCACATCGACGGGATCTTCTTTGTCATTGCCACGCAAAACTCCGTTGAATTTCGTGGAACTTACCCACTTCCAGAAGCTCAGATGGACCGCTTCACCATGCAGTGTTCACTTGGATACATCAGCCCAGAAGAGGAATCCGCCATTCTCGCCACCCAGAATGGCGGACACCCACTTGATGATCTCAAGCCATCGGTCACCTTCGATGAGGTGCTAGCCCTCACCGCTGCCGTCGCCGATATCCGTGTGAGCGATGAGCTAAGAGACTATATCGTGGCCCTGACCAGTGCCACTCGCAACATCGAGGATGTCCAACTCCCTGCAAGCCCACGCGCATCCCTGGCTTTGATGAAAGTCTCTCAGGCACTATCACTTTTTGAAGGCCGAGACTATGTCACTCCTGAAACAATTCAGCAGCTTGCACCCGACATTATCGCTCACCGGCTGGTTGTTGCTCCTGAAGCTAAGTTTAACGGCCTTACTGGTCGCGCCATTGTTGAGAACATCCTCGAGCAGACTCCAGCACCCGTCTAATCCACCACTATCATCATGGCGGCACGCGGACCATCTCCCCTTTTTTCCAGGCTGATCCACAGGATCTACTTCAACAACTCCGCCGTTGCTCATTTCTTCAGCCAGAGAGCTCGACCAGCTGGCATCCTGCTCATTCTTCTCATCCCTATTACATGGACATTAATGCCCATGTATAGCTTGGGGCCCGTCTATCAAATACGGGGCATGATTTTTGCCATGCTCACCATCAGCATTCTATGGCTCCTGTTTCGCAAAGCCAAGGTCACGACAACCAGAAGATTACCACGGTTAGCAACTGCTGGTGAGCCATTGCAATATCATATTATCATTCATAACACGGGGAAAAGAACCGTCTCGGGGGCTAACTTCCTCGAGATGGTACCAGACAACCGCCCTAGCCAAGAAATCTTCACCAACTCACGCGAACCCGGCGAAGAACATCGAAATATTTTTGACCGTACTTTTTGCTTCTACCGATGGGAATGGCTACAAAAGAGCCTCACCCTTTTTTCCAGCAAACCCTCCTCCTTTATTCGTCCATTAGCACCTGGAGAGCACACAAAAATCTCTCTGACAATCGTGCCCAAAAAACGCGGTATCATCATCCTTAGAGATCTTCGTATATTCCTGCCAGACCCCCTTGGCATTTTCCAGCGATGCCGCAGCGCTCATTCAAGCGAGGATAAACTCACCGTGCTTCCGCACCGCTATCGCATACCCGAGCTGCACCTCCCCGGCAGCGCCCGCTTCCAACTCGGTGGCGAGGCCTTATCGAATACCATTGGTCAATCGGGAGATTTCACCAGTGTTCGCGAGTATCGCCCGGGAGATCCACTTCGGCATATTCACTGGAAAAGCTGGGCCCGCACAGGCAAGCCGATCGTCAAAGAATATGAGGATGTGTTTTTTCCTCGATATGGCCTCATCCTCGATACTTTTGCCTCCGCCGAGCAGGCAGATTTATTTGAAGAGGCCATTTCAGTAGCTGCCTCATTTGCGGTAAGCATTGACACTCGGGAGTCTCTCTTGGACTTAATGTTCATCCATGACGAGGCCTTTGTTTTCAGCTCAGGGCGTGGCGAAGATCGGGTAGACAGCATACTCGAAGTACTCGCTGGCGTAAATTCAGAGCCAAGAGCTGACTTTGATGCATTACAAAAACTCGTGTTACAATACCGAGATGAACTAACTGCCTCTATTTGCGTTTTTACCGGATGGTGCAAACAACGACGTGACACAGTAGAGCGCCTTCACCGTGCCGGCATGGAGCTCAAGGTATTCTCTATTTGCTACAGCTTGGAAGAAGCAGATCAACTTCAACAGCTTTTCCCCTCACCCGTTACCATTCACTGGTTGCGCGCCAGTCATGTAGAGGCTGACCTGTCCACGAACGCCTCTTAATTCAGCTCGTATATGTCTACATCACCTCCCAGATTACTTGTTGGTTTAGCTCTGCTGTATTGGGGCTATCTCACCGGTCATTTATCTGCAGCAATCCCTGCTGCATTACTATTGGAGTCGCGATCAATTCTGAACATACGCTGGGATTTCAAATATGAATCCTACATCAAGGCGTGGAACCTATGTATTCTCTGTGCCGTGCTCATAGCCATGATCTCTTGGATCGACGGCATGCGCTTAGGAAAAATTCATACCCTCTTTGTATGGGCTCCTTTTGTCTTTTTACCCATGGAGCTAGCTCAGCGCTTTGGAAAAGCTAAAAATATCCCCCTCAGCACCTTCTCTGTTTTTGCGAGAAGAAAAATGCTTCAAGATATCAAAGAAGGTCGCAAAATCACACCCCGACTATTTAATACTGGTTACCCCTATATTAGCATCATCATACTCGCTACGGCCAAGGCCAGCCGTCACGATTTATTCCACTATATTGGCCTATCTATCTTGATCGGAGTATGCCTCTACGCATGCACCAAAAATAACGGCCGTAGGCCGCTGGCATGGAGCTGTGCATTCATACTTCTACTTGCCTTATCGTGGGCCGGGCAATGGAGCATGTTTAAAATACGCCATCACTATCGAGGAGGCGGACAGCAGGTCACGCTCAACCAGACCATGTCAGCAACTGAGACCAGAACCAATATTGGCAGACTTGGTCGGATCAAACAAAATCCCAATATTGTCTGGCGCATGAAGGTCCACGATGGACCAACACCAAAGCTACTTCGATCGGCCACGTATAACAGATATTCCCGAGCTATATGGGCTTATTCACACACAAAATCAAATGACATTGGCAATGACTATGATGCAATGGGATACAAGGGTTCCTCCAGTGCTGCCACCGTGGAAGGCGAACGGGACATTCGCTGGTTTACCCAAGATACTCCCAAGCTAAGCGACACCGCACCAATCAGCATCATCGGAGAGGTTAACGCCAAAATAAGGGAGCACCCCTTACCCATACCTGACCGGTTTGTTGCCATCGGCGACCTCGATGTAGAAGCATATATCGAGTGCAGCACTCTGGGCACCATACGTATGGCGAACCCCAATTACAACGTGGTTGAATATGCTACTTGGCTAGGAAACCTCTCCAACA
>Ga0209195_1001213_pt1 | contig 17811 bp, 21 predicted proteins | sample COGITO_mtgs_1004_3_FD_184788 | JGI IMG/M metagenome (GOLD analysis project Ga0209195, IMG submission 184788) | Pelagic marine microbial communities from North Sea - COGITO_mtgs_100420 (SPAdes) (version 2) | ecosystem: Environmental > Aquatic > Marine > Epipelagic ...
CTTATTTGGATGATGGGCTACAACGTAATTACTATCCCCCGTTACATCACAATCAATATTATATTCTTGTATAATATCTTTTGTATAATTTGAGCCTTCAACGGAGTTTTTAAAGAATTTTTTAGTTTCATCATTACCGTAAATAGATTGCATCTTTTTAAAAGACATCTTACTTGGTGGTAGACAACAAAAACCTGCATTACGAGATGAAGCTCCCCAACCTATTTTTCCAGCTTCAACTAAAATGACATCTAAATTATGATTTTCTATTAAATTAATTGCACAAGATAAACCAGTGTACCCTCCACCTATTACAACAATTTCTGAGCTGATATCTTTATTAAGTTTATCTAGATTTAAATTTTCACTTGGTTGATCTTCCCAGTAACTACTAACTGGGGTGTTAAATTGATAAATATCGGAATGATAAATATTTTTCATTAACAAGACCCTAGCACGCAATTAATACTTAATTCTAGTCAAACTTCTAATTTTTTAGGATTTGAAATGAACTTAAAAGACTTAAGCCCTATTTTCATAGGGCTTAAATTAGATTAGTTAAGCAGCACTTACTCTTTGCTCTATGTGCTCTTCATTATAAGAGCTTGAAGAAACCTTTTGAAACAATTTAATAGGAACTCCTTTTGATAAAATATCTAATACCGGACAATGTGTATTTACCGTATCAATCAATTTATCTATTTCAGCTTTAGGTGATGAAGATTTAATATCAACAGTTCCAGAGATGGATTGAAAGCCAGGTCTAGTGTTTTTATTTAAAGCTAAAAAACCCTGAAGATCTAATTCACCTTTTAATTTAACACTAACACTCTCAATATTAATACCCGCTGCTGTAGCAAATGCTTTATAGGTTATCTCCTGACACGTTGCTAACGCTGCTAATATCAACTCTACTGGGCTCGGACCTTCATCTTTCCCACCAAAACTTTTGGGTTCATCAACAACTAATTTATGCTCTCTAAGAGTGACTACAGATTGAAGTCCTTCTTTAAGAATTGAGTTGCTTTCATATTGGACCACAGCATTTTTTGGGTTGGCTGTAAAATCCTTCTGTAGATTACTTATTGTTTCTTTTAGATTGTTACTCATTTTTTTTCTCCTGTTTTAGTGCTTCGACATATGTCAGGCGCACAATTTAGTTAAATGCCCTTCTTAATTTATTTACGCTTTGTCTCCATATTCAGTCATATGTTTTGGAATTCTTTTATTTTTTCCATACATAAAATGATTTTCCATGTTCTCTCGATATTTACTTGCTGGAACAGTTAAACCAATAGATTCAGCAACTTCCCTAATCAACATTGGGTTTGCTCCACAACATACTCCAAGGTAATTAATACCTAGCTCATAAGCATCTTTTGCAAATTTACCTATTTCATATCTATTACAAAAGTGTGGGTCCAATGCTGTTGGAAACGTTCTTCCATGAGGTGATGGACATGCACAATTACTTCTGTCCGGTAGATTAAAAAATGTTGGGTAATCTTCACTGGTTCTATAAGGAATAGGTAAAGCTCCAACATGACATTTAACTGCTTTTCTAATTTCTTTTAAAAAAGGAAACATAGTAGCAGGTCCTCTAAAACAATTTAAACCAACAACATCGGCCCCTAATTGCTCTAGCTCTTTACAAGTATCAACAACTGATTTTCCATCTCTCATTTTATTTTCACCCATTGGAGATATGGTTAATACAGTTGGTAAACCTGTTTTTTTCATTATCTCTAAAGCTTTAAAAGCTTCTTCAGCATAATAAAAAGTTTCACCAATTAACATATCAGCACCTTCTTCAACGGCCCAACCAATCATCTCTGTAAACATTCCTTCAACTTCTTTTTGAGATTGTGGATCATTATGTTTCCAGATATTTGAATTTGAAATATTACCTGCCATCAAATTTGGTTTTGATCCTTTAGGAGTATCTAGTGCTACTTTTTTAGCAATTTTTAATGCTGAACGATTTAGTGGTTCAAGAAGTTCTTCTTTACCAATAACACGCATTTTTTCTCTGTGTCCATTATAAGTAAAGGCCTCAACTACATCAGATCCTGCGTGTTGAAATTCTCTATGTAAGTTCTCTAAAACTTCAGGATGATCTAATGACACCATTGGAACAAATTCCCCTGATGACATGTAGCCACGTCTTTCTATCTCAAATAAAAAACCTTCTGCGCATATAACAGGTCCTTTATCTAATCTTTCTTTTAATTTATTTGTGCTCATTTTTTTTCCTCTTGTTTTGGAGAAAAAAGGTCACAAAATAATAAGAGGTTATATTCATAGGCCTCTTTTCTCCTTTTTAGTGCTTAAGCAAATGCAGGGCGCACAATATGGTTCAACTGCCCGGCTTAATTTTATGAAAGATAAAAAAAAACCACCTGTCTAAAGCGGTGGTTGAAGCGTCGCTTTAGCAGGATTTATAACGCGCTCTGCAATTTAACTTAACTCAGCGCAATTACATATAATCAACTTTCTCTCAAAATGTCAAATGAAATAGATGATGGTTAGAATTAGAAGGATAATGACAATCCAAATAGTAAGATTAGTTAAAAACTGCTTTAATTTAGAATTAGATTGTAGAAAAGCTGGGAGTACTAATAAGAGTATCCCTAGCATATAAACAAAGGGTATTATCTGATCTGCCATTTATATCGATGATAGCTTCATCTTTTTGGAATACTTTTTCTGAGGTGAATTTTTTATAACTGCTTGAGCACAACGCATGACCCCTCTTTTTTTATCAAAAGTCATTTTGGGTTCACCATACAATTTCCATCCATTGGATATGGCCTCCGTTACACGATGGCAAAATTCTGAAGTGTCGTCACTTGTAATAAATCTATAACCTTTCATAATCAGACCTTAACAAGTCCTAAATCATGTGTCTATGTTCAGTTTATTATTATTATTTTAAGTCTTTAATGCTTCTACATACATTAATTTAATGAATAGCCAGCTGATCTTACGGTTCTAATTAATTCTTTAAATCCATCAATATTAATACTTTGTCTAAGTCTTCTTATATGAACATCAACTGTTCTTGTTTCAACATTGATATTATCAGACCAAACATTCTCTAGAATTTGATCTCTTGAGTAAACACGTTTAGGGTTTTTAATAAAAAAATTGATTAAATCATATTCCTTGGGTCCCAAATGAATTTCTTTGTTTTTTCTAAAAACACGTCGTGTTAATCTATCCACCTTAAGGTCTTCGAATTCAACAATATCAGAAACTAATGAGGGCTTAGATCTTCGAAGTAGCGCTTTTATTCTTGCAAGTAATTCTGGGAAACTAAAGGGTTTGGTGATGTAATCATCTGCACCAGAGTTTAACCCTTTAATCTTATCTTCATCCTCACCCTTAGCAGTAAGCATTATGATTGGAATTTCTTTAAATTTTTTTTCTTTTTTTAAAATTTTACAAATTTCTACGCCAGAAAAATCGGGTAACATCCAGTCTAATAAAACAAGATCTGGAAATAATTTTTTAATATCTTCAATACCCTCATTGCCATTGTCTGATGATGAAACTTTATAACCTTCTTTTTCAAGGTTATATTTAACTAAAGTGATAATGGGTTGTTCGTCTTCTACAATATGAATGCTAACGCTCATTAGTTTGGATCAAAATCTTTACCTTTAGGTCTTGCTCCTTCAATATGCTCTCCCTCGATTAGATAAAATAAAGCTTCAGCGATATTAGTAATATGATCTCCTGCTCTTTCAATATTTTTAGTCACAAATAATAAGTGTGTTGCTAGATCTAAATTTTTTTTATCTTTGCTTAAGAAATTTGCAACTTCGTTCATTGCGATATGTGTTAAATCATCTACTCGCTCATCTGATTTCCAAATTTTAACAGCAGCTTCTTTTGACTGGTTAAGATAAGCATCCAAAACATCTTTCAATTGTCTTTGAACTAACTCCCCTAATCTTTTTAAACTGGCAATTAACTCTTCTGGAAGATCGCGTGGTAAAGGTTTGATCTTTTTAGCAACACTTTTTGCTAAATCACCAATACGTTCAAGATCACTTGAAATTTTTAAAGTTGAAATAGTTAATCTTAAATCAATTGCCATCGGGGCTCTTTTAACGAGTACTGTTACAATCTGCTCTTCAATAGTTGCTCTTAACTCATTAATTTTTTCATCATTTTTAATAATGTTTTCAGCAGCTTCTTTATCAACTTTGATGATGGCCTCCATTGAGTCTGTCAACTGAGCTTCAACTAAGCTACCCATTTTAATTAAGTTATCATTTAAACTTTGTAATTCATCCTCGTAGGATTTAACAATATGTGTAATTTCTGACATAATTAACCAAACCTCCCTGTAATATAATCCTGGGTCATTTTATTTCCAGGGTTTTTAAATATTTTCTCTGTTGTATCCACTTCAATTATTTTTCCTAAATGGAAAAAGCCAGTTCTTTGAGAAACTCTAACGGCTTGGGACATTGAATGAGTAACAATGACTATTGTATAACTTTTTTTAAGTTCATCAATTAATTCTTCAATTTTAGCAGTGGCAATAGGGTCTAGTGCCGAACACGGTTCATCCATTAAAATAACTTGAGGATTTACTGATATGGCTCTTGCAATACATAATCTTTGCTGCTGACCTCCAGATAAACCTGTGCCTGCTTCATTTAACCTGTCTTTAACTTCGTTCCATAAAGCTGCTTTTTTTAAACTATTCTCAACAATTTCATCCATATCTGTTTTATTTTCTGCTAAACCATGAATGGTTGGTCCATAAGAAATATTATCATAAATACTTTTTGGAAAAGGATTGGGTTTTTGAAAAACCATACCAATTTTCTCTCGAAGTCCTACAACATCCAGATTTTTGTCAATGATCTCTTCATCATCTATTGTAATTGATCCTTCAACTTTACAAATATCAATAACATCATTCATTCTGTTTATGCATCTTATGAAGGTTGATTTTCCACATCCAGAAGGACCGATTAAAGCTGTAACTTCTTTGTCATAGATATCCAAATCTACATCGAAGAGCGCTTGTTTTTCTCCATAATGCACATTTAAATTACTGCTTTTAATTTTTATTTTATTATTTTTCATTACCACTTCCTTTCAAATTTTTGTCGTAAGTAAACTGCTATAAAATTTAATGTAATTAAAAAACTTAAAAGAACCATAATAGTTGCTGAAGTTTTTTCTACAAACCCTCTTTCTGCTTGTTCAGACCATAAATAAACCTGTACTGGCAACGAAGCTGATGGATCCGTTGGAATAGATGGAATATCGACCACAAAAGCAACCATACCAATCAATATTAAGGGCGCTGTTTCCCCAAGCGCTTGGGCCAAACCAATAATAGTTCCTGACAAAGTGCCTGGAATTGCTAAAGGCAGAACATGATGCGTAACTGATTGAACTTTAGATGCGCCAATTGCAAGCGCTCCTTCTCTAATTGAAGGAGGTACTGCTTTTAAGGAAGCTCTACATGGAATAATAATTCTTGGTAAAGTCATTAAGGCTAAAGTAATTCCTGCAACTAATGGAGTTGATCTTGGTAGATGAAAGGTCCCAAGCAAAATACCCAAACCTAACAATCCAAATACAATGGAAGGTACTGCTGCTAAATTATTTATATTAATTTCTATAAAATCAGTAATTTTATTTTTAGGAGCAAACTCCTCTAAATAAACTGAAGCTGCAATAGCGATTGGAAAAGATAATAATAAAGTAATTACAATGGTAAAAAATGAACCCACTAAGGCTCCACCAATTCCTGCAAGTTCAGGGTTTCTTGAATCTCCTTTAGTAAACAAATATGAGTTAAATATTTTATTAACTTTTCCTTCATTAACTAATTCGTCATAAAGATTTAATTGAAAATTATTAATCCGTCTTCGCTCTTCTGGAAGTTCTCTAGGGTAATTACCTTTATGCAATTGATCAAAATCATCTGATGCAGTTAGTTTTAATACAGTGGTTTGATTTAAAGCTTTTGGATTATCAAGTAAAAAGTTTCTTATTTCATATTCATAATCAGGACTAAATAAATTAATTAATAACTTTTCTTCAGTTAAACCATTAACTTTTTTTACTTTAAGAATACTATCAATTGCTAGTTCATAGTAATCTGTATTTTCTAAATCTTCGAGTGGAGGCGATTCACTTAATTCTAAAGTGTCAGCATCAAAATTTACCTCAACATCGATAGTTGTTTTTAAAAATGCACCACTGCCTTTTGAAAAGATAGCATTTAATAAAAAGATTACAAAAAAAATTGCTAGTAAAATAGAAGTTAATCCATAGAGCTTAAATCTTTTTTCGGCATTATGTCTTTTTTTTAATCGTTGCTCTTTATTCATATTTTTCTCTATATTTTTTAACAAATCTTAAGGCTATGTAGTTTAAAATTAATGTTGCAAAGAAAAGTGTTAAGCCCAATGCAAAAGCAGATTGTGTTTTTGGACTATCGAACTCCTGATCGCCAATTAATAACATTACAATTTGAGTGGTGATGGTAGTGGTAGACTCAAGTGGATTAATGGTTAGATTTGCGGCTAAACCAGCAGCCATTACCACAATCATTGTTTCACCAATGGCTCTTGATACAGCTAATAACACCGAGCCCACAATCCCTGGTAATGCAGCAGGAATTACAACATTTTTAATAGTTTCTGATTTGGTTGCTCCAATTGCATAAGATCCATCTCTTAAAGATTGAGGGACTGCATTAATCACGTCATCAGATAATGAAGACACATAAGGAATAATCATAACCCCCATTACCAATCCTGCAGCAAGAGCACTTTCAGAAGATACCTCTAAGTTTAACTTTTCACCTAATTCTCTAAAAAAGGGGCCAACAGTAAGCGCTGCAAAAAAGCCATATACAACTGTTGGAATTCCAGCCAGGATTTCAATAATTGGTTTAGAATATTTTCTAACTTTAGAACTTGCGTACTCTGCCATATAAATTCCAGAAAATAATCCAATAGGAACAGCTACAAGCATTGCAATCAGAGCTATAAATGCTGTACCAGCAAATAAAGGAACAGAACCAAAAGCACCTTTTAAATTTTCATATTCTAAAGCTGTAATTGCTGAGGCATCACTAACGAAAGCTCTTTGAGGACTCCAATTCATTCCAAACAAAAAATCAAAAATATTAATTGCTGAAAAAAATTTTAAACTTTCAAATAAAAGAGAGAAAATAATTCCCATTGTTGTTAATATAGCAACTAGAGAACATACAAAAAGTAATCCTGTTAAAATTTTTTCAACATCATGTCTTGCTTTATTATTTTTTGAAATTCTAAAAATCCCATATGAGATAGCAGCAATAAAAGTTGATAATAATAAAACAATTTTAGAATTTTGAGCAATTGTTTGTAAATTTTCATAATTCTTAACACCTATTTTAATTTCTTCAGTTAAGGTTCCTGAAAAATTACCCTCATAAAGTGATCTAATTTTTTGATAAAGTAAATTAAGTTGGTCACTCGAATAATTTAAATCGTTTTGAATTAAAGTTTGTGAGATCAAATATTTAATAATCGCTGGTTCAAATATAGACCAAAATAATAATATAATTAATGCTGGTAACGCGCACCATAAAGCTAGATAATAACCATAATAATTTGGTAGAGCGTTAATCTTTATAGATTGTGTTGATGTAATTTTTCTTATTCTAGAGCGACCATATAAAAATGATAGATAGCTAAATATTGTAACTAATAATAAAATTATAATATTCATGAGCTTATGTATTACAGTTTTAATGTTACAGATTTGTTACAATTTTAAACTACAAATTGTACTAATAAAAAAGGCCAGAAGTTTATTCTGGCCTTGATTATGTTTGAGGAATTTAAATTACTTGATGCTAATAGTGTTTAATTCGACCGCTGCAGTTCTTACAACATCATATTTTGCTTTAGCTAAAGGTACTAAACCGATCTCAGCTAAGTAACCTCTTGGTCCCATTGCTTTTTTTGACGTAAAATCTTTAATAAATGCGTCAATTCCAGGAACTACTCCAATATGTGCTTTTTTTACATAAAAGAATAAAGGTCTAGCTATTGGATATGAGTAATCTTGAATACCTTCAAGACTAGGTTTAACTCCTTCTATAGCTGCAGCTTTCACTTTGTCTTTATTGCTAACTAAATAGCTATAACCAAAAAAGCCGTATGCATCAGGATTTGATGCTAGTTTTTGAACAATTAGAGTATCGTTTTCACCCGCTTCTACTGCATAACCGTCTTCACGGATTTTAGTACATTCGCTACTAGCTTTGTCACCAAAAAGTGCTTTTGCCTCTTTAGAACAACCTTTGCTCATTACTAAAGAATTCCATGCATCTCTTGTACCTGATGTTGGTGGAGCAATAAGAATTTCTATCTTTTTAGAAGGAAGTGATGAATCAATGTCGCTCCATTGTTTATATGGATTAGCAACCAATTTACCATCTACATCTACTTCATTTGCTAGTGCTCTCCAAAGTTGTTCTTTAGTAAAGTTTGAATCTGGAGAATCTACTGCGTGAGCTAAAGAAATACCGTCATTTCCTACAATAATTTCTATAATTTCAGTTACACCATTTTTTTCACATAATGCTTTTTCTTTAGATTTTATAGCTCTTGATGCATTAGTAATATCTGGGTGATCAGTGCCAACACCAGCACAAAATAATTTCATACCCCCACCCGTTCCAGTGCTTTCAATTACGGGCGTTTTAAATTTTCCTGTTTTACCAAAATTTTCAGCAACAACAGTTGCATATGGGTAAACAGTTGATGACCCCACTATCCGGATTTGATCTCTTGCTTGAACATTTGACGCAAATAGCATCACCGTCAAGATTGATAAAATAATTTTAACATTTTTCATTTTTATTTTTCCTTTGTTTATTTATATTTAATTCTTATAAAATTTCTTTGTTTCAATTTTATTACAAGTTTATGAAACTTTTATGACAAAGAATATTTTATTATCTTCTAAAATTTTATACTTTTGGGAATTCAATGGTAAATTCAGTACCTTTTCCTTCAGTACTGATAATATCCATAGTTGCACGGTGTTGATTTACTATATGTTTAACAATAGCCAAACCTAAACCAGTACCCCCTGCATCTTTGCTTCTTGCAGGATCTACTCTGAAAAAACGCTCAGTGATTCGGGATAAATATTTTTTAGGAATTCCAACCCCTTGGTCTTTAATAGAAAACAAAATAGTGTCCATTTTCTTAACCAAGGAAATTTTAATGACAGTATCACTATCGCTATACTTGCAAGCATTATCAATTAAATTAGTAAAAATTTCTATTAATCTATTTCTATCTCCAGAAATTTTATAAGCATCATCTGTAATATTGTTTTCTATTTTTATCTTTTTTTTCTTAACAAGCTCTAAATTCAATTTAATCACGTGAGTTATTATTTCTTTTAAATCTAACTCAGTGGTGGGTCTAATATGTTCTTGTAATTCGATTTTTGACAATGAAAGTAAATCATTAATCAAATTTTCCATACGCTCCGTTTGTTGCATCATAATGGGTAAAAATTTCTTTTGCATTTCAAAATCATTTGAAGCATGACCATCATTTATTGTCTCTAATCCTAACTTAATTGACTGTAAGGGTGTTCTTAACTCATGAGAAACATTAGCAACAAAATCTGATTTAAATTGTTGTGTCTTATATATTTCAGTTAAATCTTTTAAAAATATTATTACAGAATGTTCATCTTCAGATTCATTTAAAGACTCAGGGATAATATTTACATTATAGAATTGAAAAATAGGAAGTTTAATTTCCACATCTAAAACTTGTGAACTTTTATCCTGAATTGCAAGATCAATACTTTCTAATAAATTAGCATCTCTTAAAATTAATGAAATATTTTTACCAATAATATCATTACCAAATCTAGCAACAGCGCTTTTATTTGCAAAAAAAACATTTTTAAATTTATCAAGGATAATTACTTGATCCATCATCTCATCAAGAAATATCATTTTTTGATCTTTTATTTTAATATCAGAGCTCATAATTTTAAAACCAGAGGTAGTATTATAACTCTAAAAATAAATTTGTAATTAATAATTAATTATATAGAAAGTTTTAATGACTCTTACATTGTTTTATACAATCGTCGGCTTTGCTTTAGCGGGGTACAGTGTTATTGCAAATGACTCAATTCAAACATTGGGAACTTTTATCGCGTCAAAACAAAAATGGTTTAAATGGTACACTCTTGCTAGTGCAGCATCATTTGTAATGATACTTGCTATTACTTGGGGTTGGTACAGTAATAATGGAGATATCTCTTACGGTAGATTAACAAGAATACCTTTCCAAGAAATACAATGGTATCACGCTGTGGCACCAGGAATACTTCTTGTATTAACAAGAGTTGGAATACCTGTTTCAACAACCTTCTTAGTTTTATCAGCTTTTGCATCAACAGTAGTACTTGAAAAGATGCTTATGAAAAGTGTTGTAGGATATGGCTTAGCAGCTGTTGCAGCATACATTTGTTGGATAGTAGTATCTAAATTTATCAATGAGAAATTTGATGAAGTTGAAGATAAATGGATAGGCTTTTGGAGAAACTCTGTATGGGTAACTTCTGCTTGGTTATGGTGGGTTTGGTTATCTCATGATGTAGCTAACATTGCAGTTTATCTTCCAAGACAAATAGATGTAAATTTATTATTAATTGTTCTTGCATACTTTACAGCTCTTCTTTTTTATATCTTCTACATAAACGGAGGAACAATTCAAAAAGTTGTTTTAGATAAAACTGGAACTAGATACGCAAGATCAGCAACAATAATTAATGTAATTTATGCTGCTGTTCTTTATTACTTTAAAGAACTTAATGATTTACCCATGTCAACAACATGGGTGTTTGTTGGTTTGTTGTGTGGTAGAGAGCTTGCAATATCTACGATGAATAAAGATTATAAGTTTAAATATGTCTTTCCACTTATTGGTAAAGACTTTCTTAAAATGACTATAGGATTGACGGTGTCAGTTGCAATTGTGCTTGCAATTCACTACATCATAATTCCAAATAATTGGTTTTAAGTATTAATTATTTAAGCTTAAACCTTGAGCACAAAAACTTAAAGATAAAGTAATTAAATTTCCCAAGACCGTAGGAATTTGGTTCTATTTTTTTAGTCTTTAATTAATTTTAGAACCCTAGATTTAATTTTTTTAATTAAACTAAATTAGTATTGAAAAATTCAATAGTTCTGCTCCAAGCAAGATCTGCATTTTTTACATCATATCTTGGAGTTGAGTCGTTATGAAAGCCATGATTACAATCTTTATAAATATGAGCTTCATACTTTTTATTATTAGCTTTTAAAGCAGCTTCATAATCGGGCCACCCTTTATTAATTCTTTCATCTAATTCTGCAAAATGCAGCATTAACGGAGCTTTAATTCTTGGAACATCTTCTGCTTTTGCCTGGCTGCCATAAAAAGGCACTGAAGCTGATAGCTCAGGATAAGCAACTGCAAGAGCATTACAAACTCCACCGCCATAACAAAAACCTACTGCACCAATTTTTTGTGTTGTATCTTGATGATTATATAAAAATTCAAAACCATTAAAAAAATCATTTAAAAGTTTTTCTCTATCAATTTTACTTTGTAAAGCTTTGCCGTCTCCATCATTACCTGGGTAACCTCCTAGACTACTTAAACCATCAGGTGCTAGTGCAATAAACCCTGCTTTAGCAACTCTTCTTGCAACATCTTTAATGTATGGATTTAATCCTCTATTTTCGTGAATAACTAAAACTGCAGAAGTTTTATCCGTTACTTTTGCAGGCTTTACATAATAAGCATTGATATCTCCATTACCATTAGCACTATTATAAGTAATATAATTTGCTTTAATTTCAGGATCGTTAAAGCTTACTTGCTCTGCTAATGCATAATTAGGTTTTAAACTATCAAATACACTTAAAGCGGTTACTCCAACAGCCGTATACTTAGCAGTGTTTTTTAAAAATTCTCTTTTAGTTATTTTACCGTGTGCATAATAATCATACAGTTCTAAAATTCTGTGATCAAAGTCTTTTGCGGTTAATCTTTTTTTGTCCATACTTAATTATATTTTAAAATTTTTATCACTGCTATCTATAAAAATTTATTATTAATTTCATGGCTAACGATAAGTTCTTATTTTATTAGTATTTTAAGTGCCAATAATTAGTATTTTTGTCACAAGCCTACAAAGTTTGTTTAAGGGTTGGTATTTAAAATTAGCAATTAATAACTATATGAGAATTAACATTAATAAAGGAGAATAAATGTCACTTAGAATAAACGATGAAATTCCAAATTTAAAAGTAACAACCGATCATGGTGAAATGCAATTGCATGATTATATAGGAGATAGTTGGGGAATATTGTTTTCACACCCAAAAGATTTTACCCCTGTATGTACAACTGAGTTTTCAGCAGTAGCGAAATTAAATGATGAATGGGCTAAAAGAAAAACTAAAGTAATAGGTATTTCAGTAGATTCTGCTGAAGATCATGTGAAATGGAAAGCAGATATTGAAAAGTTTGGGGGCTCAAAGGCTGGATTTCCAATTATAGCTGATACTGACTTAAAAGTTGCAAAAGCTTTTGATATGTTACCAAGTGAAGCTTATTTACCAGAAGGTAGAACACCAGCAGATTCTGCAACAGTTAGAAGTGTTTTCATTGTAAGCCCTGAAAAAAAACTTCAATTAGTAATGACCTATCCAATGACAATCGGTAGAAATTTTGCTGAAGTTTTAAGAGCTTTAGATGCTTTGCAAAAAACTTATAAAGTGCCTCTTGCAACACCTGCAGATTGGCAAGTGGGTGAAGATGTCATTGTTGCTTTATCGTTAAATGATGATCAAGCTAAAGAAAAGTATGGGGAACTGGATAAGAAATTACCTTACTTAAGAACTGTAAAATCTTAATATTTTCAAAATAGAATTACAAAAGCTTATCTATAGGGTCGTATTAAAATCATTTAATACGATCCTATAATGTAGATAAAACTTTTTTCATAAACGTTTTTTCAAAACTAGTGGTTTGTTAATAACTTAATTTTAAATTAAATCTTTTAAATTTATTTGTAAAAATAAAAATAATTTATTTCTTAAATGAAATTTTTGAAACATTACTTCTAAATGATCGTTGATTTAACATTAATATCATTTATATAAATAAGGTTCATGTATGATTTTATCATTATTCCTATTAGTCTAGCCTTACTCTATCTTGGAGGGGAAGGTGCTTTAAAAGGGGTATTGGCTTTTGCAAAAAGATTTAATTTATCTTCTATTTTGGTGAGTGCAGTTATTATTGGTTTCGGTACCAGTCTTGCTGAATTGACAGTTAGTATTGAAGCTGTTTTGGCAAATGCTCCAGAAATTGCTGTTGGAAACATTGTTGGTAGCAATACTGCAAATATTTTATTGGTTAGCGCTATAGCAGCTATGGTGTCCCCAATTATTCTTAAAGATTTGAACATTAACCGTGAAATATCGGTAATGCTATTAGCAACATTACTATTATTATTTTTTAAATATATTGATTTTTTAAATATTATTACTGGCTCTATATTTTTAACAATTTTGGTAATTTACATAATAGTCTCTTTAAAAAAAGGCCAAAATGGCAATGTAGAACCACCGCCGCTGCCAAATATGTCTTTCATTAAAGCCTTAATATATTGTGTTGTTGGAGTTATCTTACTTATTATTGGAGGTTGGTTGTTAGTATCTTCATCAATTAAAGTTGCCCAATCTTTTGGAATATCGGAAGCAGTCATTGGTTTAACCGTTGTTGCAATAGGTACCGCAATACCAGAGTTAACCACTACAATTATTGCTGCTCTTAAAAAACAAAATGATTTAATTATTGGAAATATTTTAGGTAGTAATATTTTTAATATCCTGGGTATACTTGGTGTTACCCTCTTAATTAAACCCGTTCCAGTTACAGAAGAAATGATGAATAAAGGAATTTGGGAAATGATTGCTGCTACAATATTATTTGTCTTAATTTTAAAGTTTACGAAATCTTTAAATAGAATAATTGCATCATTTATGTTGATTTCTTACGTGGTTTATTTGTCATACTTATTTTAAATTTTAACCCACTCAATTATTGAAATAATGTTGATTGGTGTTTGAGTGATAATTAATTAGTTTATCTTCTAGTTGGAATTTTAGATGCTATGTATTGTTTTCTAACACCTTCTCTAAAGTAAATATAAACGCCAGCTGAAATTATACAAATGACCCCCAATAAAGTTCTAAAGGATGGAATTTCATTAAATAGAAAATAACCTGGGATCATTGACATAATAATTAAAGAGTATTCAAATAAAGATACAACGGATGGAGAGGCAATAATATAAGCTGAGAAGATACATAAAAATGCAACCGATGCTGCAATTCCAAAAAATAATATAAACTTCCAAGTATAATCAAAGTTAGTAAACCACTCTCTAAATATAAACTGAGTTGTTGGATCAAAGTTTAGATTATTAAACTGACCATTACCCATAAAGATATAAATGAGGCCACACAATATAAGAGCAATTAAATAGAAGTAATATAACTGAGTGTTTACATCATCTTTATCAGATGTGTATTTAGTAATAGTCATTGAAGCTGCATAAAATAAAGCACTTAAAACGGGAAGCAAATTTCTATAATCAAAATTTTCAAAATTAGGATTTAAGACAATTAAGACACCAAAAAAACCAAAGGCAATTGCAGACCATCTTCTAATCCCAATAAATTCTTTTAAGAAAAATTTAGCAAAGATGGATACGAAAAAAGGACAAGAAAAGAATAAAGCATTAGCAGTTGCGAGCTGCATATAGGTAATAGAGATAAAAAAGGTTGAAAAAGCAACAAAGTGTAGCAACACTCTTATAAAGGTTAATAATGGATAATGTGTTTTAAAAGATACTTTCTGTCTTTTAAAACTTAAATAAATAAAAAGCACTATTGCTGCAATTAAGTATCTTCCAAAAAAGATCTCATACAAGGCAGATTGCTCGAAAATATATTTAATTAACGAGTCTTGGATTGCAAACAAACTCATTGCAATCAGTATTAAAACTATCCCTTTTGAATTATTGTCCCTACTCATTATTTAAGCTTAAACCTTGAGCACAAAAACTTAAAGATCATATAGTTAAATTTCCCAAGACCATAGGAATTTGGTTCTATTTTTTTAGTCTTTAATTTTTTAGTTTTTTTCTTCTTCATTGCCAATATGGTTTTGTGTTTCATTTGAATGTTTTAGATTATAACAATCGGTACAAAGTAAGATCACCTCTGGTCCTGAGCTTACTTGTGTTAAGATGGCAGTATCATCTCCACACTCACTGCACCCTGATAAACGTTTTTTCATTTACGTTTAGTGCGTGTTATCTCATTAATTCTATCAATATAGTTTTTTATCTCAGGGCTATCTATAGGTTTATTATCTTGCTTGGGGTTTTTCTTTCTTTGATAGTAATAATAAATAGGCATTACAACAGATAAGGTAACAATAATAATTGCTAGTATAATTTCAGAAGTTGTAACCATTTTAATATTTAATGACACGCTTGATTGAATTTTTTAAGTCTCCAATAATTATAAGGCCAAGGTGTTAAAAAACCAACTGTTAACATAATAGGTACTACCCACCAAGTTAGCATCGCTCCACCGGTTAAAAAATAATCTGTAGCGTTCATAGAAATTTCCATACTAACCATTGAGATAAAACTCATGCCACAAGCGGTCTTTAACGCACTCATAAAATCAAACTTTTGTTTCATTAAGATATAGGTCTCAAGCATAATGCTGGTTAATAAACCATTTATGATCGCTAAAATCATGATACCTAAAACTGGAAAAGGAATTTTACTTAACTGAAAAAATAATATGGTTCCAAAATCTCCAATAGAACAACCTAACAAACACCAAGCAGTATTTTTAGCACTTCTTTTCCAGGTGTGTTTACAAGACCAATGAAATGTATCTGTTGCCATTTAATTTATTTACTTAAATTTATTTGATGTTGGTAATAATCATTAGGCCAAAAACTTTTAATGTAGGCTAAAACTGAATCTATATCTTTGTCATTTAATTTATCTCCAAAGGCACCCATTTTTCCTTCATAGTCACTAATTATTCCAACTAAGCCATATTTAATAATTTTATGTAATGTCTCATCATCATGGTGCCAAGTGTGACCTGTACCATTTAGTGGTGGTGCTTTACGATGACCATCTTCATCTAAACCCTTCCAATTTTTAGCACCTGACAAATTAACTTGGTGACAACTAACACAATTATTTTGGTATACAATTTTACCTCTAGCAATCATTAATTCAGAATCTCTTGTGATTGGAAAATGATTATCTGAATAAGAAATACTACTTAATGATATAAACAGTGTTAAAATTAGAAGTATCTTTTTCATAACAACTAAACTTATATATTAAAATTGGTTGATTAATCTTATATTTTTTTAAGTTTGATTGATTATAAGTATTCATTAATGAACAATTTTTTATTATTTATTGTCACACTTTTTTGCTGGTCTCCTACTTGGTATGTCATCAAGTTTCAATTAGGCTACGTTGATCCTTTAGTGTCAGTATTTTATAGATTTTTGATAGCTGCAATAGTTATTTTTATTTATCTAATTTATAAGAAAAAAAATCTTAAGTTTTCTTTAAACCAACATCTTTGGTTTTTACTTTTTGGGGTTTGTCTTTATTCTCTAAATTACGTTTTCTTTTATTTATCGAATACTTACTTGATAAGCGCATTTCCAGCGATTGTCTTTTCAACGGTCGTTATTATGAATATTTTAGGAGAAGGCTTTTATTTTAAAAAGAAACCTTCTTTAAAAACTTTAATTGGCGCAACTATTGGGATGATTGGAATTATAATCATCTTTAATGATGAGATTTTCAATTTCAGCTTTGCGAATGGAACCCATGTTGGATTATTTTTAGCCTTACTTGGTACATTTTCTGCTTCAACAGGTAACATGGTTCACCAAAGAAACTTAAATAATAACTTTTCATTAATACCAACACTTGCATATTCAATGCTTTATGGATCACTGGTCACACTATTAATTACTCAAATAAAAGGTACTGAATTATTATTTGAATATACCTTTAGTTATATTGCGTCCCTCGCTTATCTATCAATAGTTGGCTCAATATTTGCTTTTATATTTTACTTAAGATTGTTAGAGAAAGTTGGTGCTGGACGAGCGGGTTATGTTGGTGTTGTTATGCCTGTACTTGCTCTATTAATCTCAACAATATTTGAAAACTTAGAATGGCAGCAAGATTTAATTATAGGCTTACCGATTTTAATAATTGGTGCAGTGCTCGTGATTAATCAGAAAATTAAACCTATAAAATAATTTCTAAGATTTTTTTATTTATTACATTTACCGATAGAGCCTAGTAAACATTTAGTTCCATCAATCCAAACAGCGTTATTAAGATTAGCACCTTCAAAAGTGGCATTTAAGATGTTAGCACCCGTTAAATCTGCTTCAAAAAGATTGCTATTAGTAAAATTTGTCTCAATCAATGAAGCTCCTTTAAAATTTACTCTTGTTAAGTTGGCACTTGAAAAGTTAGCTTTTTCAAAAATACCCCCTTCAAGATTTGCTTCATATAAATTCGTTCTAATAAAAGAAGATTCTACAAAATTACCGTTAGCTAATGTTGCATTCATCATTACCCCTTTATCAAAAGTAACTTTAATAAAGC
>Ga0209195_1001241_pt1 | contig 17608 bp, 13 predicted proteins | sample COGITO_mtgs_1004_3_FD_184788 | JGI IMG/M metagenome (GOLD analysis project Ga0209195, IMG submission 184788) | Pelagic marine microbial communities from North Sea - COGITO_mtgs_100420 (SPAdes) (version 2) | ecosystem: Environmental > Aquatic > Marine > Epipelagic ...
CCTAGACTGTGGGTGCCGCTGGGCAGGGTCCAGTCGCCATTGAGGGCGGTGTAGAAACCGTTAAGGTCTACGGTGGTCACTGGGCAATCATATTCAATAACACCTCCGCCACCGCCCGGTAGCCAGTTGGAAAGATCTACGGTACAGGTTTGCTGGGTGGTGTCGGTGTAGGTTGCGTCTAGGTGTGTGTAGTGATCGCTATGACCCAGGGTTTCATAGGTGATGTCGGTAACCGCACCGAGGCCGTTGGTGATGCTAGTAATTCGATTGATAGGTTGGTTGGCGCCATTGCCTTCGTAAACTTTAAATTCATTGTTTTTGAAGGTGACATAGTCGGTGATGGTGTCGGCGTTGTAGTCGAAGAAAACATGACTGTCATCTTTGTCGTCGCCAACATTGCCTTTGTAATAACGCACTGTTGGGTCGAATGCTTGGGCCTGTGGGTCCCATTCGCGGGCGCGAATGTAACCAGAGCTGGTTGACCAGTCGTGCCACAACGCATCGGGATGACCGTCGCGGTTAATGTCAGCTAGAGTGAAATCATGTTTTTTGGCGTCATCAAGATCGCCCGCATTAAAAAGGGTACCGACATAGTTAATTTGCGTGCCATCACTGAGGGCGTAATGGAATTCATCATCTTTGTAGTAAACCAAGTCTGACAACCCATCGCCGTTTATATCTGGCGTGCTGATTAGCTGTAATATATCGTCCAGTTTTCCACTCAAATAGGTATCGTCATTGAGGGGCGCGTCCATTTCGGTAAAGGTTTGTTTGCCATTAACGATGCCTTGGTTAATACGTATGCTAACTGCATGGTTAACCAACGTATCGAAAGGAGGAAAGGGAATTTCAAGTGTCTCGTAGACAATACCTAACCCGTCGGCCTGGCCATCACCATTGAAGTCGGCCCCCGCTGTGCGAAAGCCTCCGAAAATGTAGCTAGACTCTAACGGCGAGGTGCTATTGGGTGGAAGTGAACCCACATCAACATCGTGCTGATAGTCAAAATGATAATACTCATTTGAACTGGCAGCTTTCGATGTATCGTGCTCAAGGTAGTAGACTTTATTTTGGCTGATCGCATCTACCAGGCCGTCACTGTTAAGGTCGGCAAACACTGCATGCTTGTCTTTAATAATGAGGTCTTGCTTAAACTTAAGGGTCCAGCTGCCATTGATATATTCAGATATATACAGATGCCAGCCAACGGTGTGACCAAACTCATTGCGGTATGAGTACACGGCCAAATCTGACCGTCCATCGGCGTTGTAGTCAAAGGGGAAAAGTTTCAGTACCTGATCATCTGACGGATTGTCGTTATAGTGAATTTCTGATTGAGCTACGCCACTGTTATTAATGAGCGTTTTATTTATAAGACCTGTTCCAGTTCCGTTGCCATAGGCAACTCTTAAACCTTGGTCAGTACCGCTACTTTTATGTTTGGCCCAGATAATGTCGGACTGGCCATCGCCATTAAAATCAGCTAACTGGTAGGTCACTAAGTTGTGTGCATTAAAGCTGGTATCACTGTTGGAATAGCTTTCGCCTGCTACGGGTAGACTCCAGGTAAAGCTGGTGTCGTTGGGCAGACAGGTGGTACCAATACATTCTTCGATGTTATCTAGACGTGAGAGTTTGTCGGTGGCGAGTGCGGCGCGGTAGTTAAGCTTGTAGCTGCGCACTTCTGTCGACCCAGTGCCTGGGTTGTTATTCGATGTCACTTTGCTCAGGCGCTTGGTGCTACGAATAGCATAGCCGGCCATATAGCTGTGACTGAGATCGTCGCGGGCTTCATATTCGAATTTAATATGGGCATTGTCGACGGTCGTACTGCTGCCAAAGGCGTAGCGAATTTTATCAATACGCAACCCATCGATATCATTGAGGTAGTCAAAAATAATCGGGTTGCCAACGCTGTCTTTGAGCTCGCGAATACTCCAGCTAGCGACTTTTCCAGATTTGGCATTGGCTGTGGTCCAGGGTTCTAACTCTGTGGTTTTGTTGGTGCCACTTTCTCCGTAGGTGGTGGTTGAGCCATCTTTACGCTCGACTGTCCAGTAGTCGGGGTGGCCTGTTGTGCCGCCTTTTGCAGTGACTCTGGCAAAGCTGTCTATTTCGGTTTTGTACACGGAGTTGGCTGCGCCATAGGTACCCGACACTAGAATTAGTCGTTGGCCATCGAGGCAGAAGCGATCCATGGCGGTAAAGGTTATGGGTTTTGCTGCGCCGTCTTGATGCAATGTTTGGCGGCAGCGACTAATCGCAGACAGGCCACCAATGTTCCAACCCAGTCCGGCAATGCCATTGCCGCCATTACTGGAATAATTGAGGCTAACTGAAGGCACGACACCTGCGGTACCGGCTACGGTCATGATGGGCATGCTGTAGGTAGCGGAACCACTTTCGTCGACGCGGAATGACCCGCCGCTAACGCCAGCATTGTCGGTGGCGGCGATTTCAGCGGCACTTACCAAGGATGTTGGGTTGGGATTGAACGGCCCCGGCGGTGTGGACGGTGGCGTTGTGCTGCCATTAACGACCACGGTTTTATTGCTGGTGTAGCCGCTGCAGCCTTGGGCATTACAGCCTTTTACGCGATAGTCATAGGTGGCATCGGCGAGGCTTTGTGGGCCAAATGAATTGGTGGCTCCGGCGTAGATGGTGCTCCAGGTGCCGCTGTTTTGGCGCTGCTGCAAGGTGTAGCTTGTGGCTGTGCCTGCGGGGGCTGCCCATGTAAGCAGGTATGTGCCGAGTGGGTCATTACTGGGGCCCGAGATGTTTCCAGGAATACCAACATGTAATGCTGTTACGGTTTTGTAGGTGCTGGTGTAATTACTGCAGCTGGTGTAGGTGCTGTAGTTATTACAGGCGCGTACTTGGAAATCATAGGTGCCATCTGTGATACCTGCCACCGCTTTACTGAGTACATTTGAATCCTGAATGGTTGTCCAGATACCGCCGTTGAATCGTTGCTGCAAGGTGTATTTATCAACATTACCTGTGGCTGCTGGCCAGCTTAGGGCAACAGACTGATTAACTGTTCCAGCATCGCCGGTTACGGTGCCAGGCACGCCAGGCTTATTGGCAACGAGGGTCACAGTTGAGATTTTAGGCGCGCTGCAACCACCCACATTGCAGGCTTTAACGCGGAATTTATAGCTGCCGTCGGCAAGGCCTGTCACCGCATTTGTGCTAAGGCTGGTGCCCGTATAAATGCTGCTCCAGGTACCACTGCCGTTGTTTTCACGTTCTAGGGTATAGCTTGGGCTTATCCCGGATGCTGCTGCCCATGACACTGAGAATGCGCCGTTATCGTCGCCTCCTGGTGTGGCGATGCTCGGGGGTATGCCCGGCGGATGGGTCACAACTACCTGATCGGTATTACTGGTTTCTGTGCATACGGTGCTGTACGGCGATATTGGCAATGTACTGCAATATTGAATGCGATAGTTATACGTGCCATCGGCTTTATTTGGCGGGGTGAAGGTGGTGCTTCCGGTCGAGCCTATTAGATTCCAGCTGCCGCTGCCGACCTGCTCTTCTATTTGGAATGTTGTAAATGAACCCGGGTTGGTCCATGACAGTGAAAGATTGCCGTTGGAACTTGCCGCTGGTGATGCCGTCAATGTGTAGTTCGCAGTGACAGTGACTGTTTTTGTCGAGCTATAGGCACTGCAACTTAAACCATTACAGGCACGCACGCGATATTGATAAGACCCAGCTAAGTCATCGTTAAATGATCTAGCGGAGCTGGTGTTAGCCGGCAATACGTCGGCCCAATTACCAGAATTTACTTTTCGCTCTAGGTCGTAGACGGTCACGGTGCCTGTGGAATTAGCCCAGTCAATGCTGTAATCAACACCGCCTGGCACGCTGTAATTCAAGCTACTTGGACCTGTGATACCCGTTGGCTGGGATGGCGCAGGCACAGCAACCACGACCTGTTTGCTGTTGCTCGTTGCGCTGCATACAGTGCTGTAGGGCGATATTGGCAATGTAATGCAGTATTGAATACGGTAATTGTAGGTGCCGTTGGGTTTGTTGGACAAACTGTGGCTAGCCGTGGTTTTTTGGCTTATCAGTGTCCAACTACCAGAATTAAATTTCTCTTCCACTTGGAAAATCGGGTGGCTGTTTGGATTTGTCCATGACAATGAGAAACTACCGTTGGTGCTGTTCGAGGTCGATGAACTGAGGCTGTAATTGGCAGTCACTGCCACTGTTTTTTGTGCGCCATAAGCGGTACAGCTACCGCCATTACAGGCGCGTACACGATATTTATAGGTGGCTTCGTTCTTACCTGAAAACGGTTTCGATAAGGCGGTGCTGGTTTGCACTGTGGTCCAGCTGCCTGAGTTTATTTGTTCTTGCAGCTCATAGGCGCTGATATTGCCGGAGGACGCTGCCCAAGATAGCGAGTAACTTGCACCGCCGGAAGAACTGTAGCTGGCTGAACCAGGCCCACTAATTGAACCGGGATTGCCCGGTGTATTTTGTACCAAAACGCTATTCGAGGTTCTGTAGCCACTGTATGCAGCGTAGGTGCTGTAGGTGTTTCTGGCGCGCACGCGATAGGTGTAGGTTGCATCTGCCAGCCCAGTTACGGCAAAGGATGTGGCTGTGCCGGTGTAAATTTGCGCATAACTTCCGCTATTGGTCTTTTGATACAGGTGGTAGGCGTCAACCGTGCCTGAAGAGGCTCCCCAAGAAACGGTGAATGCGCCATTGTTATCAGTCGTGGGGACGCCACTAATGCTGGGTGGCGTGCCCGGTGCATTGGCGACTATAGCGTTACCTGAGGTGCGATAGCCGCTGCAGGCGGTGTAGGTGCTAAAGGTATTACAGGCGCGTACACGATATTTATAGGTGCCATCGCCCAAGGAACTAACAGCCTTGGAGAGGATGCTCGTGCTGCCGCTGTGAATTTGAGTCCAGGAGCCTCCATTTTTCTGCTGCTCTAAACGATAATTGTCTACAGGCCCTGAGCCAGTACCCCAAGAAACGGTAAAGGCTCCGTTGTTATCTGTGGCTGGCACGCCAGCAATACTGGCAGGTGTTCCGGGCATATTGGCGACGACTGAGTTACCTGAGGTTCTGTAGCCACTACAGGTGGTGTAGGTGCTATAGGTGTTACAGGCACGTACGCGATATTTGTAGGTGCCATCTGCTAGCCCGCTGACCGCTTTGCTGATGCCTGTGCTGTTATAAATTTGCGTCCAACTACCGCCATTCTTTTGTTGCTCTAAGCGGTAATTATCGGCATTAGTGGTAGTCGGCCAAGACACGGTGAAGGCACCGTTATTGTCGGTGGCGGGCACGCCGCTGATGCTAGAGGGGGTCGGCGGTACATTGGCGACAATGCTATTGCCTGAAGTTCGGTAGCTGCTACAGCCCACCGAATTACAGGCGCGCACTCTGTATTTGTAGGTCCCGTCGCCAAGTCCGCTAACGGCTTTACTGGTGCCGGTGCCGCTGTATATCTGAGCCCAGCTTCCGCTATTTTTTTGCTGATAAAGCTTATAGCTGGTTACTGTGCCAGAGCCTGTTCCCCAAGAAACAGTGAAGGCGCCGTTGTTGTCTGTGGCGGGTACGCCTCCAATACTAGATGGCATGCCCGGAGGTTTGGCCACCAACACTGCCACGCTGTTACTCGTGGCACTACAAACCGTTGAATAGGGTGATATTGGTAAGGTGAAGCAATACTTAATTCGAAACTGGTAGCTACCATCTGGTTTATTGCTAAAGCTATGGGATGGACTGCCAGTACTCGCGACTATACCCCAGCTACCTCCGTTCAAAGACTGTTCCACCTGATAGGTGGTAAAAGACCCAGGCACGGTCCAGGACAGTGAAAAATTACCACTGCTGGTAGAGGACGTGGAGGCGCTAACCAAATAGCTCGCGGTTACTGTGACTGTCTTGGTGCTGGTGAATCCACTGCAGCTTCCACCATTACAGGCACGCACACGATAATAATAGGTTGCGGCGTTTTTACCTGAAAAGGATTTTGATCTGGTGGTGGTATTTTGTACTGTTGCCCAACCGCCAGAATTTATTTTTTCTTGAAATTGATAGTTGGTCACCGTACCTGTCGACGCACCCCAGGATAACGAATAGCTCGCACCGCTGCTGGTGGTATAACTCGCACTACCCGGGCCGCTAATGCCGCCAGGGGTTGATGGAACGGGCACATTAACAACGGTGGTAACTTCTTCGCTGTAAAGATTGAAACATTGGTTCATAAAGGGAAAACAAAAATACCAATTCATTCGATATTTGTAGGTTCCAGCCCCCCGTCCTGTCAGGTATTTACTACTACCCGTGCCACTGTAGACATTTGTCCAGTTACCGCTGTTTTTCTTTTCTTGGAGTGAGTAGTAGGTCCCACCGGTCCATGTGACCGTATAGTTACCTGAGGTGTTGGTTGCAGGCGATGACAGATTGGCTGCGAAATCTCCGGCCATTGCCACGGAACTTAACGCACTAAATATTAAGGCCGTGAATAAACCGAAACATATCTTTCTAAGGCAGGTAATCCGTGACATAACTCTCTCCATAACTTCCAGGCGGGGCTTTTACTAACCGTACTTGTGTGATGGCAAGAGCAAACATACTTGTGAACCGATCTCTTACCAAAACATTAGTCACTGTCCAGTAATTCTCCAGCAACGATGATGCTAGTAAAAAATCTAATTAAAACCGTATTCAGGAGGGGCGGTCGCCATGGGAGGAAACATTACGTTTTTTAAGGAAGGGAAGCAGACCTTTGTGAACAGCCGCCTTATCAGAGGCTGTAAAGGTTTCAGACAAATACCAAACATACCGAAACTCCATGTACTGAGTATGATGATTTGCTATTAATCGAAAATTCTAGTGGTCGATAGTGCTCAGCAAAATCCATTTAATGAGCTTTTTAAAAATACTAGGTAGAAAAAGTTCTTACGTTTGAGTAAAGACACTGAATTGGTGTTTGTCAAATAATTAGCTTGTTTTAATTTTTATTTCATCTATCTTTTTAATCAACCTCAGGATTTTTAACCCAAATGGACGATTAAACTATGAACGGAATTATACCAACAGCTTCCAAAATCGTCGCTATTGCGACCCTTTCTACACTATTCCTCTCTTCCAGCATTCAAGCAGCCCCAGCTGGCAATGATATACAGGCAAGTTCAGATTTATTAAAAAAATGTCTTGATAAACATATTGCCAAGCATGCTGCCATGAAAAATCCGAACAAAGACGCCATAATCCAAACCTGCAAAAAGGAGTTCAATGCTTTACAGGCTAAACTCCCAGATTCATTGAAGGGAGCATTGCAGCAGAACGTTAATGCTGGCGTTAAGCAGGAGTTAAAAAAAGCTAACTAAGACAGCATTTATTCAGTTCGCAGTAAAGGTTAATGTTGCATCTGCCTTATTTTTTTCTATGTAGGTAATATCAACTTGATCTACAGTAATCCCTGTTTTCTCAAGGGATGCAAGCCAGATCATTAACTCGGAAAAATAGGTGTTCTTGAAATTGACAGTTACCTTAGCTTGGCGATGCTCTAGCCGAGATACGATAAGATTTTTGCTCGCTGCTGTTTCTGAAAGCAACATAACCAATGTGCGGTTATCTCTTTTTATTGGCTCTTTTTTCCCAGAATTATACGCCTGCTGCCAGTGTGCTGCGCGGCTTAGCCGCACAGTATTCTGGGTTAGCCAATCCGTTAGTGCGGCTTGCGTCTGGTATTCCTTTTGATTCTCAAGGTAGAATCCCTGCATAATAAAAACAATGACTGCTGAGAATACTACTGCCGCAATACTGTAGGTCGCCACTGCGCCCTGCTGCGACTCTGGCTGCCCGAGAAATTGGCAATACCGGCTTAAGAACGTTTTCATTTTTTCTCCTAATCCCTTTTTTTATCTGCACTAGATATTATGATTCTGGCCGTAACCCCAGAGTTTGGCTCTGAATGTTGATTAACCTGTTCGGTTTTTGCGTTCAGTGTTTTATCTAGAATCATTCTTATATTTTCGATGATCGCTATACTGGGACCGGTCAGTTCAATTCTTATGTCGCCAGTTTCCTGCTGGTAACGAATGGATTTTATTAGCACAGAATCCTTATAGGAGCTCTGTTGTATTCCCTCCCCTAGCTTTTTGATTAATCCTAAGAAACTGTGATTAATATCAACATTTGTCGCCTGACTAATATGCCCTTCGGCCTGCCTTCGAATATCAATAATGTTTTTATCGTTTGGAAAGTAGCCTCTGTAGGTCTTTGTCGATACAGCTGCTAGGCTCTCTGCGTTAGTCTGATATGTTGCTCCAACCATGCCCCAATATAGACACTGAACGGTGAGTAACACAGCACAGGTAGTTAATAGGGTCTGTACCATTTTTGATCGATTTTGTAAGGAGCCTATTGGGGCAAAGGCGCCTTTGAGTAGATCGATGGGATCGAGATTTTTTGTCGGGGGGCTCTGAAGAGCCTCAGCAATTAAATGTTGATAACTATTGGTAGAAATATCCTCTTTAGCTGTAAGGTTATCTAGTATTTTATCGGGGGGTACTGTGCTCGGAATGCTCGCCAACATACCCTGATTAGTTTTAATAAGCTGCTGGCCATTAATAATCGCTACCTTATTTTCCAAAGGGTTTGCTTGGCTGCTTAGCAAGTCTGCATCAATCATTAGTTTATCTAGGCGAAGGTTTTGTGCCTTCGCTTGATCGAGATATTGCTGTATCAATACACGACTGATCACCACAGCACGCACTTTATTTTCGGGTAGTAGCTGACTGACGATATGTTGGGTTTCGACGGCCTGAATTAGGTCATCTTCTATTAGATAGGGCAGTGTTTTGTTGAGAAACTTTTTTTGGGCAGGGGGCACTTCCCGCACAAAGGTGGAGACGTCGACAGCGGAAATGATTCCTATGATGTGAGCCACATCGGCAGGGATCGCCGTGTCGTCGGTAATGTCGGTAATTGTTGTTTTTGGGTCTTTGGACCCCTCGCTTTCAATCAGGGATAGTTGGAGCCGAGGTTTGCCGAAAGAAACTAATAATATTTTATTCATAGGTAATGAGTGTAGGCGTTGGTTGCCAGAATGGTAGTTGCTCTCGCCATATTGTGTTGACTTGCCATAGATTTGGCGCCGTTAAGGATGGCTGATCGCGTTTTTTACGGCTAAGTAAACTCTGCCAGGTACTCTGTTGGCCGGCATGAGAGGCTCGGAGGGTTAACAAGTAATAGGCTCCGGTGGTGGTGAGCTGGTCTGCTGGAATTTCGCTACCGGCTGTCACTGGGTGTTTTAGAAAATCCTCGATGCTGATAAAGCCTGACGGGAGGTCGCTGCGTGCTGTCACTATCTGTGAGCCCACCATCGCGGGTATCACTGCTTCAAGTACCGTGGCGCTGGCTGTATTTATGTTTAGGGCTGTCGTTATTGGCAGGGCCGTTATGTAGGGTTGCAGTCTGTCGAACACCTGTCTGGTGTAACCTTTGATGAGCAGTAGTTCAGTAAGATTTGTGACGGGCCTGTTGGCGGCTCGGTAGCCCTGTGGGGATGTATTGCTAACGATAGAGTAGCCGAGGTCTTCACTGTTCTGGCCGCTGCTATGGCTGTCGCTGTCTATCCAGTCGGCGAGGTTATTGGCTAGAGCTGGGTCGAGTTTCAAAAGGCTCAATAGGCGTTGAAAACTCTGGAGCTGTAATGGGTTTAGTTTGCCGCTAGGGTTGACTACATTATTGATATTGAATTTTCCTGTTTCATTAGTAATAGCAATATCTAAGGTGCCGCGGTCTGGTTTAAAGGTTTGTTGCTGGTCTTTTAGTTGGGGTTTTAGTTGATCTTTTTGTAACCAGATTTCTACCAAGCTGAGGGCTGCCAACATCGTTTGTCTGAGTTGAGACTGACTCAGCAAGGTTTGCTGACGCTTTATTTCAAGGGTATTTCTGTACAGCATGTTGGCAGTAATGGTGGTTACCAGGCCAAGTACTAACAACATAGACAGCAACGCCACGCCTGTATTGCGTTTAATCATTGGAGGCCCCCAGCTGGTAGAGCCGGTATATATTGGCAAATCGGGCGCTGGTTATGTGTATCTCTATTGCGAGGGGTAGGCTTTTACTGTCGCTATTTTTGGGCCAGCGGTTGTGCCAGATTTTGTTATGGCTTAGGTAACGTATTGTGATTTGGTTGATGGGAATACTGAGGTCTGGTACCGGTTGGCTGTGTTGTACTCGATCCAACACAGTCCAGTACTGGCACAACCAGTAGCTTTGATAGTCTCCGGCTTCGTTTAGTTTATGCGTTGTAGCGCAGGCTCTTCGCTGTAAGGTTGAATGGATTTGTGCGGGGCTTTTTTGAGCGATTTCCATGGGGCGATTACTCCAGCCGCCATGGGTGAATTCTAGGCTGTCACTGTCTCCTATGAACGCAGGCAGGCGGTCGCCAAATTCATCTCGGACGGGTCTATCAACTGACTGTAGGAGGCTCACCTCCATAATATTAAGCATGTTGCTGAGTTCGGTAAATTGCTGCATATGCCGTTGGCTAGACTTAACTGTTTTGATGGTGGTGGTTATAAGCTGAAATGATCCTATGCTGATGAGTGCGAATATTGAGAGTGCAATAAGTATCTCTAATAAGGTAAAGCCTCTCTGTTTTTTGATTGGAATTTTTTTGGACAGGATTTTTTTGAACAAGCTTTTTTTGAACAGGATTTTCATTGAGATTTTACAAAGCTAACTAGCTGCGCAGATTGGTTTTGTGGACTGCCATTCTCTGCGTGGCGGTTTACGGTAACGGTGATTTTTTTGAGCTGCGGATCACTGGTAGGCGCAATGATTTTATTAACTGTCCAAAGGATACCGGCTTGAGTCTGCTCGGTTTGTTCCCTGAACTCAGTATCAACACTGGTGCTGCGGGTATTATTAATACGCTCATGGGCCAGGGTATTCTTGGCTACCCATAATGCTATCTGCTGATCAATGATGCGTTGTCGGTTGTGTATTGTACTTGTCGACTGGGCACTGAGTACCGCGGCACAGAGGGAAAATATGGCGAGGGATACCATAACCTCGATAAGAGTAAAGCCTGTTTTTTTCGAGGGGTTACTGTTTAACAAGGTGGATTCCCTTGGGTTTTTCGCCACGGATTTCTTTGCTTATTGCTGTGTCTTTGATGGTCAGTTGGATTGTAAAGTCGTCGAAGTCTGCGTCGGCATAAAAAATAATGTCGGCGATGAGTTTGGGTGGCTCTTCAGATTCGAGGTCTGGTTTTTTCTGCTGGGGCTGTAATTCTATGTAGGCAGGTAGAGCGTTTGTTGAGGTTACAATCCATTGTGTTTTTGCATAGTCCCAGTGTAATTGTTGGTAGCCTGCCTCCGTCAACTTTAGCCCGAGTGGCTGCTGCTGGAAGACCGCTTCGTCGGCTAACCAGTTTAGAAGGGCTTCAAGCTTTTGCGCTTGGTTATGCAGTTGTTTAGTTCTGCGGTCGCCGACTGAGAGTACAGCAAGGCTTGCGATAACGCTGACAATGACGACAACCAGCAGTAATTCTAATAGGGTGAAACCAGTCTGTAACTTTTTCACAATTACAGATTTGCCAGGTCTATGTCGGCGGCTTCTCCTTCGCCACCGATGCGCCCGTCTCCGCCCATGCTGAGTAGATCGTACTCACCATTTTTGCCGGGGCTGATGTAGAGGTAGTGGTTGCCCCAAGGATCTTTGGGTAGCTTGCGCAGATAACCGCTTTGGCTCCAGTTGTTGGCTGGGGGATAACCGCTAGGTTTTTCGACGAGGGCCTGTAGGTTTTGATCGGTGCTTGGGTAGTTAAAATTTTCTAGGCGATACATATCTAGAGCATTGGCGATGGCACGTATGTCTGCAGCGGCGGCGGTCTGTCGGGCTTCTCCCGCCTTGCCAATCATGTTGGGCACCACGAGTGCCGCTAAGATGCCGAGTATTACTACGACGATCATTATTTCTATTAGGGTAAACCCCCGCTGAACTGTGGAGCTTGCTGCTCTAGTGGGTGGGCTAGGTATTGGGTCGTTTTTCATGGTGAATATCCTTGTTGGGGCTTAACCAATTAGCTGACTCATGTTGAGGATGGGAAGTAATATGGCTAATACTATTATTAGTACGATCCCTCCCATAAATAGCAGCATTAGGGGTTCGAACAAACTCACCGCTGTGGCCACTATGGCTTTGATATCTTGCTGTTGCTGTTGCGCGGATTTTATGAGCATCTGATCGAGCTCTCCGCTGGCTTCTCCGCTGGCCAGCATGTAGATCATGAGTGGTGGAAAGTAACCCATCTGGTCTAGGGCATTACTCAGGCTTTCGCCTTCTTTCACGCGGTTGGCTACCTTACTCAATAGAACTGATAAGTGGGTGTTGGTAATAACCTGTTGGGCAATTTCCATTCCCTGATGCAGTGGTACACCACTCTGACTCAAGATACCCAATGTCTGCATATATCTCTGGGCGTTAAGCCCACGACTAAAGATTCGCACTATTGGTAGTCGCAAATAGAGCTTATGGACTTTTTGTTTGATGGCAGTTTGGCGCATGGCCATGACGACTGTCACTAGGCTGCCGCCACCGATGGCTGCCATTAGCCAGCCCCACTGTTGTAAGAAATCGCTACTGGCTAATAGCCCTCTTGTTAATAGGGGCAGCCTTTGGCCGCTGTCGACAAAGACTTTGATGACGTCGGGCACGATGTAAATCATAAGCCCCGAGACAATGGCGATGGACATTACTACTAATAAAATTGGGTAGATGAGTGCAGCGGTGGTTTTTTGACGGAACTCACGCTGGGACTCCGTGTGGTCGGCGAGCTGTTCTAGAACGGTATCTAGGTGGCCGGTATTCTCACCCGCTTTGACGGTGGCGCAATAAAGCTGATCAAAGCTTTTGGGGAACTGTTGCAGGCTATCACTGAGAGTACTGCCCTCTTGCACTGAACTGCGCACGATGGTGATAACTCTACCAGCCGCGTTGGGGTTGGTACTTTTGGTGCCTGCCTGTTTGGCAATACCATTTAGCGCTTCACTTAATGTCATGCCGGATCGCAATAGCACCGCTAACTGACGGGTAATAATGGCTAGGTTGGTCGGTCCGAGACGAGTACGGTATTTGGCGGCCTTGTCTCTATTGCTACTTGGCGTGACCGACAGTGGAACAAGGTTAAGTTGCCGTAACTGCTGGCGCACTTGGCGCTCACTGTCAGCTTCGAGTATGCCGGTCTTCTGCTTGCCTTGGGGGTCTATGGCGCAATAGTCAAAGGTGGCCATGGCTTAGTCCTCTTGGGTTACTCGAAGAACTTCAGCTAATGAGGTTTCGCCGGAAAGCACTTTCTTGTATCCGTCTTGACGAATAGAGGTACTGGTTGTACGTGCACTGGCAACTAAACTGGATTGTGCCGCTCTGTCATGAATTAACTGGCGCAAGTTATCGTCAATGACAATGAGCTCGTAAATACCGGTGCGACCTTTGTAACCTTCCTGATTGCATTGGTCACAGCCTTCTAGCTGGGGTGTGTAAATGATTTGTTGATCGCTTACCTCGGGAAATAATTGGCGCTCGGCTTCAGTAATGGCGTGGCTCTGTTTGCAATGAGAACAGAGCTTACGAACCAGACGCTGGGCCAGCACGCCCACTAATGAAGAGGATAATAAAAAAGGTTCGATACCCATATCCATTAACCGAGTGACAGCGCCAGCGGCTGTGTTGGTGTGCAGTGTCGATAGCACTAGGTGGCCGGTTAAACTTGCCTGTACTGCAATCTGCATGGTTTCGAGATCGCGAATTTCGCCGACCATAACGACATCGGGGTCTTGCCGAAGGATGGCGCGCAGTCCTTTGGCGAAGGTCATGCCGGCTTTGTTATTGACCTGGGTTTGGCCTATGCCGTCTATATGATATTCGACGGGATCTTCGACGGTAAGGATGTTTTTCTTGCGGTCATTTATGCGATTGAGGCCGGCATACAGCGTGGTGGTTTTACCGGAGCCGGTTGGGCCTGTCACTAGCAGGATGCCATGGCTGAGACTAAGTAGGTTTTGCAGCCGCTGGCTGTCCTCTGGGCAGATGCCCAGGGCGTCGAGACTGATGGTTTGATCCTGCTTGTCTAATAATCGCAATACAATTCGTTCGCCATAGATGGATGGCAGGGTTGAAACTCGCACATCGACTTCTCTGCCCCCAAGTTTTAATGAGATACGCCCATCTTGAGGAATGCGCTTTTCCGCTATGTCTAACCCGGCCATTACTTTGATACGGGAAATGAGTAATGCTGCCAGCTCTCGCCTGGGTTGGGCGACTTCTTTTAATAGGCCATCTATTCTAAAACGCACACTGAGGTTTTTCTCGAAGGTTTCTAAGTGAATATCGGACGCCTGGGCTTGAATGGCTTCTGCCAGAATGGCATTGATCAGGCGGATAATGGGGGCTTCGTCTTCTTGCTCTAGTAGGTCTTCTGCTTCGGTAATAGACTCGGCCATGGACGCAGATTCCAATTCGTCACTTATCCCAGCAAGGGTTTTTGACGCGCTAGATTCGTAAAGCTCTGCCATGGTTTGTTGGAACTGCTCTGCCGCTAATTGCTGTATCGATAATTCGCACCCTACATAACGACGCAACTCTGAATACAGGGACAGGCTTATTGGCTGTTGCACATAAATGACTGGTAACCCCTGATCTGGCTCAGAGGCTAATAGCACCGAATGGCGTTTAGCAAAGCTAAAGGGTAATTGCGCAAACTCGGCAGTGGCCATTATTGGGATTCACTGTCTGCTGGATCGGGATAATCCTCCAGCCGGGGAGACTGACTGGGAATAAAAAATTTGTCGAGTCGTTGGCGAAAATGATCCTGATTTTCCTGCATGTATTCGTAGCGTGTCCTTGTCGCTTCTGTGCTAGATTTACTGTCCCGCAGTATCACGGGATGAATAAACACCATGAGGTTTTTTTTGATTACCTTGCTGGAGGTGCTTCTAAATGCCCTTCCAAGAAAGGGTATGCTGCCGAGTAATGGAACTTTAGATTCTGACTCCACGACCTCGTCTCTGATCAATCCGCCCAACACGAGTATCTGGTTATTGTCGATTAATGCTCGGGTCGATATCTCACGTTTGTTGGTAACAATATCGGCGGTAGAGGCATCGGTGGCGGCTATGCTCTCTACGGTTTGCTCTATCTGTAAGGTGACAGAGTCGCTGTTATTAATATGGGGTTTTATTTTTAAGACTACGCCAATATCTTGGCGCTGGATTGTTTGAAAGGGATCGCTCTGACCCTCGCGACTTTGGGCTCCGGTAATAAAGGGTACGTTTTCGCCCACCAGAATTTTTGCCTCTTCATTGTCCATGGCCAGGATGCTGGGTGTGGATAATATGTTGGCATTGGCTTCACCTTCTAAGGCTCGCACAATTGAACGTAAGTCGGTACCTTTAAAATAACCCAGTGAAAGTCCGCGACCTAAGAGTACGTCGCCATCTTCATCGGCACTAAAGGAGGGGACTGACCCCGGGAAAGCGGAGAAACCGCTAAAGACACTTTCTTCACCGCCATCTCTGTTGTTGCTGCGCCATTCGATGCCCAGGTCGCGGGATAGATCTTCGTTAACCTCTACAATTAAAGCTTCTACTAACACCTGAGCGCGACGCACATCGAGCTTGGCTATCACGCCTTTAATCGTACTTAATACCGAGGGCGGCGCGGTAATGATTAATGAGTTTAGTGACTCGTCAGCACGAATACTCACATCTGCCTGTGCCAGCCGCTGGTCTTTTTCTGCTTTGGTGACACTGCCACCCACACTTTCCAATATGGGTACCAGCTGGGTCGCCCGGGCATATTGTAAAAAGATAACTTGGGTATTACCGTCCCCCGCTAGAGGCTGATCGAGCCGTTCGACTAGTGCACGAATTTGTTGCCGTGTAACGGGGTCGCCGGTCATTAAAATACTGTTGGAGCGTTCGTCTACTGCCAAACTCACCTGATTGGGCTGGCCTTGCTGGCCGGTACTCGCGGGGATTAATTTGGTGAGCATTTGGGTGAGTTCTTGGGCGCTGGCGAACTTTACGGCAATTAGCTCTATATCAATGGTACCGGCTTGATCTAGGCGCTTTATGATCTCGGCAACCTGTGCCACTTTGGCTGCACGGGAGGCTATTAATAATGTGTTGGTCCCCGGGTAAGCGGCGAGATGTGCAGACTGAGGCAACATGGGCCTGACAAGTCCGATCACATCATTGGCGGAGATATTCTTGACCTTGATAATACGTACCACCATGTTCTCGGGGCTTAGGTTGTTGCTGTTCTGTAACGGAATATCGCTTTCTTTGCCTATGTTGACTGGCACCACTTTAAGCACATGATTGGTATCTACCACCATAAAACCATGGACCTGAAGCACGGACAAAAAGACCTGATAGGCTTCGTCTCGGGTCATTTCGTCACCGGCCACAACGGTGACGCTGCCTTTTACATTGGGATGGATGATGATGGTTTTGCGCGTCACTGAGGATGCCCAACGGACTAGGTCCTGAATGTCGGCCTGGTGCAGGGATAGACTGACTGTTTCACCGGAAGGGTCGTTGTCTTGTGCCAAGGCTATGACCGGCGAACCTATTAATAAAATACTGTATATCAACCAAGCCCGTACGCCTGAAGTGAGATGATCCTTCATCTGGGTTTTAATCCTTTTATTTTTTACCATGGTATTTTTTACGCAGAACACTCAGCCGGTCAGCCAAAGTTTTTTGAGCCTGGACCGGCGTGGAGCTCTTCTGGGCGAGGGTAACTGCTGCCTGCTGTGGTTCTGTGGGTAATGGCACAAAGTTGTTGTTTTTAGCGCGCTGAAATCCCCCAAACTGAACAAGGGATTTATCAAAAGATAATTTTTCTCTCTTGCCGTTACGGTCAATAATCACTGCCTGTCCCTCAAGGCCAGCTAGGGTAATATTCTCGGCAATTAGGTCACCAATCTGAAAGAACCCTGGCTCCTTCGACCCTGTTTCGATAACGGCGCCGCCCAGCAGAGGACCCTGGCTGGCGAACAGCCCTCGTAAGCGAAGGTCAAGACGAGTTTCTTCGAGTTCATCAAATTTTTTGATAGGTTCAACAGTGAGTTTTTCAGGCTTACCCATGAGATAGAGCTCGGCCAGAATAATGGGCTTTGCATCAGCGACTTGAGCGATAGGGATTGGAACTGACGAAGGGTCGGCGCCCGGCTGTTCGATATTTTTGTAGAGCCGGTAGTCTCCCATAAACTGGGGGATTAACCAGACCAACCACAATGCGACGATTGCGACTAACCCGATTCGGCTCGATTGACTTAACACCCCTGACATACGCTTCCCGCGAAGATAAACATCCTGTTGTTACGCGGTTTTTAAATACGTGCCTGCGCTTGGTTTAATTGTAGTCGGTTTTTTAAGGGATGCTAGTGAGAGGCCCAACTAACAGACACAAAAAAAGGCCCCTTCAGGAGCCCTCTTAGATGTCACTTTAACTAAGCACCTAATTAATCTTAGGATCCAACTCGCCACTGTCATAACGCGCAGTCATTGCATCCAAACTTAATGCTTTCATCTTGCTAGCGTTG
>Ga0209195_1001247_pt1 | contig 17557 bp, 35 predicted proteins | sample COGITO_mtgs_1004_3_FD_184788 | JGI IMG/M metagenome (GOLD analysis project Ga0209195, IMG submission 184788) | Pelagic marine microbial communities from North Sea - COGITO_mtgs_100420 (SPAdes) (version 2) | ecosystem: Environmental > Aquatic > Marine > Epipelagic ...
TGTTGCTGCATGGGCGGCTGTTGCTGCATGGGCGGCTGTTGCTGCATGGGCGGCTGTTGCTGCATGGGCGGCTGTTGCTGCATGGGCGGCTGTTGCTGCATGGGCGGCTGTTGCTGGTTAGTGCCAGGCATGTTTACACCACCGCCGCCAACGGGCGTTTGTGAGGCACCTGGTGGAAGTTGATATTGTTGACCACCGAACAAAGTTTCAGCATCGGGGCCGTTCTGAATTTCAGTACCATAACCAACAAAATCAATCGCAACAGGATTGATATACAAACCAGGTGTGTGTGTGCGATCTGTTGGGACGTTCACTTTCACGTTGGTTGCAACAGCGATGTAATCACCACATTTGATTTCATGCGCTTCAAGTTGACGATAGGCACCGTTTTCAAACTTATACATAGGCGGCGCATAACCGTTCTTGAACGTAAGAACGTAACAACCTGCATAGCCTTCACGGTTCGCAAATGGTTGACCGTTGCTGTCAACACCGTCACCATCGTTGTATTTCCATGAAAATTTAGGCGGCGCACCGTTGGGATAACCCGCAGCTTGTTCAGCCGCCATTGCGGGCCAAATATCACGTTGAAATTCATCCTTGGGAAATGCAACACCAAATGCCCATTCTTCTTTTGGCTGCCCATTTTGATCAAGCTTGGGTTGCTTGGTTTGAACATCTTTGACGATCTGCGATTTGCCAGGATTACCCCAAACAATACGCCCAACGCCGGTTTTGATTTCAAGTGCCATTCTGATTTTTTCCTTTTCTTCAGATGATTAAGTATTGAAGATGCGTTGCGCTTTTTTGTTCGCGTCAATGCGTTTCAATTTCATGCCTGTTTGTGGTCTGTAAGTCAACGCTTTAACCGCTGTTTCATTAGCGTGTTTTTTAATTGCTTGATTAGGTGTGATCATCTTTCCTGAAACAACGTCAACACCGGTTAAAGCTTCAATCATTTCGGGCGTTATACCTTTTGCCCATGTTGTATTTCCTAAACCACGTTCAATTGCGTAGTTTTCAACAACTTCACCTTTCATACTTCTGTTTATCGCTAATTCTTCAAGTGCTTCAAGCCTTGAAATCAAAGCCGATTTTGCGCGATAGAGCGTGTCTAATTCAAAAGATAACAAAGCGTTATCAATTTCATCATCGTGCGCAACTGTTGAAGCCTCAATTGAATTCATACTTGCCATTCTTGCGGCGGGGCAATTGAAAAGTGATGGGCATTTTGCGCAATGTGAACCGGTGTTCAAATCTTCAGACAAGTTTGAAAGCGTATCATAAACCTTTTGCCAAAGTTTTACAAATTCACCATAATCAATTTGCCACGATCTTACAGAACCTAACGGATGACCTGGACGGGGTTGAATTACCGTAAATTTAATTTGCGCAATGGTGTGTTGCGGGTTCTGAATGAAATAACCAATCGCATGTGCAATCAACGTCCAATTCATATCAGGTTCAACAATCCGCCAACCATATTTGAAATCGTCAATGTGAAGAATTCCGTTTTTAACACCGATGTGATCCGCACGGCAATTGACTTGAAATAAATCATTACCAAAAGAACTTTCAAATTCTACTGAACCCGCATGTTCTTCAATGTAATTGTTATAATCACCAACATGTTCAGCAATGTCTTGTGTGATGAAAAAACCGTTTGGCGCTTTTTGATCAATGAAATCATTTTCAATACGATCTGAACAAAAAGTTCTTTGCGCAAGCCAATGTGCAGCGTTTCCTTCATCCCGTCCGTCAACAATCGGGGCGGCGTTCATGGGCGAATTTTCGCCGCCCATGAGCCTTGAACCGTTGCAATTCATCAGGCGGTTTAGACTTGTTGCATCGGTTGTGAACATTTGAGTTAACCCCATTTTCCATCACGTTGCAGCAATTGTACCGCATATGCGATCATGTTCGGTTGTGCTGCAATATCGGTGATCGCGGTCAATTGCACTTGGAACGCACCGGCCATTTCAGCGGTAATTTTCGCCAAGTAATCAGCGTTCACCATTGGTTGACCGGCTTCATCACGTTTCTGCATTTGTGCGGAAAGATGTTGCATGAACGTGTGAAAATCCATGCCTTCAGCGGCGGGCGCGGGTGCAGGGGTTGGCGGCGCTGTTTGCTGAACCGGCGCGGGCTGTTGCTGTTGATCAACGGGCGGCATTGGTGGTGCAGTTTGTGCGACAGGCGCAACGGGTGGTGGAATTTGCTGAACCGGCGCGGGTTGTTGCTGTTGATCAACGGGCGGCATTGGTGGTGATGTTACAGGTGTGACATTTGGCATCGGTGCAACGGGGGCAACAGGTGCAGGGGATTGCGCAACAGCGGATTTAAGTTCAGCTTCAACCGATGCGACAAATGCAGGATCAAGCTTTTTCTTTTTGCGCCAAGTGTCATCCTTGTTTTGCGCTTTTGACGGTGCATGAATGCGATCATCCCAAGGAACACCGTCACTATCAACAGCGGGGGCTTGTGTGTTCACCGGCGCGTTTTCATCATCTTCATCACGGACGGGCGCGGGCATTGCTGGTGTTTGACCAGAACCAAAATGACCGGCAACGAATTTTGCAAGTTCATCACCGGTTTCAAACGTTAAGGTAAGTGTTGGTTTCATGATTTTTGTTCCTTAATCTTGGGTTATCTGTCAGATTGACATAAACCACTGTTGACACCGATGCAACAGGAATTTAACAGTGTGGTCAAGTTATGAGGGATTAAAAATCATGGAACTTAGCGTAAGTTGTGACACTTTCGTTAGATTGGCAAAAATTGCTTCATCTAATGATGCGGGTTATCTTAAATCAATCTGGTTAGAAATTACCGATAAAGGTGATGTTCTAGCAATCGCAACAAATCGCAAAATTGCAGCGATTGAACACCTTGGAATGATCAAAGCCGATCCTGGTAAAATGAACGTTTGTGTTGATGAAGCATTTGTTCAGCAATGCCAAACTGAAACAGCGTTCAACGGAACTATCACTTTCGTAAATAATCCCGTCCTAAAATTCGTAAGTGCTAAAACAAGTCTTGGTTATGTTCACGCAACCAACGCGGGTGTTTACACCGATGGTAAAAATGAATTTGAAACTTGGCGTGATTGGTTTCCTGATGAAATGCCGAAAAAAACCAATGGTGGTATTTTCAGCAATCTTGATAATTTAGCATTGTTGGCATCAAGCGCACCAACCGCTTCAGTTGTTTTTCAAAAATGGATTGATGCGGAAAAACCGGTAATGGTGCGCGATGTTCATGATGACAAATGGGTTGGGCTTTTCATGCCGCGCCCTGATGCAAAAAATCGTTCACCTGAACCGTTCGCAATTCCAACATGGGTTGAAAAAACATGATCCCTGTAAGTTGCCGTGTTAAACACGATCCCGAAAATGGGACGTATGGGGATTGTTTGCGGGCTGTTGTCGCGTCCATACTTGAAATTGAACCACCTGAAAACGTTCCCCATTTCTTTCATGACAATCCTGGTGGTGATGAAGGTCATGAACGTTTGCGTGAATTTCTTAAAACGCAAGGTCTTGTTCCGTTCATGACTTATTTCAGCGGCGATGACAGTTTAGAAAACGTTCTTCAAACACAACAGTCAATTAACCCTGATGTTCATTTTGCGCTTTTCTGTCAAAGTGAAACGGCTGATCATGTGGTTGTTTGCTGCAATGGTAAAGTTGTTCATAACCCGTCATGGGTTCAAGGCAGTGTGACCGGCCCGAATTCAAACGGGTATTGGGGCGTTATGGTGTTTGCGAAATGTTGATTAAAAACGGTAAATTTTGGCTTGGTGATTGTCTTGAATTGATGAAAGACATTCCTGATGGTTCTGTTGATATGATTTTATGTGATTTACCCTATGGAACTACACGAAATAAATGGGACACTGTAATTCCGTTTGAGCCGTTGTGGGAACAATACTGGCGTGTTGCAAAACCAAATGCAGCAGTTGTTTTAACAGCACAAACACCTTTTGATAAACTACTTGGTTCATCGCAAATTCAATTTTTAAAATATGAATGGGTTTGGAATAAAATGCGTGGAACAGGTCATTTAAACGCAAAAAAACAACCAATGAAATCACATGAAAATTGTTTAGTTTTTTATCGCAAACAATGTTTTTACAACCCGCAAAAAACATTTGGTCATAGTAATTATGAAACAAGTGAAAATAGCGCGTCTGATAATTACAACAAGGTTGTAGGAACTAAAACCAAAAACACAGATGGTTCGCGTTATCCCGTCACAATTCAAGATTTCAAGATTAAGAAAAATCCCGAACACCCAACGCAAAAACCGGTTGGGTTGTTTGAATACCTGATCAAGACGTATACAAATGAAGGTGAAACCGTCCTGGATAATTGCGCCGGTTCAGGTACAACAGCCGTTGCTTGTGAGAACACAAACCGCAAATGGATTTGCATTGAACAATTGCCTGAATATTATTATCCGGCGGTAATGCGGGTGGCATCATTACCATGATCACGTTACGCCCTGATCAATTCAATCTGAAGATTGGTATTTATGGCGGTTGGGAAACCGGTAAATCAAACATGCTTGCCGTGTTGCCAACGGGCGGCGGTAAATCAATCGTTATGTCAGATATTATTCTTGATAAATATCAACTTGGTTATCGTCAAATTATCATGGCGCACCGGACGGAACTTGTTGGTCAAATGTCTGTTCACGTTGGGCGGCGTGGTATTAAACATCGGATTATTGCGCCTAAAAATGTCGTTCGCCAAGTCATTGAAGAACATAGAAGTGAATTCAACGGTTATTCTTTTGTTAATCCAACGGCAAATTGTTCAGTTGGCGGTGTTGATACGATCCTTTCACGCGCTGATGAATTGAAAGAATGGGCTGAACAGCAAGAACACTGGTACATTGATGAAGCGCACCACGTTTTGCGCGGTAACAAATGGGGAAAGTGCGTTGATCTTTTCCCCCGTGCGCTTGGATTAGGCGTAACCGCAACACCTGAACGCGCCGATGGTCAAGGGCTTGGAATTCATTCAGACGGTGTTTTTCACGAAATGGTTCAAGGTCCAACCATGCGTGAACTTATAGATCAAGGGGCGCTATGTGATTATGAAATTGTTATTCCTGAAAGTGATTTTGAAGTTCCTGAACAAGTTGCACCTGGTGGTGATTATTCACCTAAAAAAATGCGTGAAGCTTCAGAAAAATCACACATTGTTGGCGATGTTGTTAAGGAATACATCAAATACGCAATGGGGAAACGCGCAATCGTTTTCGCTACCGATGTTGAAACGTCAAACGAAATTGCCAAAAACTTCAATGCGCAAGGAATTGCCGCCGCGTCGGTATCTGCTAAGACACCGCCCGAAGTAAGGGCTGATTATATTCGTCGCTTTAGGGATGGTCGTTTAACTGTTCTGGTGAATGTTGATTTGTTCGGTGAAGGTTTTGATGTACCGGCTGTTGAAGTTGTAATAATGGCTAGACCAACCGCAAGCCTTGCTGTTTTTCTTCAGCAATTCGGGCGCGTGTTGCGCACCATGCTTGGTAAACAATACGGTTTGGTTATTGATCATGTTTCAAATTGGAAGCGTCACGGGTTCCCCGATAAGCCGCGATTGTGGACGCTAGACCGGCGTGACAAGCGCGGTAAAAAAGAACCTGATCCTGAAGATATTCCGCTAACGGTTTGCAAAGGTTGTTCCCGTCCATACGAACGATTTTATACAGCTTGCCCGCATTGTGGATTAGAACCACCGATTATAACAGCCGTTCGCAATCTTGAACAAATTGACGGTGATCTTGTTTTGCTTGATCGTGCAAAGCTTGAAGAATTGCGTAAAGCGGCTGAACTACCTTCACCGGCTGATGTTGCCCAACGTACAGCACATGTTGCGGGCGGTGGTGCTGGTACACTTGCGGCGCGTCAACAAATCGAAAGAATTCAAACGCAACAAAAACTTGAAGCAACAATAAATCAATGGGCCGGTATTCAACGCGCAAAAGGGCGTTCGGATCGTGAAAGTCACAAACGGTTTTTCATTGCAACCGGTGTTGATGTTTTAAGTGCGCTTGCTGAACCCCGTGCAAAGATGGACGGATTAACAAATACAATAGAAGGATGGATTAACAATGCCACCAGTTGAAGATAGGCGCGATATGGTCAATCATCCACCACATTACACAAATCATCCATCTGGTGTTGAATGCATTACTGTTACAGAGCATATGAATTTCAACAACGGCAATGCGATTAAATACATTTGGCGGGCTGATGAAAAAGGCAATGCTATTGAAGATTTAGAAAAGGCCCGTTGGTATATTGAACGTGAAATTCAACGTAGAAAGAAAATGAAAACCGATGTCTGAAATGAGTGAAACAGACCAGATTTGCACGGATTGTTGCGATGACCAGTGAAGCCGCTGTTCAATCCGCCACGCGGCGCGATCATGCCTATATTGGTCCCATGTGGCGCAACAATTCAGGCGCTTGCTATGATGAACGCGGGCGATTGATCCGGTACGGGTTGGGCAATGACAGCGCCCAAATCAACCAGGAAATCAAGTCTAGCGATCTGATAGGTATCACGCCGGTTCTGATCACACCGACCATGTACGGGCAAATTTTGGGGGTGTTCACCGCCTATGAATGCAAACCGTCCGGTTGGCGATACAATTCGGTTCCATCAAAATCAAATCGTGACATAGCGCAAAACAAGTTTCACAACATCGTTCGGGATGCGGGCGGTTTTGCGGGTTTCGTAAGTGATCCAAACGATATACATTCGATAATTAGACGGGGATAAAAACAATGAAACACGGTGACAAAATCAAGAAAGAAATTTTGCATCAGGGGTGCATGATTTGGGCTGAAGACGTTTCAAAGCTTTCAGCGCGGGCAATTGGTAAACGCATGAATGGTTATACACATTCAGCGGTTCTTTACCATTTTGGGACGTTTGAAAAGCTGAAGAATGCAATTGCCCAACATGCTGTTGAAACAGATTTTGAAGCTGTTGTTCGGCAATTGCAAGCTGTTGATCATCCGGCTTTAAGTCTTTTGAAAAGCGCAACACCGCGATAGTTTTGTTCTTTGTGAAGTTTCCACCATTGCGGAACATTTGTGATGATCCATATCCAAGATTTCAGATGTAAATCAGCTTTTAATTCGTTACAAGCGCGGCAAGCTTTCACTTTTATCTTACCGTTTTGACTTTTTGCAACTATATGATCACTTGTGCATTGCAAACCGTCACCGGTTCTATGGTTCATTACGCGATCACACCAATAACACTTGGTAATTCTTTTCTTACGTTTCACCATTTGTAACTAATTCCATAAATTCAGCAAAAGCTTCACCTTCAGTTGCAAAACCTTTGTGATGATTTTCATCAATGTAAACATCAAACCAAGGCGTGAAGTGAGTAACACGCCTTATTGAATATTGATCTATTTCAGCGATTTTAACCACAGTCTAACTATTATCTTTCAACCATTTTTTCAAAATGCGTTTGGCTTCACCGTTGTTTCCGGTTGGGCAAATTTCTTTTGAATAACCAGTTTGCGGACTGATCCCGCTAAGAACCCCGTTTTCATCAATGAACCCAACAAGGTCATTACCTTGACGAATTTCATAACCATCATCTTTGTGAATTGCTCTTAACTGCATTTTTCTTGCCTTTCGCTTTTCTTATCAGATAGTGAAAAGAACCATCTGGTTGTTTCTTTTGAAACAATTGTGCTTCATCGCGTTCGTAATATCCGTTCGCATGTTCCATCATGAACCGCAACGGGCGGCGTTGTTCTTTCGCCATTCCGTAACAAGCAATTTCACCAGGTTCAGCCGATGTAAACCATTGATCAATTTCTTCTTTTTGGGTGAAAATTTGCATGTATTGCAATCCTGTTTTGATTTGAAAATCTGCAACTTCACTTGGTTTTGCGTCAAACCAATGTGGCATTTTTTCTTGTGTTTCTTTTGAAAATCGCCAACCCGTCCGAATTGAACAACGTGTTTTTTCAATCATGCGCCCTGCAAAATTCAAGCGCCATGCGAATTCAAACAGGTTCCATCTATATTGTTGAAACATGATCAAATCATTCCATATTCAATTGCGAGATTTTCACGCAATGTTACTTTTGATGTATCGTGATCAAAAGTACACGAAAGATTTGAAATCCAAACAGGTTCATCAGACCATTCATGTTCAAAAAGAAACTCGGTTTCTGTTTCACGCTTTAATTCAACATCAAGTTCAACCATATCGTTGCGGCGGGTCATTATCTTTCATCCCCTGAACCGCGTAAAACACCGCGTTCTTGACGATCTTTCAATTTTTGGACGTTGATCAATGCAGCATCGGCAAGCGTAATTCCAAGTTCATTGCAAGCGGCTGAAAGATACCAAAGAACATCACCAATTTCTTTTTTAAGTAATGCGTGGCGTTCATCGGTTAACTTCCCGTCTAGTTCGCACGATCCACCATGATCCCACACATGAATCAAACCATCATCACGCATGGCTTTGCCAACGTGTTCAGCGAATTCACCGGCTTCACCGTTCATTTTTAATGCGACGTATGCAAGCCCTATCGGTGTTCCCTGCCCTGGATAAACAGCGGTTCCCGTGGCAAGTGTCTGATACATGTTCAGGGCGTTGCGATCTGGAAATTCAGCGCATTCTTCAGCGAATTGCGCAAGCAAATCAGGTTTAATGTTGTTCATTTTTTCCACCTTGGATGAGTTTAAATTTTGGGGGTTTTGGCATGGATTGTTCTTGATGTTGATCAAGCGTCTTACATTGCCAATCGTAAACATCGTTTTTGTATTGATTATATTCATCAATCATTGAAACCGCAGCTTCACGTAAATCGTTGAAAACAGACCGGCGAACAATTCCAAAACGATACAACAAGTGATCAATCATTGCATTAAACCAGCTTGTCTTTTAATTGCTTCAGCGGTAACACCCATTTCAGCAAATACTTCAAGTTCAAAAGTTTCATCATCGCGGCGGAAACGTAGCGTTAAAGCCCGTCCTGATTTCGACACATCATAAAGCCCGCAAGATTTCTTAAAAGCGGCTTGCATTGCCTCATTGTGTTTTTGCTGATTTTCAATTACTTGATTTAATTTCACAAGTTCAGCTTCAAGGTGTTTGATGCGGGCTGTTTTAGAAGAAAGCATATGAAATACCCCAAATTATCAAAACCCATAAAATCAAAGAAATTGGCAAAACCCAAACCAATGCTTTGAAAAAACCTAAATCATCAACATGACGCGGTGTTCCATCTTCATCAGGTTCAATAGCCATTCTGTGAATTCTCCAATTGATAATAAATGTGATTGTTCATCGCTTTAGTGATCACATGACCGGCAAAAAGCGAAAGCAATAAAACTGCAAATGTTATTGTAAACTTAGCGGTCATCGTTCATTTCCTTGTTTGTTGAATGTAGGTCTAAGTTATTCACAAACAGGCGTCAACAAGTTTTTTGCCAAAACGTGCCATTTTTCGGTTGCTTGATCTGAGCACAAGATTTAGACAGATGGAACGCGCAAGCCGCTGATGATGACGCAAGGTATTGAAAACATGAAAAAAACCCTAAAATGCAAAGAAGTGGCACAACATATAGGGGTTCCCTTGCGTACATTCTACCGCATGTTGGGTGATAAAAGATTTCCCGTTGATCCAATTCCGAACACTAAACCGCGACTATGGCAAACCGCCGATGTTGACGCCTGGTTGGCGGGCGAATGATAGTGCAAGATTTCAATCAGGCTTCAGCTTTTACAAATGCACTTGGCGGCGGTGTTTTTGATTTTAGAGCGATACACGATCAACGCAAAGATATTCCTGCAATACCTTTCAGGGGGACTTTAAATGAATGTTGGGGTTCAATCGTCAATTATAACAATCAAGGATATGGTTGTTTTGCGGTGGTCAATCACTTGGACGGTAACGGGCGTGAATTAAACAACGTCCAATCGGTTCGCGCTCATTTCATAGATTTAGACAATCTCAACGCAATGATCAACATGCAGCGCGCAAGCCAATGGCAACCCGCGCCCGCGTTCGCTGTTCAATCATCGCCAAATAAAGCGCACGTATATTGGCCGGTTCAACCGTACTGCGACAATGACCGTTTCACACTTGTTCAACGCAAACTTGTTCAATTCTTTGATGGTGATCCGCGCATTATTGATGCAACCCGTGTCATGCGCTTGCCTGGTACGCTTCATCAAAAAGCTGAACCGGTTCTTGTTACATGTTTCAGCCTTGCCGGTTACGGTCAAGTCAACCCTGTTGAAACAATTGAGGCGGCTTTGTCACACATTAATGTGATGGAACACGTTTCAACACGCAAAGAACTTGGTGATCCTGAACTTGCTGCACCATCGGTTGAATGGTTGCAATTCGCGCTTAATAATTCTGATCCAAATGAATTTGATCGTGGTGAATGGATTAGTTTTAGCGCCGCATTTAAACAATCGGGTTGGAATTTAATTGATCCTGATACGCTTTTTGACATGTGGTCAAAATGGTGCGCAAGATATGAATACAATGATGAAGGTGAAAACCTGAAGCAATGGAACAGTGTTAGAGATACGCAAGTTGGTTGGAAATCAATCACCTATAAAATCCCTGCATTGTTGGCACATTTACGCCTTGCGGAAAAGAAACAACCCGCGCCGCTGAACGGGCCGGTGGATGCACCGCCCATGCCTAACAACCCCGATGCGCCACCAGTTGCGCCGGATATGCCCGCGCCGCCTGAACTTGATTGCAAAGGTGAACTGTTGACCGATACCGAACAACAGGTTTGGTTCAAAGGGTGTGTGTTTATTGAGAATTTCGGAACGATCCTTACCCCGTCCGGTAGGTTGATGAACGCTACAAAATTCAACGGTGCGTTTGGTGGTAAAAAATTCATTATTGATGAACATGCAAAAGTTGTAAACGAACCGTGGCAAGCCGCTTTGCGTTCAACGCTTTGGACAATTCCGAAAGCTGACCATATTCGTTTCTTACCGCATTTGGGTCACTTGAGTATTCACGTTGATGAACTTGATAGGCGCGGTGTCAATACATATAAACCTGCATTGATCAAATCACGCGCCGGTGATGTAACACCGTTCTTGAACCATCTTGCGTTGATCCTACCAAATGAAGATGACAGGCGCATATTGCTTGATTTCTTTGCGCACAATGCAAAATATCCAGGTTTCAAAATCCCTTGGTCTCCCTTGCTACAATCGGCTGAAGGTGTTGGCAAAGGTGTTTTCAAAGCGGTGATGAAGCATGTTATGGGTTCACCATATGTTTACTATCCCAAAGCTAAAGAAATGGTTGAAAGCGGTTCTAAATTTAACGCATGGATGCGGGCAAAACTGTTCATTCTTGTTGATGAAATTAAAACTGATGAACGCCGCGATATGATTGAAATCTTGAAAGATTTTATTTCTGAAAAAGAAATTGAAATTCAAGGTAAAGGTACTGATCAAGACAAAGAAGATAATTACAGTAACTGGATGTTTTTCAGCAATTGGAAAGATGCAATTCCGGTCAACAAGAATGCGCGGCGGTTCAGCATCAATTATAGCGTTTTGCAAACGGCTGAACAAATTTTAGATGCGGGCATGGATGATGCATATTTCAACCGGTTGTTCACATGGCTTGAAGGTGGTGGTTTAGAGATCATCGCGCACTATCTGCTAACCTATCCGATTGAACGCGGTGCAATCCCCATGAGAGCGCCCAACACGTCTAGCACGGTTGAAGCCTTGCGCCAATCACGCGGACCGCTAGAACAGCTTGTGATTGATGCGGTTGCGGATGAAATGCCAGGGTTCAAAGGCGGTTATGTGAGTTCGCAAGCTTTGGTAAATCGTATCAAAGCATCAGGTGCGCGGGCTGTTTCACCTAAGACGGTTTCAAGCGTTCTTGAACAGTTGGGTTATTTCTATATTGGTCGCGCAACACGTCCGTATTTTGTTGAAGATGCGGAAAACAAAACAGCCGTTTATCATACCAACCCTGAAGCGGTTGTTGATTATTTCGGGCAATGGCAAGGATATGAATAATGACCAAAGAACATAAACCAGTTGGAATTGCGCTAGTTATGCCGTTTCAAACACAAGTTGCTGTTTTTGACAGTTTCAAATCATGGCGTAAATATTATAAAAAAATAGGTTCGCCAATTAATCCTAAATGGGCAGATGGTGCCGCCGCGCTTGCGTCAACACATCGTGGAAGTAATGGAAAATATTGGTATTCAATCATTGTTCCTGAAGATGGAAATCTTGGAACAATCGTGCATGAGTGTTCACACATGGTTGATTACATTTGCGATGATAGTGGTGTTCCAATCAATATGGAAAACACCGAAATCAGGGCTTACATGTTAGGGGTCTTGTTTTTGGACGTTTGCGAGATTTTGCGCCGCCCTGTTGATGCATCTTAGTTTGTTGATTTGCCGATTTTAAAAGCGTTGATGAAGTTGCTAAATTCTTCTAATGCTTTTAAAATTTCATCGCTTTCTTCACAATCAAATTCAATCAAACCATCTTCATCAACTGAACAGTTCAATGAATTCGCAATTTCGGAAATCTGATCTGAAACCGATTGTTCAACATCACATTCATGAGTTTTGCGCACACTTTGAATTGTTGCCCAAATTCTACCGGCGTCCGAATGTTGGTCAATTTCAACATCTGTTAAAGGTTCTGATGTTGAATAAATTAGCGGTGCATTTCCTATGGTCATTTTGCATGTTTCCAAAAACCAACACGGCTTTCTTGAAACATCATTTCAGTTGTTGCGAAACTTTCCGCAAATCGTTCGGCAATTCCTGGTTCAGCTTCAAACGTATGCACACCGATAATACCGGCTTGAATTAGCGCACCACCGCAATTGCAACATGGCGGGTGTGTTACATATGCGGTGCAACCTTGAACACTAGTAGTTGCGTTGAAAATGGCGTTCGCTTCAGCGTGTTGAACCATCCTGTATTTCAACGGGCGGTTTTCATAGCGTTCAACCGTATCTTCAACACCGCGAGGAAAACCGTTGAAGCCCATCCCAACAACAACGCGGTTCGGATTGACGATCACGCAACCAACTTTTGTTGAAGGGTCTTTTGACCATTGCGCAACGTGAATTGCGAGCTCAAGAAATCGTCGATGGTTCATAGTTTTTCCAATACTAAAAAATAACTGTGATGGATGCGAGCGTGTTTCGCTCTACCTTTTCTATTCGGTCTTGGCATTCTGTTTTTAGCCGGTAAAATAAACAAATCTTTCAATCTAAAACCAAATTGATTTGCCCAATTCACAACATTTAAATGTGTGCAATGCATTTTATGATTGTGAATAATATCCTGACATTTGAAAACAACAATTCCTTTTTTTTTCAAAATTCTTGAGAATTCTTTCAAAGAACCAATGTAGTGACTTTCAAGTTCATCATAACGCCAATATCCTGCAAATCTTTTTGCCATGATCATATTACCGTTTCCGTTGCGATTTTTACGAACATATGTTAGAAACGGCGGATCAAAAACAACAGATTTTACACTTTCATTTTTCAAAGGTAAGTCTGTTGAAGATGCAAACTTACAATCTTTCAACGTCCAATCCATGTCGAACCTATGGACGGGTTTCTTCTTATCTTTATAGAATGAACCATTTCCAAAAGTTGCATCAACTTCAAAACCTTCAAGACAATGAAGTTCTAAAATCCAATCCAATATTTCATGCTGATCATAACTTACAGATTTTGGGTTGAATTCATCCATTGTCAACATTAAAACCCGCAAAGAAAGCTTGTTCAGGTTTCATTCGCTATTCCCCTTTGATCCGTTCAAAACACAAGCCCCTAATCATTGAATATCCTGGACGTTGGTTCAAGTGGTTTGACATTGCACCAGGGCTGATCCCGTAAAATTTAGATGCAGCGGCGGCGTTGCGGTATTCAAGACCGTCATCAATACACCTGATACGCCCTGATGATACGTCACGTTCACCATGAACGTTGCAATACGGCTTTGTTTCACGCGCTACAAGGGCGGCATGATTGGCGGCTTCATACGGGCTGTCAAACGTTGCCAACACCTTGATAATGACCCGTTCAACCGGTGCAACATATTGCCGCCATGCGCGGTTTTTACGTGCATCAGGGCATTCAAGCAATTGCCGGAATTGACATGATCCAACATACATTGCGCGGCGATCATCAGGACCATATTCGACAATGTGCAAATATGAACAATGTGCAAGGGCAGGATTGTTTAGATCAACGTTGAATTCAGCGTCTTTAACAACTTGTTTCGTGTTGGTGGTGTTAAGCGGTATCATTTTACAACCTCAAATTCAGGTATTGTGTTCCAATTCATCGGTCAAGTTTCCAATCGTTTGCAAAAATCTGATGAATGTCAAATTTATGCTTTTCAAGTTCATCAGATTGATGGTTAATAGACCAAAAACAACCACCTTCAATCGAATAAACAATATGTGGTTCACTTGTGCGATAAAAATCAAATTCATTAGTAACCTTGAGATTTCGCAACGCTTTTAAAAGTTCATCAAATGTCATCACTGTTATATCCCATTATAAACCAATTGTGACCGTCCCATTCAAGCATGGTTCCGCATGGTAGCGTTACCCAACCTTGTTTATCTTCCATGCTGCGGGCGAAATCAAAAACGCGGTAAATCGCCTGTTGCAATGTGAAACATGTTTCTTCTTTTCCGTTCGCAACCGCTTTGCACATTTTACCGGTGAAGTTGTGTTTCATAGTTGATAACTTACACGCATAATAGCGGTTCCTTCATAAACAGTTTGTTCAATCACGGCTTTGCGAACGGCTTCATCAAGTTGATGCAATTGTGTTTCACCAGGTATCAAGATCACTTGCGGGATAATGCCGCCCGAACGATCATTTACAGTGACGGTTAATTTCACTTGTTTCTTGCGTGGATTATCAATCATCGTCTTATATCCTGTTGTGTGTTGAATGTATTATTGACCGCATGGTTAGGTTTGTCAAATGGTTTAAGCGGGTTTTGCGTCATCCGCTGCAACGATCCGTTCAAAGGTGCGATCATGTACGGTTGCAAAGCCGTAGCGCCCTGCAAGGTGGTTGCTGATGGACGTGGTTGGAACACCATAGGCTTGCGCACAGGTGGCAATTGAGGGGTATTCTATACCATCGGTGACACAACGCACTGGCTTGCCCCGCTTTGACGCTTGCGGGCGATCTGTGGCGGTTTCTGCACCATATGTATCAAGGGCAGCGCATACCGATTGGGCGGCAACCATCCATTCAACATAATCTTGACCGCGCAACCAGGCGATAGGATCAACCGTGTCAAAAATATGTTGCGCTTTCTGAAGCGCGATCAAAACAGGGTCATCACCGGCAACAGTGTTCACGCGGTTTTTCACGCTAATCGCGGCGGCGATACCTTTGACGATCATTTTAATCTGTTGCAAATCGTCGCTGCTATCGGTTGGCGTTGATATGCTTTCACCCGCGCCGTCACCGCTATTTTCCAGGCTTGGAATTGGCGGGCGTGATGCGTCCGGTATCTTTGCATATTCATCAGGTGTGAATAGAGCATAGCAAAGATCATCGTCATCAGGTGACAATCTTTCACCCCTGGTTATTTTCATCATCAGTTCATCTTTTTCAGATTTAGTCATCTTTATCACCGTTTTCTATATTGCATGTAATTGAATGTAGTGGCGCGTTCATCGTCAATCAAGGGTTATTTTTGCTAAATTTTTAACATTTTTAAAATCGCTTAAATTTCTAAATTATTTTAATAAATTTCTAAATTATTTTAATATTACATCTTTAATCTTTAATTAGATTGGTGGAGTGATGTAAACACCCTAAATTCCCTAATAGCGACAGACTTTTATTTTTATGTTATATATCGAAGTATTATTTGAGGAAACAGAAGGTAATACAATAACGACATAACATATCATAGTGAAAACCTGAGAGAATAGGGAAATTACGTTTGCTTACATCATGACTAACTCTATGCAGTTAGTGTGTAAGATGTAATCTTAAATTTAAGTAAATTGAGCAAAAATAAACCCGTCCAAATTAATGAACGGGCGCAACTGCTAAAATTGATAATTTTTTAAATATTTTTCTAAAAGACGCCTGGCCGCTTTAACATCGCCGCGATTATCTGAATCGGCAGCTATCAGAGATAGTTTTTCAAATCTGCTTGATGGTTCTATTTTTCCAGAATTTATGGCTTTTAAATATTCTAACCGGCGCGTTTCAAATGGTGCGCCGGTCATGAAATTTTTAAATTCTACAATCATGCTGCGATTGCTTTAGCCAGGTGATTGAAAAAATGCATAACATCACCATTTTTAAAATCAATCATAACCAAAGTATTTTTGATGCTTGCTTGTTCAGCTTTAGGTGCCGATTTGATTGCATCGGTTAAAACTTCCATCGGCATGATGTTCAGACCGCTCGGCCCTTCAACTTCAATCGTGCGATCTGCAACACCTTTTTCTGAAACCAGTGCATCAAACCATTTGTTAAAAGTTGTCATTGTTTCGTTCCATCTATTCTGTTTCGTTGTCTTAGTTATAGCGATGGTAGTTGCGATGGTCAACAACTATTTTCAAAATAATTTACCAGGATCAACACGCGGTAAATTTTCACCTGCGTTACCGTTCAATGATCCCTTATCCCATTTGGGCAACGCCTGGACGCTGCAACAGGTGATAGGGTAGGAATGCCCATGTGTGATCGTTAGGCGGGCTGGTGTGGCGTCACACACGTCATCATGACCGGTAAAGAAATAACGTTCACGCGCCAACCGTGCGATCTGTTTGGAATATGGCCCTTCAACCACATGATCTTTCACGCCGCGCCTGATAATCACGTAATGGTTTTGTGGGGTCATTGCTTGTCGCCTAAAAGATAAACGTTGCCTAAATAAGTTTCGCGCCCGTCATCAGCGACTGCTAACAATTCACGCGATGTAACACGTCCAAATTCATTTTCATGTGACCGCATTCTATAAAATGGGGAAAACCAAACACTTCTTAATTGTTCGTGCAAATGTGAAAAGCTTTCAAAAGAACGTTCACGACAAGGAACATGTGAGGCAAATGAAACAGTAATTGACACGTTAAACCGCCTTTCTTATTGAAAAGATTGCAAATGCAAGTTCGTTCAAATCGTCAAAATCGGCAAAACCTTCAAGTTGTTGAAGATCACAAACGTTAACCTTGGAAACAAGAAATTCAACCAGGGCTGAACCAGAAAGTGTTTTAAGGTGGTTGTAAACGTTGAACATTGTGTGACCCTTTCAAGGTTGTTAAGTTAGTTATAGCGATGGTCGTTGCGATGGTCAACAACTATTTTAAAATCGGTCATGATCTAAGCTTTCTCAATTGTTCGTAATAAGAAATTGCAATTTTCGGATCATGAAGTGGTGTTAAAGAATTTTTTCCATATGTACTGTTCATGATCATTTTCAAATATTGAACTTGATAAGAGTAAAGTTTTCCTTCAATTATTGCAGGTTTTA
>Ga0209195_1001252_pt1 | contig 17509 bp, 14 predicted proteins | sample COGITO_mtgs_1004_3_FD_184788 | JGI IMG/M metagenome (GOLD analysis project Ga0209195, IMG submission 184788) | Pelagic marine microbial communities from North Sea - COGITO_mtgs_100420 (SPAdes) (version 2) | ecosystem: Environmental > Aquatic > Marine > Epipelagic ...
GCCCCTCGCCCGGATGCGCATGACGTTCCCAGTCTGGAAATGCGGGGTTCGGTTTGACGTGCCGTGCCACCCCCCCCATAATCTGCCTCGACCCAAGTCACTTCTCCAGAGGTTGGCTTTTCCAATCACTCGGAATCTTGATTTTTAGACTGGACCCCCAGCGGATGCGCATGATCAAAGCCCCTCGCCCGGATGCGCATGATCAAAGCCCCTCGCCCGGATGCGCATGACGTTCCCAGTCTAGCAATGCGGGGTTCGGTTTGACGTGCCGTGCCACCCCCCCCATAATCTGCCTCGACCCAAGTCACTTCTCCAGAGGTTGGCAACTCCAACCACTCGTGAATCTTGATTTTTAGACTGGACCCCCAGCGGATGCGCATGATCAAAGCCCCTCGCCCGGATGCGCTGGTGATTTTTAGAATGGACCCCAGCGGATGCGCATGACGTTCCCAGTCTAGAAATGCAGGGTTCGGTTTGACGTGCCGTGCCACCCCCCCCATAATCTGCCTCGACCCAAGTCACTTCTCCAGAGGTTGGCTTTTCCAACCACCCATGCACTCGCCTTAGCTGAGCAACGACCCCGTCTCACTCAAATATGCACGTTACACAGGATTTTCTACCGGTCGCATTCCACGCCCACTCGCTGACAATGCTCAACTCAAGAAAACGAAAGGCGTACACTGAAACATCGCCGTTTCGCCGGCAAGGACTGATATATCTCAATCGGAACATCGTCCGCAGAACCGAGCCCGTTCCCGTGACCACGCCTGCACTGGCGGATTCTGAGGTGGAAGCTGAGGTGTGGGGTTTCGGGGGTCCAGGCCTCACCGACTCTCTACCAAGCATCTGCAGAGAGACGCCCGCTCCCGTGGCCGCTCCCGCGCCCGAGTCCGCGCCCGAGCCCGCCCCCGTGTCCGCGCCCGCGCCCGATCCCACGCCCGAGCCCGCTTCCGTGCCCGTGGCCGCTCTCGCTCTCGCTCCCGCGTCCGCGCCCGCGCCCGATCCCACGCCTGCTCCCGCACCCGTGGCCGCACCCGCGCCCGCTGCCGTGACCACGCCCGTACGGGCAGTGCTGCACACAGGGCCACTTCGCGAGGTCCGACCCCACCGGTCTACGAGAAGGGATGTAGCTTACCGTGATTTTGATCGAAGCGACGACTCGTCAGATGAAAACTTCCTGCCGCCGATTGCAAATAGACGTGTGACACCACCACACAGCGTGACGTTCGGAGGTGCTGCCACATCACCCAACGCAAATCGATGTCCGCGTGGGCAACTCCCGGTTCATCTTGATTGTCAGCAAGAGCAAGGTACCAGTCCTGTAATCAACCAGACGCGTGCTGTTCTAGACACGGAGACGGTGGACACGAGCACGTCAATAGTCCAAGCCGAAATGACCAGTCCAATTGCATCGCATTTAACCTTCTTTTTGGATGAACTCAGAGAGAACGTTGTCCTGGACGGAAGACTCGTGTTCGATGTGTGTGGCGAACGTGAGCAGATGTCGATATTGCGGGAAACTCTCGCAGAGGAAATCAAACGAGGGGTCTTGATCGTCCCTCTACACTCCCGCAAGTTTGAGCTGAGCTACGCGCAGAGAGCCACTGCACTTTACATATGCGGACTGGATGGCTTTTCGCACCGACTGCAGAAAAGGCGATTCTATCTCTCAGCCACAGTTAATTGGTCTGCGCCCGATCTGCGACGAGACACCAACGCATCTCACTCGGGAAGGGTGGCCCGAAAGGGTTTGGATATCCACGTGACGCGCTCGAGTCGTCCCCGCGCCAATGCGCAGATCCTCGTTTCACCCAGTGGGACGGGGAAGCGCACGATTGCGGTCGCTTCGGTAGTGACACTCCTCTCCGATTCCAACTGGGAAACATTCCGCAGTGAGGGCGAAGAAGAACGCCTGATATCCCCATCCGTCAATGGGATTCCCCGCGAAACGTGCATCGCGAGAGTGGCTGTGATATTTGCACCCACGCCCCAATGCGAAGACTGGGGACAGGAATTCGCCGCATTGCTTTCCACCTCGGACTGCGCGTCTGTGTCGGGGAGCTTCGGTGTCTCGACAGGCTGGACACTCACCAGGGTGCAAGGCAAAGCACAGGCCATCCTCGCGTTCTCCCAGTACAGGAGATTCGGAGGAGCACATATACTCGTGGTCGACTCATCCGGGGGGCATGCCTCCGCCGTGGCGATTGCGAATGAAACGGACTCCCCTGCGATTTTTGTGTATGGAGCTGGGTCCGGGTGTGCCGCCGCGTGCCGTGGGGAAGTCACTCCTCCACTTTCTCTCTTCATTGCCTCGTCTTTCGCAGATCTCACAGACGAAATCTGCAGAAACAACGGGCATCCGCTCCGTGCGGTGCTGGGGGTTCACGAGCAACCTCGTTTTTCTCGCGTGCCATTCGCAAGACAGGTCACCGATGAACTGAACGGGGGAAACGCAAAAGCTGCCGAGTCGGCCTTGAAGCAGCAGCTGTCTCTGCGCTTGGCCGTGGGTCCCCTCGAGCTCGCGATGGCCCGCTTGGAGGACATGAGTCCTTTGATGCCAAAGGGGTCGGTGATTTTCAACGTGTCGTGCGACGCAAGTAGACTAGACGATCTCTCGTCGACAAACATCTTCCAGACGCTCGATATGTATCTGTCGGATCAACTCGGACGAATCTGCAACATGAACATTTTGCCAGACGACGAAGCAAGCAAAGACGTCGTCCTGATGACCAAGAACCACATCCATATGTTCAAACGGGATTACAACTCGCCCGAAAACAGCTTTGCCGATCGGGTCGCAGCCGTTGTTCGCGTATGCCGCGCGTTGATCTCCGCACTACCGCGCATTTCCACACGCAACGGAGCCGACACTCACATTTTCTCGAGGGACCGACTGCAGGTGTTCCTCGAAGAAGCGGTCAAGATGACCGACCACACGTCGGAAGAGGAGTGCCACATATGTAGCGAGTATCTGCTCAAAGCCGACATTCTCGGTGTCACGCACGCCCCGAATAGTGCCGGACTTACAGGGTGCTGCGCAAAAATGGCGTGCGCAGAATGCTATTTGAGGATTGTGGGAGAGGAGTTGGTCGCGTGTCCCTGGTGTCGAAGGAGGGACGGCGGCTTTTTCATGGTCCAGACGATCCCCAAGCAGCCTCGTTCCCGGGCCACCGAAATAATCGACAAGTTCGTGCCGAGATCCGGCGCCGCGGATAACGAAGAGGGGAACGCGGTTTTCGCGCAGCTCTGCAGATTGATATCGGAGAAGCCGGTGGGACTGGGCCAATCACTGGACATCGCTGTTGCGGCCGCCTTTCGCTCGTCACCTGGACGCCAGCCGCGGGTTGTAGTCTTGTGCGGCACGGTTGATGGAGAAGAAAGCAACGGCGAAGCGCACCAGTTCCAGGCAGAACACCTAGCAGAAGTGCACGGCCATGGCGCTACCGTTTTGAAGGCGCCAATCGCCAACTCGACATGGGGCGGGGATGGATACGGCCAGTACGAATCCGTCCGGCAATTCGCATCGGCTGTCGGACCACGGATTCTCTTTGTCAAGGCAAGTGCCTTTTGCGGAAAGGGAAAGCGACTCCCGAGGGGCCTCGGCTGCGTGACAGCTGTTGTGGCAGTTCTACCCGGTCAATGGTTCCCGTTTGCCTGCCGGGACGTGTTACGCGCAAGCGAAGCTCGAGACCGACCCGCGCTCCGCATCTTCTGCATCAACAGAGTCTGACCGTTTGCCCGTGCATCGATATCGGGTAGTGAAAGCGCGGCGCTTGTGTGGCGGAGGACGCGGAGTGCATCGTGCGACGTGCGTTTGCCCGTGCATCGATATCGGGATTAGACAACGCGTACGTGGTGTCTTTGCTATGTGCTGTCGACGTATCGTGGGGTAGTGAAAGCGCGGCGCTTGTGTGGCGGAGGACGCGGAGTGCATCGTGCGACGTGTACACCTTGCACATGCTCAGGTGAATTGGTTATAAAACTAAGTTATTTAAGGAGGCAAACGAAGTTGTATATACCTTGATTTGTGCGGGCGGCTATGACCCGGCTGGTCTATGACTTTAGGGCCCGCACCAGAAGGACCCCCGGCCGAAGCCGTGGCGCCCCCGCCCCCCTCGCACGTGATGTGCTCACACTCGAGCGGATGCGCAGGCCAGCGAGGGGTCTCGAGAGGCCTCTTCGACGATCCCTTCAGTCGGGGGGTAGTCCCGGAAGCCTGGACCAGACAGGCAGAATCGACTGAGATGTCAACTCCAACGACTCCAGGGCCCGCACCAGAAGGTATGTCTGCGATCACGGCCAAGCGAGCGAGCAACGCCGCCGCTGGCCAAGCCTGCCGGCTGCTCGAGCTCCCGGAAGAGCTCCTGCGCCGCGTGCTGGAGTACCTGTGCCCGGCCTCGCTGCAGTTCGCGGGATCGACCTGTGGCCAGCTGCGGCGCGCGACCGCGGCCCCGGGCTTGGCCGAGGCCGTCGTGCGCGGCTCGGACGAGTTCTGGGCGCCGCTTGCCTATGACTACTATCCGCGAATGATCATGGGCCACCTGCTGCCCAGGCCCAATCCCGACGTCGCCTCGACCCTCGGAGGCCTCCGACGCTACTTCTCGGGCATGCGGCTCGCAGACTATCCGATGGGCAACGATGACCTGTTCTTGTACTGCACGCTGGAGAGGGGCGGCGAGATCGTGGCCACATGCGGGCCGGAGGACGCTGGTGACGCAAGTACGTTTCTCTATTACCTTGGCACGTCGTCTACTGAACCCAGTTATTGGGGAATAACAATGCTCTTGAAATGGAAAAGCATTTCTGAGCGCGGGGAATACACCAAGCTGGTGGGTGGAGTACCACAATTGAAAAAAGCCGTCACCGTGACGTGCTATTCCCTCACTCGTGATGGGGCATACGTCATTTCGAGGGTTTCGGTTAAGGAGGGGTCTAAGGGACCGACGTCACGTGACGGGGTGGACATCGAACCTAATTTGGTTGGTGGCTCGTATGCTGTAGATTTACTTATCCCAATCACGAACTATTCGTACGGGCGATGGTACAGGAACTTCATGCCTGAGGCGCCGAAGCGGCACGACATTCACTTGCAAGTGGTGGATCACTTCCGCCCGACTTGCCGAGAGGTGATCTCTGTGGTCTAGCTCGGAAATCGCGACAGTGCGTGCGTAAGTTAGAACGCCTGCACGGCAGCGGAGCGCGCGCATGTCTAAGTGAGTTGTGCGATATGAGTCGCCCGATCAATTTTTTTAATACGACTTGCTCAAAGGATTAGGGCAGGTAGGGCAGGGTTTTACAGAGTCCCGAGCGGGCGGCACGCAACCCGCCGTTGGCTCTAGAACGCTGGGCGGAGGCCAGGTGTCCCGTACGAGCTCTCCAATCCGTCGCGTGCTGGGAAGCTCAAACCATTTTAACAACAACTATCTGAAAATGTAACTGTGACCGGAGCGTGGCCAAAGTCGATTGCTCACTTTGAACATCGCGTTCGCGCTCTTGGCGGCTTCGGACGTGATCGACACACCTCCCACACTCAATCAATATAAAGTCGGTAGGCCAGTTCCAGCGAGGTGGTCCGGGCCAACGTAGCTAACGAGACCGACTTCCATCATGTCGCGGTCCAACTTCCGCGACATGAACCGCCTCAATGCGGACGCCCAGTCGGACTCGCACGTCGGGCGCGCAAGCCGCGTAGCTAGTGTCCGACCCCCGCTCGCGACGGGAAACGATTTGAATGCGCTCCCTACAGACTTGATCCAGGAGGTGATCGAGCTTTCTTTTTTTCGGAGTCCCACCGCAGCGACGATCGTGGGGCTAAAACTTGTGCACCCACATTGGAGGCAGGTTATAGAAAACAGTACCACATTCAAACACACAGAACAACAGCCGTACGACGTGGTCTTCGGGGTGCTCGTCGCCCGAGAAAGGCCGTACGGCGACCGGCCGAATCTCGGTACGATGGATTTGATCGCAATCCAGCCTCCCGAGGACGCCAAGCTCCGCGTCGTCCCAGACGGTGCGTTCGAAGATCCGTCCGGGCTAATCGTTTCGGTCGACTTCTCGGCGTGTGACAAGCTTGAGACCATCGGCAAGGATGCGTTTGCGGCGTCACCGTTGTTCAGGGTGGATCTTTCAGACTGCAGCATGCTTCGCAGCATCGGATCATTTGCATTTGCAAATTGGTCCGACCACTATAATGACGAAACTCTTAAAAAACAAAGGATGGAAGAAATAATGCTTAATTATCATGGTAAATTGGTTGGGTTACTTCCGATGCAGACGCTCGTTGGAGTGCGGTCGGTGCTTATACTTTCGGGCTGCAGGGCGCTCAAGCATATCGGGTATTACGCGTGTAGTGATATGGAGTTGGACGAATTAGACCTACGGAGTTGCGTCGCCCTCGAGCGTATCGGATGCAATGCGTTTGCAGGGGCCCTTTTGTTAGAGCTCGATCTGTCGCATTGCGTCGCCCTCAAGTGGATCAAACCCGAAGTGTTTCTCCGTTCGCCGTTGACCGAGCTGGAACTTTTGGGCTGTGTCGCTCTGGAGAAGATCGGGGAAGGCGCGTTTAAATTAGCGAATCTGACCACACTGGACCTATCGGGCTGCACTGCGCTCGAGGAGGTTGGAGAGTGGGCGTTTTGTAGTTCGCCTTTGGAGAAACTAAACCTACAAATTGAAGGGCGAAAGAGGCCGGTTCGAGTGGGATCTACGTCATTTGGTCTTGCGAAAATTTACGGGTTCCCTCACGGGGCGAAATTGCTGAATCCCATCGTGTATGGCCGCTGAGTCAGTCAGGCGACGAAAACAGCAAAAGAAACCAGGTGATCTTCCAGCTGGACCGCTGGCGGATTGCCACAGCAACGAGGCCAAGCACAGCTAGACATATGCTGGAAGAGTACCTCGTGTTTTCACATTGTATCCGTCGCCCTCCTTACGTTTTCTAAAGTACCCACGCCCATGAAAGTAGTCGCCCAGGCTTAATTGATCAATGTCGCCTTCTTGGAAGATGTAGTCGCTCAGGATTGGAAGCTCTAACCATTTTACCAGCAAGTCTCTGCAAAATATCCATGTGCGCGGAATGTTGTAGTCGTCTACCTGCGTTTCTTTAGCATGCCACGTGCTCACATCTTCGTCAAATCCAGTGCTGCCGAACTGGTTTGCGTACGTCAAGGAAAAGAACATCTCTTTTATTAGCAGGCCAACCTCCGTATTCCCCACTTCCACCTTTTGGTCGCCTTTGGTATGTTCGCCACTATCAAATTTCTCGAACGAGTTCTTGCGAAGGATTTCTATGAGATCTCTCGTGGTGTAGATAATGTTGTAAGCCCACATTTCCAGGCCTTGCAACCAACTGGGCAACTCACTGGGCTTAGTTTCCATCGAGTCCTTCAAAAATTTAAGGGATCGGTCATCTTCTAGAAGCTTTTCAAATTTGGATTGGTCTCCCCACGCACCAAGCATGAACGAGACGAGATGGAAATTTTCAGCCTCGTCAGACGGTGTTACTTGATCGATCTCCTCGCGGAGATCATCGAAGTATGCATTCAACGAGTCTTCCAGTTCCTCCGCGACACGCTCGTAGGCATATTTGTTGAGCAGACCACGGAGCACGTCGATGAGCCAAACGTCCTCTCCGAGTGGCGGATAGAAGAGTTCTGCCACATCCGGGTCGTCCGCGTCCCAGAACTGTACCGGTCGGCAATATATAGCCAGTGTTCTGTACTTATCGCCGCAGTATTCCAACCACTGCTTCGGGGTGGTTGCCCTGCGCGAAGTGTTAGGGGGGAGCTTGGCGAATTCACCCTTTTTGTTGTAGAACCCCATGGAGTTGTTGATCGAATTGTAAATTCGATCGTCCTTGAATATCTCTTGAATCTTCAGGTTCACGCCGGTGTTCACTTGGAACATCGCTTTCGCGATCTTGATCATCGTTTCCATGCCGTAGCTCACTTCCGGCCCATCGTTTCCCTCATCCGTATCCACTTTCCAGCCGTCGGGGTCTTCCGGCTTTGTCGATAGTGGGTCAACGTGATTTATAAAAAAATGCACCACGAGCTTCTCGATGATTTCCGATGGGAGCGACTCCATGTCGAAACGAGTTTCCGGGGGCACGGCACCAACGAGTTTCGAGAGCGAGGGGGTTACTGCTTTTATTCTTCCAAGAACATGAATTCTTGAATCCATTGAATGTGATTTGAGTCACCCTACAAATTGTCACTACACTAGATAGAGCCCTTTCTTATATAATGATCACGAGTTGCTACGCGGTAGTTCCGATGCTGTGGTAATGCCGGGTACACCAGGACGGCCCACCCGCTGATGTCCTGGCGTCCTATGCGTACGTCTTGGGACAGAAACTCCCCAAACCGCTTTTCTTTCTCGGAGTCGCCTTACTTTTTCTTCTCGTGCGATCCAACGGTGGCGCTCGCCTCTGGAACGAGAACGGGGAGGCACCACTTCTGCTCGGCGACGCGAGGGCCGCTTTCGAGGGCACAGTCGAGCAGACCTCGGACGTATGCCGCAGCGTGCCTTTTGCCGGTTTCAGTGGCGCATATACCACGTCGTCGCTCGCCGTGCCGTTCGGACGCGTGGTAGGCGATGTCTTGTGTACAGATGGATGATGCGCTCGCATTCGCGAAGAGCTGGACGTGCCCCACGAAGCGCCGTAACAAATGCGACACTATCTGCGAGACTGCATTTTGCGGCGTGTTTTTGAAATGGGTCAGCCTGTCCTTCGCGTAGCGCGCGACGTCTTGCAAGGAAACAAAATTGGAAGTTTCGGCGGAACCCAATGCCATATTGACCGCAACAAGCGCAATTGTAATCTGCATTTGCATTTTGCGTGGAAATACACGCAGATCTCCGAATTGGCTGAAATCGAGACAAGTTTCGTTCGACACAGCGTCGAGCGGCTTGCTTTCCGCGCGGACGCTGTTCACAAGCGCACCGCACACGCTCTGTTGAATCGACTGTTGGCACTGGCATCTAAGCAGCAACCCCATCAAAACCATCCCCTTCACGTTTTGGCTGTCGACAATCTCCATTTTGAGTGCCTGCAAGACCACGGAGACAAGTCTTGCGACGCGGATCCCGCCACCCGTTGATGTGGACGACCTCGCCCGCATGCAAAGAACATCCTGGGGTGGCGTCGAGTGGCTCGGGTGCGGAAACGGCTCCACCTTGACCGCCGGGGAGAGTCCGATAGCGGACGTGGGTTCCACCCACACGTCCGTCTCCGGCGAATAGGAAAAATCCACTACGTCCGCGGCCAGAGGTTTTTTTAGTGCCTCGGTGGCACAGTCAACGGCAAAGGGACCCCATAGAGAGATCCACATCAGTACGCTTTCTTCCCTGACTGCCCCCGAGGGAGGCATGCAAGCACCGCCTCGGGCATTGGGCAGCGGACGCGTCGCGGCGATGTCTTCGAGGATCTCCATGGCGGGGCCCATGAGCTTGTGAAAGTAGCACCCGCGGTGAATCGCGTCCAAGCGGAGTGCGGATACGAGAGGCCGCGCAGCTTCGACGCCATTCACCAGGTAAGCGATGCACATTCGGTGGATGTCTTCGATTGCTGACAACGCGTCCATCTCGACCAACCGAGCAGCCGCAGTGGCTCTTTTCAGAAGAGGTTCGCTTGCTCTTGCGACCCGTCTATAGATCTCGGATGAGTTCATCTTGACGCGCGGGAACTCGTACACCAGCTCGGACAGTATGCAGCGGATCGCCCTTTTGCAGTCTGCATCCACTGCGACGGACTTCTGCGAAAAGTGGAGCCCGGGCAGTCCCGAAACAGCATGCGAGAGTTCATCCAGCCAATGGTGAAAAGAACGGGCCACTATGTTCTGCAGTCTCATCGAGAGCAGATGGTCGTACTGCTGTCCGTCGGTGCTTAAGGCAGGAGACCACCGGAAGTCCATTTGCTGCTCGAGTTGACGTAGGTTCACGTCGACCGTGCAGTACCCGTGCAGGTATGCCATCAGCTGGGATGCCAGTGTCTCGATCGATTTTTCACTGGGCGCGTACACCTCGGACATGCTGGGACGTTGTTTGTTTTGCGGTACCTTGTTCTTCGGCGCTCTATAGCTGAAGGGGGTCGCACGACGTGGAGGTGATCTTTAGCGGTAAGTCGAAAACACACTCGGCTACTCACGAACGAGCGACGCTGTGGACGGCAGCGTCGGAGGCAAACATGGTGGATAACCGGGCGGAATTTGCGGAGGGGGGGTGGGGGGCGCCGACGGCGTCGTGGTGCGCGGCGAAGTGGTATTTTGATTCGGCGCCGGGGTCAGATGTGCCGGTCCCGGCGGCTCCGGTTGGCGGTTCTGGTCCGTGGAAAGCTTGACTGGCGTCGGCGTGGCGGATCGCGCCGCTCCCAACAGCAACGCGGTGCGCGGCGAAGTGCGGGACGAGTTTGGTGGCAAAATCAAATGCACGGCTTCCGCGTTTTTTATCGACACGCGAGGCGAACTATATGCATTAGAGAGAACTGTGGACGCTGCTAGCACCCCGCACACCACGACCGCGCTCCAAACACAAATGAGTGTGAGTTGAGAAAACGCAAACAGGCCAGCCGACGACGCGCCAGATACACCACGGGCAGCGGCATCTGCATTTCGACTGCGGAGTTCGCCGACCGGCGATTGTACCTTCTTGGTGGATGCAGAGTGCTTTGTACCGACACCGATGGTGGGCAGTGTGAAAAAACGGTAGAAATTCCGCTTCATTTCAAACCCCCGTCGGGCGGTAAGCCAACCCAGTCGCCCGGTCGATCTCATTCTTATCAGTGGCATGGCTCTAGAAACGAAGATTTTTTTTCTGCAAACGAGACTATAGGGCGCGAGACTACTGAGCTTCGCCCGAACACTCCTTTCTAGCCCGGTCTCTATTTCCGGGCTTTTCACACGGATGCTCTTCGCGTGCTTCGTTCTTGGGAACCTCGGGTGGATCCTCCTCGGGCGCCTTGGGTCGCTTGAAACGACCAGCGGCAGACACTCTCGAGAGCGCTTCGTCGATCTCAAGCGACGATTCTCCGAGAAGCGTCAGCGCAGACGGGAGCGCGGTATCCAGGTCTATCATGCCGCTTGTGTAAAGCGCAATCAAGTCGGATGAATCTATCATGGGCCGCGTGTTCAACTCCACCTCGACCGGGTTTTCCGTGCCGTATGCGGCGTGGTACGTCTGGGTCAATATCGATGCAACCGAACTCGCGAGCTGCGATACCGTGCCGTTTAGGAGGTGGAGCTGCTGCGTCGAAGCGGTGGTGTGCCTGCTTTCCAGGATCAGACTCGACGGCACTCCCATCGACGCGGCGATGCTCTGGGATGTCAGGCGCATGAGCGCCTCCAGGTCGTTTCTGGTCTGCGGCATCACCGTGTGCGGCGCAACCTCGTGGTCCTTGGGCAGCGTGAAAAGCCGCGGCGGCGGACCTTGGTTCGGCACTGGCTTCTGTACACCGGCGCCCGACGCGTCGCCTTGGGTCTGGCTGTCGTTGATAAGTCGACAAAGACGTGCTTGCATCTGCAGGGCCCTGGCAGCTTCCGTCGACTCCCGTTCCGTGCTGGATGCGTGCATGTCCCTCGTCTCGGTGTCGTAGAACAGAGCTCCCGCGTCCAGATTCGAAGCATTGTTGCGGTTTCTCAACTGGGTGACTATCGACGGAGCGGCTCTGACGTGCTCTGCGTCTTCGGCAAGCCTCTGGAGCGATTCCACGAACTCGCAGATTGGGGCGACGGTCGCGACGGGAGAATTCAAGGTTCCGTGTCTGTCCGGCGCCTGGCGTATGTACACCTTGGCTTCGTCGTCCGTGTTGCTGGGATCGGCCGTCGCTCGCAAGTTGTATACTCTCCGGAAGCCGTTCCGACCCGTGCTGGTCCACGTTACAAAGAATGTCCCCGTCTCGGGCACGTAAGGGATCTTGAGTTTCTTCCCGTGCTCATTTTCTTCTTCCTCAATCGTGACCGGGCACACCCCCCATTTCAAGAACGAGTCGATGACCTTGGTTGCGAACGGCTCCCAGAACTTTTGGACGTGGCTTGTGAACTGGCTGGTCATCTGGACGCGTTTTCCACGTCTGGTGAACTGCAGCCCGCCCGACATGAGCTGAGAATGCAGTATCACGCGCGCCGCCTGGCACGACGGACTGTGTTGGTATAGATGCTCGAGCTTGCAGAAATCCTCGCAGTCAACCCTTCCGTCTTCGGCAGTGAAGAAGTCTAAAGGTTTGAAGCGCTCGCTGTTCCGGCCCTCCCGCCTCTTTGCGATCGAGCTCCGTTTGGACATATTTCGGGTCGATTCGTCGCCGGTTTCAGCGTAACTCGCGACGTTCGGCAGATAGCGACTGCCAGCAGAGGGCAGACACCAATGCAGTCGACAGATATCGGTAGTGTGCCCAGAACGGCAATTCGATGGACAACCGCTTGCGACCATCCAATAAAGCACTCGACGTCTGCTGCATCGGTACACGTTTCAGTGCGCTATAGACAGCGACGACCCAACCGTGCGCACCACAATCCAGTGTTGCGAGATGAACGAGGCCCCCGAGAAAGAAGCACAGGACGAGTACGAAATGGTGAAGAAAGTGTTTGATGCCCTCAAGCCAGACGAACAACTTAGGGCGATGGATGTGCAATATATCAAAGATATCATGGACAATCCCCCAAAGTCGACCCCTGGTGGACGAGCGATGACAACGGACGCTTCTGCATTTGTGCCAAAAGACGAAATGGAGAGTTTGAGCTTGGGCGTGGGTTTCCCGAGCGGTGACAAGAAGTATACGGATGACGATATTTACAAAATGGTATCGCACCAATTAGCTGAACTCGACGTCGAACAACAGGAAAAGGCAATGAAAATCGAATTTATCAGACGAGTTATGAACAGCAGATCACGTTAACATATCGTATTTAGCGACCGAGCTCTTGAATTCCGTCGTCAAACTACGTAATTCAAGAGCCCGGTACTGTGGTAGGCAGTTCTTGGCCCCTAAGTGTTCGTTTGAATTTCCACTAAGTGGGTGTCTGAATAAAAATATGGACAAAGTCGCTTACAGGCGAAATTTTCCACTATTTTTCCGTGTTTTGCACGCAGAATACACACCCCTCCCGGGCTCAGACTCCAAGGGTCGGTTAGATTCCCAAGGGTTGCGTTTATTTACTTAGTGGTAAATCGAGTGAATCTTTTGAATTACTTATGGGTTAAATGTAATTTTAATCAACGCGTTCTAATTTCCATTAAGTGTTGGTTTGAATTTCGACTAAGTAAATTTGAATTTCGACTAAGTGGTTGTTTGAACCACTGGAGCCTGGCGAGCAGCACCAACCAAATTTAACATTCGGTTATGAAAGGAAATCAGTTGGATACGCGAGTTGAAGATGGAACGACTTCGGGGTCGGTAGAAATCTCGCGGTGGATCTGTCGGCGTGCAACGACCTCAAAGACAAGCGTGATGCGTTTGGGCCGTGGCCTACTAAAAATCCGTTCCGTTAACGCGAAGCCGCTATGCTACTTCGAACGGTCGTTCCCGGCTTCTTGAGGTTAAAATCTGACGCGGATGTGCTCTCGTCCACACCGACCACCGGCGGCCGGCTAACGGAGAGTCTCAACTGAGGTGGTCTGTGCTTGTTGACTCTCCAGACACAGACCCCCCCCCGACACACAGTTCAGAAGCACTTCCATGTCGTGCTACGTATGCATGGAAGACGACTGCGTGCAAATTCGTCCGTTTAAGTGTCAGCACGAGACGTGCGTGGACTGCGCCGAAAAACTAACCCGGTACTTGGCCGACTGTCCGGTGTGTCGCATGCCAAACGAAATCAAAGGAGTTCTCAGCAAGGACCTTTCCATTCTCCGAGTCACACTAGCTGATGGCACTGCAGCCCAGATGGGGCCCTACTACTTCCCTATTTCGGCTTGGAAGAGGCGCTGCATGAGACTGATGCGGAGAAAGGAACCTGCGCGCTTCGAAGAATTACTGGGAGACGAGTGCTACCTGTTACTTTTGAGCAATAACATCGTGATGTTGTAAAGAGGCACAAAACACAGACTGCTGTTGCGTTGCGCTACTTCGCTAGGGTCCGGGCTGTATCCGACGATGTGGGCGTGTAAAATTTAATTTTAAAATCCATTTGAATCCCATTTGAAATTCATCCGAGGCATATCTCAAGTTTCAGTCACTAGAAGCGGGTGTTGGACCCCCCTCCTTAGGAGGTTATCGCGAAACGCGTATTTCCCCGTGTAATTGAGAAGCCTTATCACGCCTGAACCAATCGGCACCAGTTTCTGGGGATTCTCTGGCATCAGGAGCATGACTTGGCTTTGCCCAAACGCATTTGCACCTATGTGAGTTGGCATCTCGCACTCCCGCGGTACAGACCGGGAAACATATTCGACGTCACTGTAACGTTTCCTTGTACGGGTCGGGAGCTAGTTAGTCCTCATCAGCTCCAAGAGACACGATGCAAACGCAACTCCGTCGCCGTCGAGCTGTCTTTTGCCGTCGCGGTAGTGCTCCGGAAGTAGTACGTCTCCGTGCAGCTCCACGAGCGGCGAGGCCGCAAACGCTTGGTCTCCCAATTCAACCCGTGCAGACGCCTCGCGCAGGTCCAGCTGCGTCAGAGGGGAACGGAAGAACGCCCTTTTTCCGATGCTGCTGAGGTTGGCGCAGCCGTACAGGATCAGCCGCGTCAACTGCGCGTGAAAAAACGCATCGTCACCTATCAGTCGTATCGAGACTGGAAGTTGCAGCTTAACGAGCGGCGACGTATGGAACGCTGATTCGAGACACACCACCAGCGCGGAGCAGTGCGACAGATCAAGGTCTCTGATCCTAGAGTCGTGAAATGCAGACGCTCCCACGCATACCAGTGCGCTTGGCATGTAAATTTTTGAAAGCCGGGACTGCTGAAACGCAGAGTCCCCGATCACTACGAGCTCGGCACAGTGCGACAATATCAAGTGTGTCAAGGTCGCGTTCTGAAACGCCCGGGACTGGATTCCTTGGAGTTTCGCGTTCAAACGCAGGGTGGTCAAGGGCGAGGTGGCAAACGCGTCCTCACCGATGGACACGAGTGCGGTGCAGTTGTTCAGGTTTAGGTCCTCTAGTCGCGCACTGCGAAACGCACTCTTACCGATCGTCTTGAGCGCTTTAGTGTGCGTCATGGTCAGATTTCGCAACAAAGAGCTTCGAAACGCACCATCTCCGATGGACACGAGCGCGGTGTTGTGCGACAGGTCCAGCCGCGTTAACATCGCTTGGGAAAACGCATTTTTACCGATAGACACGAGCGCGGTGCAGTGCGACAGGTCCAAATGCTTTAACCGCGCACTGGAGAACGCATCTTCGCCGATCGTCTCGAGCGCGGCACAGCCTTCCAGGTCCAGCTGAGCCATCATCGGTATCGCAGAGTTGAACGCACCTGCGCCGATTTCTCTGAGCGCGGTGCAGCCGCGCAGGTCCAGCACCGAAGTGTTTAAGGTCCTGAAAGCCCGGGAACCGATCGACACCAGTGTCTGACGATTGTTTGGCAGCACGAGAAGTAAGACGTGGCTACCCCCAAACGCATTTGAACCTATGTGAGTTAGAATCTCGCAGTCTGAGAGATCGACTCTAATTCCACCCCCGAGAGCAGCGAAGGCGTTGGCAGGGATGATGCGAATCCCCGCGTCCTTCGGCGGCCTGAAGGTGTTCTCACTAAACGACGCCGGATATCTAGGTGGCGTTATAGTTGTGATGAGCACCCCCATGACGACCAGGTACTGTTGGCCCGTGCCGTCGCGCCACGTGTGGCTCTCCAGTGAGGGGCCTACATCTCCTAAACCCGGCATTGGCGTCCGCTTCAGTCTGTCCACGGTCGCCACCGTCGGGTCGTCTACCAGCGCCGTCACCAGGCCCAAGATCTCATCGACCAGAGTCGTGTAAAATCGCAAACATGCTCCCCAATCCGGGGATATTGAGCCCATCATTTTGACATATTCCTGGGTGGGATTATCCCAGATGAGTTTTTCCAAAAAACTCCAGGTTGCGTCGTGGGGAAGATTGGTGATAATATACGGCGGTTCCGTCGCCAGCGAAAGTCCCGCTCCGTAAGACGCACCCGCATCCAGTCGGTGTGTGCTAGGGACGCGTGCGGGGATCATTTCGTTCTCGGTTTGGTACAAATGGCTTTATTGGTCCATGAGTGACCTCTGGGCAATTCACTCACGCGGTACAGGACGGGTTCGAGTCTCGTCACTGGCATATACTCCATGAACGGGATTTCGGAAGTCCCAAACGCGTTCCAGCGAAACTCCACGCGACCGAGCTCTTGAATTCCGTCGTCAAACTACGTAATTCAAGAGCCCGGTACTGTGGTAGGCAGTTCTTGGCCCCTATATATTCTGTGGAAATTTTGAAATCCCCGGTTGAGTACGGACAGGTTGGACTGGGTATCGGTGTAAACTCCAGCAGAAAAGGGAAAATATTTTTGAACATGTCCACGATTTGCCCTTAACTCGGAAATGTTACCCATGTACAGCATGGGTTTTAAAGTTTTGGAATCGTCCTGTCCTTGGATGTGTCTGTCAACGATTAGTTTCAATGCCTGTTTAGCTTTCGGTTCGTACTCAGCAACCAAATTGTCGAACAATCGTGTGGGTTCCACGTTTATCTCAAAAAGAAACACCACCAACATATCACTGCAAGTACGCATGTTCGGTTGAATCCCGAAAGCATCCTTCATGCATTGCCTGAGTTCGTCACTCGCAATACCCTTCACATTGACACGAACGTGCACAAGAAACAAATTCATTGGCTGTGCACGTTTGTGAAATGAGAACACCCCGTGTTCGAGGTAAGGATATTGTATCATACGATGAGATTTGATTGGAAGAGCCCATTCTTTAATTTTCAAAAGAATATCGTCGGGTAGATTTTCAAATTGAGACGACTCTGCACCACCGGCTAACACCCCGACGGTCATCTCACCGCCAATTCCACGTAGATTTTCAAATTGAGACGACTCTGCACCACCGGCTAACACGCTTAAGAATTCTCGTTTCTGGTCAACGAATTCGTTTATTTGGGAACCACTGCCCTCCCATACTGTACGAATAGACATTATCCAGACCATACACTGGTTGTGCTCAGTCTCTTATCCATTTAAGCCAAACCTACCGGTCGCCCGGCGAGCCGGATTAGACCGACGCAAGGAAAGCCGTACGCAGCTGCTCCTCTGAGACTCGACCGTTTCGTGATTAACCGTTGTGAATGATTTTATAAAAACAGTTATTAACTTCACGCTTTCGCGACTACGGACGGCAAAGCTAAGTCGGTTTTGTACGAGAGCTCGCGTCGAGGCACGGGAAGGCAATTGAAAAACGAGGCAAGACCCCCGCTTCTGAACAACCGTGATACTTCCATCCGAACCACCGGGGTTTACTTGTTTGGGAACTCAGTGGCTATGGAAAGCGGCCGGGTCAAAATTGCAAAGTACAATCATGAGTTTGCGGACGACAAGCACCAGTGCCCGGTGAC
>Ga0209195_1001260_pt1 | contig 17457 bp, 11 predicted proteins | sample COGITO_mtgs_1004_3_FD_184788 | JGI IMG/M metagenome (GOLD analysis project Ga0209195, IMG submission 184788) | Pelagic marine microbial communities from North Sea - COGITO_mtgs_100420 (SPAdes) (version 2) | ecosystem: Environmental > Aquatic > Marine > Epipelagic ...
TCATTCAAACAACAGTTTCGCAGTCACGGACGACACCCTACCTTTCAATATTCCTCAGCAGCGAGCCGATCTAGCGCTCACACTTTTTGCTGAACAAGCCAATCTAACTCTGGTGTTCCCCTTTGACCAAGTCAAAGACAAAACCGCCAATCGATTGGTCGGTCACTACCCCGTCGACACAGCAGTCACTATCTTGCTGCAAGACACTGGGTTGACACCAACGTTTAGCAATCAACTCGTTTTAAACATAGCGATTGAAAGCAAGGGGAAGAGAATGAATATAACAAACAGTAGTAAACGAAAAACATTATTAGCCACGCTGGTGGGGTTATTTGCTGCTAGTGGTGGTCAGGCGGTGGCGCAGGGAGAAGCTGCGACAGAACAATCGAAGATTGATGAGATTATTGTTACGGCGACTCGGCGGGAGACCTCACTAAACGATACGGCGATTAGTGTTGCTGCGATTGGTGGGGAGGAGATTTCGCGTAGGAATCTTTCAGAAATGAATGATTATTTACGAACTGTTCCAGGCGTCAACTTTATTGAGGTCGGTGTTGGTAACAGCGCCGTTGTTACACGTGGCCTAACGACCAGTCCGCAGTTTGAGGGGTCTGGGACAAGTATTGCAACAGGAGTCTATTTGGGTGATGTGCCATTGGGGGGATTAACTGTTCTAGGGCAGAGCCCAGATTTAAAAATGATTGATTTGGCTCGAGTGGAAGTATTGAGAGGCCCGCAGGGTACTTTATTCGGTTCAGGTGCGCTTGCAGGGGCGGTGAGAAATATACCTAATGGACCCAATTTAAACAACATTGAAGGGAGTATTAAAACCAGTTATTCCAGTACTGCAGAAAATGGTGATGACAACACCAAATTTGAAGGCGTCATCAATATTCCTCTGATTGAAGATGTTTTGGCTCTAAGGGCCGTGGCATACCGCCATGATAAAAGTGGCTATATAAATAATGTCGCTGGCACTGTATTGGCAACTAATGGTGAAGTTAGGCCTGGCATTTTAGCACTTGATGCAATCGCTCGTGATGCCGGGGCTGAACTCTATCAAAACCAGGATGATGTGGGTAATACGGAATATGCCGGGGGTCGTATCGCGTTTCTATGGAAACCCATTGATGACCTAAATATCACATTAACCCATCTCTATCAGGATGTTGAGCAGTTTGGACAGCCTTATGTTGAACTCACGCCTGGGCTTGAAAGCTATGAGCAAATTACACTTCAATTTGGTGATGGTGAAGGCGTTGCCGGTTTGGAATCCGGGTTTAGCGATGAGATTAATCTTACTAATTTAGTGCTTGAGTATGATTTGGGTTGGGCAAATTTATTATCCTCTTCAGCATGGTCTAATGTTGACGGTAGTCGTAATCGGGATGAATCTTCTTTTGGTGGTCGCCCAATCCCTATTCTAGTCGATAGTGCTGCGGACACATTTTCTCAGGAGTTCCGATTAGTCTCTCAGTCGGAAGGTTCATTGCAATATGTCATAGGCATATTTTATCAGGAATCTGAGAGGTTTAGCTTTGTCGAAAGGTGGGGCTCAACTGATGAAGTGGCTGCCAATTTTGGCAACCCTTTTGGGGTAGGGACGCGTCTCCTGACTCGGCAAAGTGTTGACCGGTCAACTGATCAGTTATCCATTTATGGCGAGGTCTCTTACGATTTTACTGAACAGGTTGAATTGACGCTGGGCGCAAGACGTTTTGATTATGAGCGAAGTGAGCACAATCTTGGTGAAGGCCTGTTTGGGGATGTTGATATAATAAACACGTTTGACGAATCAGGTACAAGCCTGAAAGCTAATTTATCCTATAGGCCTAATGATGATATTTTGGTTTACGGTCAGTGGGCAGAAGGGTTTCGTTTAGGTAACGCAAATTTCCCCCTTCCTCCACATTGTGATGTGAATAACGATGGCATTCTTGATGGTACTTCTTTTCCGATAAGGAATGGTTATGATTCTGATACTACTGAGAATATTGAGTTGGGAGCGAAACTGGCTATGTTTGATAATCGCTTACAAGTGAACGCTGCAGTTTATCAAGTTGACTGGCAAGGGATTCCGCTTATTGTATTTGGGACTTCTTGTGGCAATGGAATGACAATTAATGGCGGAGAAGCACGCTCGCAAGGGTTTGAAATAGAAACCATCTATCAAGTCACGGAAGATTTCCAAATAAGTTTGGGAGGCGCTTTTACTGATGCAGAATTAACAGAAGATGCCGGTAGTCTTGGTTTGAGAGGCGATCGGTTACCAAGTGCTCCAGATTACAGTGCTAATTTAGGTCTGCAATATGACTTTGAAGCGGGGGGCTATGCTTCTTATGTGAGAGGGGATTATGCTTATGTCAGCGACTTTTATAATAAAGTGGGTGAAACTGGTATTGCGGCGGGGGATTACGGCCAGTTCAACGCAAGTGCAGGTATTACTCTGGATGGTTTCAATATAGAGCTTTTTGCACGCAATCTCACCAATGAAGATGCGCTAACACATGCTGATGCTGCGCTACGTGACAATCGAGCTTATCAGTTGCGTCCTCGAACCATCGGGCTAAATGTGGGATATCAGTTCTGACGGGGGATCGTATATAGATTGCCTCTTTTTTGATTGGCTTCGATCCTAATGTTTAAGGAAGGGTCGAAGTCGCATCTCAACTTATTATATTCGAATAATTCCTCCTCTATTTCAATTGTGAAATTCTATCAAAATCGACAGGTTCCTTTTGACTGATTTTAATTTTTATTCCATTTCGGAGTTAATAAATAAATGACAAGAAATATTGATATCGTCACCGCCCTCGGCCTGCCAACACCACCCTCCAATAGCCCAGATACTGTAGCCGCTTTACTCTGGGCCCGTGAAGTGATGCAACAACACATCACCGCCACCTACGCCGTCACCGACCCCGAGGGTATTGAAGAGCTCAAGCCGGTCACTCTCGGTGGCGTGCAACAGTGGCTGCATATCCGTGGCCGCAAGCGCGACAACCCCGTGCTGCTGTGGCTGCACGGCGGCCCGGGCAGCCCCATTATCGGTTGTGCCGATGCCGGGCAGCGCCCCTGGGAAGATTACTTTACCGTGGTGCAGTGGGACCAACGCCAAACCGGTAAAAGCTATTACCCCGCCGCCGCCGACAATGCACCGCTTACCGTGCAGCAGTTTATTGAAGATACCGAAGAGCTGGTCGCCTACCTCCGCGACTACTTCAAGCAAGACAAGCTGTTTGTGCTGGGCGCCTCCTGGGGCACCGTGCTGGGTATGCACATGGTAAAGCGCCACCCCGATTGGCTGCACGCCTATGTGGGAGTAGGGCAGGTGGTGGATTCAAGCCGCGCAACGCGCGCCATCTACGAACGCCTGATCAGCCACGCGCAAACACACAATGATCGCGCACTGGAAGCAAAGGTCAGCGCCCTGTTGCCGCTGCTGGAAGCCGACTACCCCGAACGGGAAAAAGCCTTTGTCGACAATGCCCTGTTCGCGCGCAAGGAGCTCTCCCGCTTGGCCGGCGAAGCTCTGATGCATCACATGTTGTGGGACGATGTCGGCAAAATGTTTGCCCTCGAGCGCACCCTCTCACCGCACCTGAGCCTCACCGACCTCAGCAACGCCATCTTGGGTGACGGCATGGCGGTATTCCGTCCGCCCTATACCTTCACCCGGGACCTGCTCAGCAATGACCTGCCAAAAGACATAGGCTCCGACTTTGAGGTACCGATCTTCTTTTTCACCGGTGCCCACGACTGGCAAACCCCTGTGACGTTATCCGACCAGTGGTTTCAAGAGATTTGCGCACCCCATAAAGAGCTGATTCATTTTACCGAGTCCAGCCACTGCGTGGTGAATGAAGAGCCCGGTAAATTCCTGGTGGCCCTGGTCAACAAGGTACTACCCTTTGCCCAGTCAGGGGTCCTGGATACAACGGAGAGCACCGCCGTAGAGGCTGCGCCGAAACAGGACCGCGAGCATGCCTAAGTTACCCTACAAGTACTATCTGCTGATGGTGTTAACTACAGTGGCCGTGTTTAACTTTTTTGACCGCTTTGTGCTGTCCCTGTTGCTCGAACCCATCAAACAGGATTTTCAGCTCAGTGACAGCCAGCTGGGTTTGTTGACCGGCTTTGCCTTTGCCTTTTTCTACGCCGTGGCCGGTGTGCCCATTGCCCGCTGGGCGGATCGCGGCAATCGCAACACCATTGTCTCCCTAACCACTGGGCTGTGGAGTTGCATGGTGGCTCTCTCCGGGCTGGTGGGTAATTTCTATCAACTGCTGCTGGTACGCGTGGGGGTTGCCGTGGGCGAGGCCGGCTGTATTCCGCCGGCCCAGTCCTGGCTGGCCGACTATTTTAGCCGCGCCGAACGGCCCCGGGCCATGGCCATCTACCATATGAGTTACCCGGTTGCGGTGTTTGTCGGCTACCTCGGCGGAGGCTGGCTGGCCGAGACTCTGGGCTGGCGCACCACCTTTATCGTGATGGGCCTGCCAGGGGTGTTATTGGCCCTGTTAGTCCGCTTTACCCTGCCCGAACCGCGCCTGCAACAGGCCAGCGCATCACAGCCAGTGGCACCGGCATTTAAGACGGTGTTGGTGACCCTCTGGCAGCAGAGAACCTTCGTGCACATTGTCAAAGCCTTTGTAATGGCCTATGTGTTTGGTGCCGGTATTTTTATCTGGATGCCCACCTTTTTTATTCGTAGCCACGGTATGTCGATCGCGGAGATCGGTACCTGGCTGGCGATTACCTCCGGGGTCTGCGGCATTCTGGGCACCTACCTGGGCGGAGAGCTGGCGAGCCGCTTGGCGGCGCACAAAGAATCCTTGCAAATGCGCGCCGCATCCGTGCTGTTTGCGCTGTCCAGCCTGTTATATGTGGCCGCCTTTTTGGTGCCCAACAAATACCTCGCCTTGGTGTGCATTGCCTCTGTCACTTTTGTTGGCGGTTTGAAATCGAGTTGGGTCTTCTCTAGCTTGCAGAGCTTGATTCCATCCCAGATGCGCTCGGTGGCCGTGGCCCTGGTGTTTTTGTTAGCCAACCTGATTGGTGGTGGAGTAGGGCCCTTACTAACCGGCGTGATGAGCGATGTGTTAGTGCCGACCTTGGGATCGGACTCCCTGCGTTATGCCTTGCTGCTATTGTCGCCGGGGTACTGCTGGGTGGCCTATCACTACTGGCAGGCGGGCAAAACCATTGAAGTGGATATCGACGTCGTGGCTTCACAAGAGAGCGATACGGCAGCTGATGCGAATAACACCGGTGATACGAGCAACACGGACAATACAGCGCCCACGGCAGCGACGAGGCCATCGCAATGAGCAGTGCAGCGGACATCGAGCCCGCACTACAGCGCCTGCTCGACGATACCCTGGCCCACAATCGGGCCCAGTGCGGCCAGCCCGGCAGCGATCAACTGATCCCCGGTATCCAGCTACACCTCGAAGCGCCGGCCCTCGGGCTGTCCTGGGGTGGCAGCGTCGGCAGCATCACGCTTCAGGGCAATGAGCCACTCAGCCCGCAGCATCCGGTGCGCATTGCCAGTGTCAGCAAAACCTATGTTGCTGCCGCCATATTACGGCTGTGGGAGCAGCAAGCCCTCGACCTCGATGTGGGCTGTGACCGCTACTTGTCACCGGCTCATGTGGCCCTGTTGCATCAGGGCGGGTATCGCCCTCAGGCAATTAGCCTGCGCCATCTGCTGACACACACCAGCGGCTTGGTCGATTACGCCGACAGCCCGGAATTTGCCGACGCCGTCAGCCAACAGCCGCAACGCCCCTGGACCCGCACAGAACAGCTGCACCTAGCCATGCGGGCCGGCGAAAGCTATGGCCCACCGGGCAGCGTCTATCGCTACAGTGACACAGGTTATATCTTGCTGGGGGAGGTGATTGAACAGGTCTCCGGGCAAACACTCGGCCAGGCCTTAAGGAACTTGCTCAATTATCCTGGGCTGGGTTTAAACCACACCTGGCTGGAACTGAGTGAAAGCCCACCGCGCCATTCACCACTGCGGACGCATCAATACCTGGGCAGCCAAGACACCTACGCCATTCATCCCGCCTTCGACAGCTATGGCGGCGGCGGTCTGATTGCCACCGTAAGTGATATGGCGCTGTTTATGCAGGCCCTGTTCAAGGGGCAGGTTTACGCCCAGCCCAGCACCCTGAGCGAGATGCTCAGCACCGTCGCAGCCCCATCCGGCGGCCCCGAAGCCTACGGCAGTGCCCAACAGATTCCCGGCACCTACCGACTCGGTATTGATGGTGGTGAGACCGGGCAGCTCTTTGCTCACGCCGGCTTTTTTGGCACCTACGCCGCCTATGCGCCCCATGCCGATATCGCCCTTGGCCTCAGCCTCAACCAGCACTACGCCAGCCAAGCCCTGCAAAGCCTGCGCGCCGCTGTGTTGTCCCTGTTAGGTGCCACCGATGAATAAAACCAATAAACCCGTTAATAACCCTGTCAACAAACCAAAGCCATGAACAAAGGGAATCGATGAACACCGACGACATGCCCGTGATTGAACTGCAAGGCCCTGCGCGCACCCGCGGGCGTATTTATGGAGAGAGCGCCAAAGCCCTGATTGCCGCCGTGCTTGAACAATGGCGTGCCGATCTGGGCAACTTTGCCCAGCATGAACCCGGTGGCCGTACCGAAGACCCGGAGGCCTACCTGGCGGCGTTTTACTCAGAAACCGACTACCTCAGTGCCATCCAACAGTGGGCACCGACGCTGCTCGAAGAGGTGCGCGGCATCGCCGAAGGCGCCGAGCAATCGTTTGACGACATCCTGGGCTTGCAACTGGTGGATGAAGAGTGGGCCTTTGGTCTGCGTCGTCGCTTGGCGCGACCCACCACCAAATGCACCGCCTTTGCGCTGCCCAATCACACCCATCAGACCAGCTACGCCGGCCAGAATATGGACATCGGCAGTAGTATGGACGGCAAGCAGGTCCTGTTGCGGATAGTGCCTGAGCACTCCAGTGCCGAGGCCGCCGAGCTGCCCGCCGCCCTAGTGTTCAGCTCCGCAGGCAATATTGGCCTCAACGGCCTCAATGCCCTCGGTCTTGGCGTGACCTGCAATACCCTCGCACAGCTGACGTCGGCCAAGCGTGGCTTGCCAGTGAGTTTTACCGTGCGGACGCTGCTGCAACAGGCAAGCCTCGAGCAGGCCGAAGGGCTGCTGCGCCGCATCCAACACGCCTGCGGGCAAAACTACATTCTCTCCACACGCAACGAGATGCGCTGTTTTGAATGCAGCGCCACCCAGGTGGTGCCTTACGCCCCGAAGGACTGGGGCGGGCGGGTGTTTCACACCAACCACCCTCTGGTTCACCCGGAGTCTGGCGATGCGCGGGCAGGGGCCAAGCAACCTGGCAACAGCACGCTGGCGCGTTTGAAATCGATCAGCCAGCGACTCGGTGACCCTCAGCGCGAACCGACACTGGTGGATATCAAAGCGGCACTGTCGGCCCACGACGACCCCGCCTACCCAGTGTCGCGCAATGTGAACCCTGAGCGCAGCGCCATCGGTTTTACCGCCGGTGCCTGCATCTATGAACTGGGTGACAAAGCGAGATTGCATCTGGCGGCGGGGCCACCTTGTGAAACCGAGTTTAAAACCTTTGACTTTGGCACTGAGTCAGCAACGAAACGCGGTGTGCCCTGATGCGCGTTCAGAGCACCCGAAAACCGAAACTGCAACAAAGCAACGCGAAACCCCGAGACCCAATGATCGGCCGGGGATTCAACATCAACCACGGAGTACACCCATGACCCACACACCCGCAGCACTGGCCAACATTGCCGGCGAAGCCATTTATCAGGACCGCAATGCCACCACCTACTATGTGACGCCACCGGCCGCCCGCAAAGACCCCCATGTCTTGGCCAACATACAGGTCTGGAGCCACTTTATTGCGCGGCAATACAACCCCGAGACCGTCGATCAGGCCGTGAGCGAATGGATTGATGAGGACTACGTTTGGTACGGCCTCAATGTGCCCCAGGGCATTCGCGGGCCGGGTGTGCGCAAAGGCTTTATGAAAAATGCCTTGGGCACCTCTCAAGGCTTGAGTGACTTCCATATCACCAATCGCATGTTTGGCGAGGGTGATCGCGTGGTGAATTTCTGGCAGATGGAGGGCGTGCACACAGGCGAGTATTGCGGGCAGCCCCCCTCGGGCAAAAAAGTGCGTTTTACCGGCATTGCCATCAGTTCCTTCCGCAACGGCAAGCAGCTCGAGGAGTGGGAATACAACGAGGATTTTATGGCCAATGTCAAAGCTGTGGTGGACGCCGACGTCGCTAAAGCGCTTGCCACGGAACTCACCGAGCGCGAACAATCGATGGTTGAAAACATTGCAAACTGGCAACAGACTGTGGATGAAAAAATGAATCTGGGTCGTTTTGATCGCATCGACAGCACCTACAGCGAAGACTACGTCTACCATGGTGGCGGCGGTTTTGAATTGAGTGGCCCGGCAGCCCTGTCGCGAATGAAAAGTGGCATTGAAGGATTCAGGGCCGCCTTCTCCGATCTAAAAATCACCAACGATATGTTTGGTGACGGCGACCGGGCGGTGAACCACTTTGTAATCGAAGGCACCCACGATGGTGTTTATGGCGAATTCGCACCCACCGGGCGCAAAATCCGCGTCGCGGGCATCGCCATCAGTCGCTTTAAAGCCGGCCGCCTGGTGGAAGAGTGGGAGTTTGTTGATCAGATAAGCCTCTACCTACAGCTGGGTGTGATCCCCGATGACGTGGGTCTCTTGGATCTGGTGCAAGCGCTCAGGGACAAGGTCGGCGCGCCATGAGCCGCAAGGTCATCCTCACCTGTGCCGTCACCGGTGAAAATCAGTTCAACCACGCGCACCCCAACTTCCCGATCACCCCGCAGCAGATCGCCGATGCCGCCCTGGAAGCTGAACAGGCAGGGGCTTCGGCGGTGCACTTGCATGTGCGCGACCCGGAAGCCGGTGCCGGCAGTCGCGATCCCGACCTGTTTCTGGATATGGCCACTCGGGTGCGAGAAAACGGCGTCACCGCGGTGATGAACATCACTTGTGGCGGTGGCGCTATCTATTGCCCCGACCCCTGTAATGAAAGCCGTGCAGGCCCCGGATCCGACATGGCTTCAGCCGAAGAGCGGGTGAAACACATCGAAATGTGTTTGCCTGAAGTCTGCTCATTGGACGTCACCACACAAAACCAGCTAGACGGCGACAAAAGCTACGTGTACCTCAATACCGAATACACCTTGCGAAAAATGGCCAAGCGTTTTCAGGAACTCGGCGTTAAACCCGAAATTGAAGTCTTTGCCCCGGGTGATATTTTGTTGGCTAATAATATGCTGAAAGAAGGCTATTTTGATGCGCCACCGTCCTATCAAATCGTGATGGGCACACGATGGGGCTTACCCGCTACGCCTGAAACTCTTATCTATATGAAAAGTCTGTTACCCGAGAATGCCGTCTGGGCTGCCTTTGGTATTGCACGCAAGCAAATGCCTATTGTAGCGCAAACCATCTTGTTGGGTGGCAATGTACGAGTGGGACTTGAAGATAACCTTTATTTAAGTCGGGGAGTTTTTGCTACCAATGGCCAGCTTGTTGATCGTGCTAAAACAATTATCGAGTGTTTAGGGTATCAAGTCGCCACACCAGACGAGGCTAGGGATATGCTAAATATTCAACTGTCGGGATTAAGTGGAGGAAGTGCTGTATGAAAGCGATATGCATATTGGCTCGTCTGAGAACCCCTTGCCTGTTAGCCTGTCTGAGCTATACAAGCAGTGTATTTGCAGAGGACATTTTCCAAGACATTGGAAATGACAATCAAGGTAACAGCTACTCCTCCAATATTACCCAAGCTTATCCTTATGAGGCCTACTGGGGAGACACCCACCTACACACCAACCTCTCCGTCGATGCCAATGGCATGGGCAATATTGCCCTCTGCCCAGACGATGCCTACCACTTTGCTCAAGGTAAAACCGTCATGGACCACAATGGTATGCCCGCCAAACTTTCCAGACCTTTGGATTTTCTCGTAATCGCCGATCACGCCCTGAATATGGGCGTCATGCACAGCGCTCGAGCGGGCGATCCCGAACTGCTAAAAACCGAAACAGGCAAACACTGGTATCAACTGTTACAAGCCAATAACAAGACTGGGTCGCAAAGCTTCTTTTGGGAAAGTTGGGCCCCTGAAAATCCTCGACTCGTGCGCGATAAACATTACCGCGGTACTATCTGGCAGTAAGTGATTGAAAAAGCCGAACTCATTTCGATAATGAAGACCTGAAGAAAATATTTTATTGATGCTGGAAATATCATTCTATGAACAAGCGATATAGGCTTTTTACATATCTAATATTACCTCTCCTATTGGCATGCCATGCCGTGGCTGAGCTTCATAAAAGTGAGCAGAAGATTACTAGTTATTCTTCAGATTATAGCGGAGCATATCTCACCAACGTTTATTGGGGCGACACTCACCTCCACACCAGTTTGTCTTGGGATGCTTATGTCGGGGGTAATCGTTTAGACCCAGAGGCGGCCTACCGCTTTGCCAAGGGCGAAATAGTTGAATCCAGTAGTGGTGTTCCTGCCAAAATTCGTCGGCCATTAGATTTTCTGGTTGTGGCCGATCACGCGAGTAATATGGGAGTTATGCAAGGACTGGAGGCTCGAGAGCCCAGCTTACTTTCATCTTCGCTGGGTCAGAGGATGCTCTCGCAGGTAAACGAAATTGAAAATTCAGACACTCAAAAGTCAGCAAAACTTTCTTTTCTGCTCTTTATGGATGGATTTCAGGAGGGTAGCCCTGCGAATGATCACTATCGAGAATCTGTCTGGAAAAATGCTATAACGTTGGCCGATAAATACAATCTACCCGGCCAGTTTACCGCCTTTATCGGCTATGAGTGGACACAGACATTCTATAATCTCCATCGGGTAGTCATCTTCAAAGATGACGCCGAGAAAGCAGGTCAGGTGCTGCCTTTTTCTCAATATGACAGCAGTGACCCAGAGGCTCTGTGGGATTATTTCAGTGATTATGAGGAGCAAACAGCGGGTGAAGTGTTGGCGATTCCTCATAATGGTAATCTAAGTAGGGGGGTTATGTTTGCACTAGAGGATGTTAGAGGCGAGCCGCTATCAGTGGATTATGCCAAATCCCGTAGTCGTTGGGAGCCTTTATTTGAAGTCACGCAAGTAAAGGGGGACAGTGAAACCCACCCCCTCTTATCTCCTATAGACCAATTTGCCGATTACGAAACGGTGACGTCATCTGCTCCAGTCGAAGGATCTTGGTCTGAAGTGCTTAAGAAGCACTTCAAGTTGACGGATTATGATCATTGGGTGAAAAAAAATAATCGAGAAAGTGATAAATCCTGGATGCACCAATATGAATATGCCCGATCAGCTTTAAAACTGGGAATAGAGCAGCAAGCGAAACTCGGTGTTAACCCCTTTAAATTTGGCATGATTGGCAGCACAGATATACACAGTTCACTAGCTTCATCGGATGAAAGCAATTTCCTTATTTCAGACCCGTCTTCGAGTAGACCTACGAGTAAATATAAAATTCCAGACAACCCAATTGGCTATAAGTCTGATATGAAAGGTAGCTGGCAATTAAGTGCGGCGGGCTATGCCGCTGTTTGGGCAACAGAAAACACCCGCGAGTCCCTGTTCGCCGCCATGAAGCGCAAAGAAGTCTACGCCTCCACCGGCCCAAGAATCACCGTCCGATTTTTTGGTGGCTGGGACTACCAGCGCGATGATGCCTTTAGGCCTGATCTTGCCCATGTTGGTTATAGCAAAGGCGTACCCATGGGCGGCGATTTAACCGCTGCTCCCGACGACAAGTCGCCACAGTTTCTAATCCGCGCGGTCAAAGACCCCGATGGCGCCAACCTTGATCGCGTGCAGGTGATCAAAGGCTGGCACGATAAACACGGCGAGCTGCACGAAAAGATTTATAATGTCGCCTTATCCGACGGTCGCAAAGAAAACGGGCGCGGCAAAGTCAAACCCGTTGGTAATACGGTTGATGTCCCCGATGCCAGCTACACCAACACCATTGGTGATCCCGAATTGGCTGTTGTTTGGCAAGACCCGGATTTTAATAAAGACGATCTGGCTTTTTATTATCTGCGCGTACTGGAAATCCCCACACCACGCTGGACAGCTTACGATGCGAAGTTTTTTGGTTTAAAAGATATCCCGGAAGAAGTCCCCATGGTTACCCAGGAGCGCGCCTACACCAGCCCAATCTGGTACACGCCTGCCGCCTTTTCTTCGGGCCGCATTAATTAGGAAGTAATCTATGAACAGGCGATTTAGTTTCTTTACCTATTTAATATCAACTCTTCTGCTGTCATGTCATGTTTCGGCTGGCGTTAAAACAGTTGAACAGAAGGCTAATAGTTATTCTTTAAGTTATAGCAGAGTAAATATCACCAATGTCTACTGGGGCGACACCCACCTACACACCAACCTCTCGGTCGATGCCAATGGCATCGGCAATAAATCCTTAACACCCGACGATGCCTACCGCTTTGCCAAAGGCGAAGCGGTGCGCGCCCATAATGGTATGAAAGCAAAGCTCTCGCGCCCCCTGGATTTTCTGGTGATTGCCGACCATGCTCTGAATGTTGGTGTGATGCCACGCCTTGCCGCTGGTGATCCACGGTTGTTAAAAACGGAGATAGGTAAGCGCTGGCACCAAAAAATGCAGCAATATCCTCTTAAGCTGACCGAATTGCTGAACAACCCTGACTCAACACCCTTTCAGGCCATGTATGCTTCCCTATTTGGCGGTGGTCCCGAAGGCTTTTTCTTTCAGGCATGGGATGACGATGCCATTCGTGATCCAGAATTCCGTCAGTCTGTCTGGGATGAGATTACGGCCAATGCGGATCGACACAATCAGCCGGGCGCATTTACCGCCTTTAGCGGCTACGAATGGACGCCATCGGGTGCCGGTTTTTCTATTCATCGCGTTGTGATTTTTAAAGATGCAGCGGAAACAGTGCGGAGGGTCTTACCGTTTTCCAAGCATGATAGCGAAGACCCGGAACGACTGTGGGATTACCTCTCCAGTTATGAAAAGACCACCGGCGGTGAAGTACTCGCCATTCCCCATAATGGCAATGTCACCCACGGCATGATGTTTTCATTAAGCAATAGTCTGGGCGAGGCTATTAGTGCCGATTATGCAAAGTCGCGCAGCCGCTGGGAACCGCTGTATGAAGTGACGCAAACCAAAGGTGATGGTGAAGCCCATCCACTGCTTTCGCCCACTGACGAATTCGCAGATTATGAAACCTGGAGCAGTTGGAAAGGTTGGACGATGGATGGTGTTAAGTCAGAGGGCTGGAAGGCTCGCAAACAGTCGGAATACGCCCGTTCAGCGTTAAAGCTGGGACTTGGCCAGCAGGCCAAGTTGGGCGTCAATCCGTTTAAATTTGGCATGATCGGCAGTACCGATTCCCACACCTCTTTGTCCACCGCCGATGAAAATAACTACTGGGGAAAATTCTCACTGTCGGAGCCTAGCAAGCATCGAATGACGGATGCGAGTACTGGCAAAAACTGGTACTCGCTCAAGGGTTGGGAATATGCGTCTTCTGGTTACGCCGCGATCTGGGCAGAAGAAAACACCCGCGAATCCCTGTTCGCCGCCATGAAACGCAAAGAAGTCTACGCCTCCACCGGCCCAAGAATTACCGTCCGCTTTTTTGGTGGCTGGGACTACCAACGCGATGATGCCTTTAGGCCTGACCTTGCCCATATTGGTTATAGCAAAGGCGTACCTATGGGGGGCGATTTAACCGCTGCACCCGACGATCAATCGCCCCGGTTTCTAATCCGCGCCGTCAAAGACCCTGATGGCGCCAACCTGGATCGCGTGCAGGTAATCAAAGGCTGGCACGATAAACAGGGCGAGCTACACGAAAAAATTTATAACGTCGCCTTATCCGACGGCCGCAAAGAAAACGGGCGCGGCAAAGTCAAACCCGTTGGTAATACGGTTGATATCCCTAATGCCAGCTACACCAACACCATTGGTGATCCTGAACTGGCTATTGTTTGGCAAGACCCGGATTTTGATAAAGACGAACTGGCTTTTTATTATCTGCGCGTATTGGAAATCCCCACGCCACGCTGGACAGCTTACGATGCGAAGTTTTTTGGTTTAAAAGATATTCCAGACGAAGTCCCCATGGTGACCCAAGAGCGGGCCTATGCCAGTCCGATTTGGTACACACCTGCGAAAAAATAGTAGTTTAGTCTAAAGGGATTAGGCGCATCCAAACGCCAAACTCGTCAAGGAGACCCGATTGCCCATGGAGCCACTCAAACCCCCTGTTCGCACCCAAATTACCAACTACCTTAGCCATTATGCCCAGCAGACGCCTGAACAGGAGGCTGTGGTATTTGCAGGTCAGCGCCTGACCTATGCAGAATTAGACAGGCAGGTGCATCAATGCGCCAAGGCCTTACTGAGTTCTGGTATTGAAAAAGGTGATCGAGTTGCTGTGCTGTGCACCTCGCGCACCGAGTACTGGATTACCTTTCTGGCCACGACCCTGATTGGTGGGGTGTGGTTGGGTTTAAACCCAAAATATCGTCTGCCGGAAATTCGTTATGTGCTGGAAGATGCAAAGCCTAAGCTGCTATTTGCCATGGCCGGGTTTGAGGGACAAGACTTCGTCAACAACCTGCAGGTTGTTCAGGCCGATTATCCTTTTATTGAGCGAGTGATTGCATTAACCACAGCCATAGCCAATGCCCAGCCCTGGTCAGAGTTTATGGCACTGTCGGCATCAATCGATGACAGCAGTCTGGCCCAGCGGCAAGCGCAGATTGATACCATGGATCCAGCGCTTTTAGTCTATACTTCCGGTTCCACCGGCCAACCCAAAGGGGCCTTGTTATCCCATTATGGGCTGTGTTTTGGTTCCACTGTGGGCAGTGAACATATGGCCCTAAAACAACCCCGTGCCCTGTGTAATTTTCCAATCAATCATGTGGCCTGTGTCGCCGACACCTGCTGTGTGAATTTGGTGGCGGGCGGGACCTTGGTTTTTCACCAGCGCTTTGATCCGGTCCTGGTGCTCAAGACCATTGCCAGCGAACGGCTCACAATACTCGGTGGCGTACCCACCATGTTATTACTGCTGCTGGAACATCCAGATTTTGAGCAAACCGATTTCTCTAGTCTGGAACTGATTGGCTGGGGCGGGGCGGCGTTACCCGTGCCCATCATTAAACGGCTGCAAGCCTTAGCGCCAAGGCTGATTAACGTTTACGGCATGACCGAAACCGCAGCCAATACCACCTATACCAGTCCCGATGCTGATCTTATTGAACTCAGCGAAACCATTGGTCGTCCAAGTCCGCATATGCCGTGCCGCATCGTCAACAGCGATGGCGCACTGTGTAAAACGGGCGAGCATGGTGAACTGCAATTCAAAGGCGACTACCTCCTGCTGGAATATCTCAATCGCCCTGAAGCTACAAAAAACGTCTACACCGACGACGGCTGGTTGCACACAGGCGATCTGGGTTACTGGCGGGAGGAGGGCACCATCAGTTTAGTGGGCCGCCTATCCGATATGTTTAAGTCCGGAGGCTATAACGTCTACCCGCGGGAAATTGAAAACCTGCTGGAATCCCATCCGGCTGTCGAGATGGCAGCGGTGGTGGGTGTTCCCGATGATCGCTTTCAAGAAGTCGGTGCGGCCTTTGTCGTATTGAATCGCGACAAGTCGCTGTCCAAGACTGCCATTGAGACATTGAAAGACTACTGCAAGACGCATCTGGCAAATTACAAAATCCCCAAAACCATTACCTTAATGAAAGCACTGCCCACCTTACCCGTTGGCAAGGTAGATAAAGCCGCCTTGAAACAGCAGGCGCAAGGTATAACGTAAACCATTGGAGTCGATATGAACCCCTCTATTGCACAGGCCAAGATCATTGATTTTAGGGTGCGGGTGCCGCCCGCCCTGTTTCCTGCGATTGATACGCCGCAAGAAAACATCAGCCAATACAATGCCGTGCTTAATACGGTAGAAAAATACGCCGCGGTGCAAACACTGGATGACCTGCTGCAACTCATGGACGGCCAGGGTGTCGACCATGCAGTGATGCACGCAGAGCATGAATTGGGCGATGTGGCCGATGAACTCAACCGTATCGTCGCTGATGTGGTGGCACAGCACCCCGATCGATTTACCGGTATTGGCACCATCAGTTTGGCAGGCTTCACCATCAAAAAAGCGCTCGATCAAATAGCGGCCTGTGCCGAGATGGGCATGATTGGGTTATCGATTGAGCCCGCTTTTTTTGGCCTGCACTTGAATGAAAAAAAACTGTATCCCATTTATGCCAAAGCCATGGAAAAGAATCTGCTGGTGGCTTTACACACCGGCATTAATTACACCACGCACCAGCCCATGGCCGGGGAAAACCCCATGCTGCTGGATGAAATTGCCTGCGACTTTCCCGATCTCACACTGGTTGCTTCCCACGGCGGTTGGCCGTGGATTGCCGAGATGGTGGCGGTGGCGAGAAAGCACCCCAATGTGTTTATGGAGTTTGGTGGCCTGGCCCCTAAATACATTGGCGCTGCCGGGTCGGGCTGGGAAATGATGTATCGCTTTATGAACTCGGTACTGAAAGATCAGGTTCTGTATGGCACCGATTGGCCCACGATGGATCATCAGCGCACCCTGAATGAGTGGCATGACTTGGCGCTCAAACCTGAGGTGTTGAAAAGGCTGATGGCAGGTAATGCCAAAGCACTGATCCAGCAACATAGCCAGCAGTAGAGGAACAACCATCCCATGGAAAAACGCATTAAAGATTTAACCGAACGCCGCACAGCCGCCTTGGCTATGGGCGGCGCCGAGAAAATAAAACGCCACCACCAGCGCGGCAAACTTACCGCCCGAGAGCGAGTAGAGCTATTACTCGATCCCGGCACTTTCCAGGAATATGGCCTACTGGCCAGCCATCATGGCCAGAAGCCTGGCGAACCCATTACCCCCGCCGATGCGCTGGTCGCCGGACTTGGACAGATTCATGGCCGCCCCGTCTGCCTGTTTGCCGAAGACGCCACCTTATTTGGCGGCTCCCTTGGAGACGTAAACTTTACCAAGCGCAAGCGTATGGTCGATCTAGCTTCAAGAGAAAAGATTCCACTGATCTGCCTACTCGATGGCGCCGGTTTTCGCGCCCAATCCATGCTCGATGCCGTGGAAGGTTCCCCTTCCATTGGCCACACGCTAGCCTTTGCAAGGCAGTCCGGCAGTGCACCCACCATTGGCATGATAATGGGCGCCTGTGCCGGAGAGCCGGCATTGAATGCCGCCCTGTTGGAATATGCCATTATGGTCAAAGGCACCGGCATGATTGCCGCC
>Ga0209195_1001274_pt1 | contig 17334 bp, 15 predicted proteins | sample COGITO_mtgs_1004_3_FD_184788 | JGI IMG/M metagenome (GOLD analysis project Ga0209195, IMG submission 184788) | Pelagic marine microbial communities from North Sea - COGITO_mtgs_100420 (SPAdes) (version 2) | ecosystem: Environmental > Aquatic > Marine > Epipelagic ...
GGTATTCGAAGGCTCGGCGTGGTGTGTTCATTTCGTTGGGCTTACTCGGTTTGGCGTATGCGGCGGGGGTACTGCTATTTTTTGCGAGCGCTCGCTTTCGCTTGCCGCTGGTGCCGTTGTTGGCAGCGCTCTGTGGAGGCTGGGCCGTGCTGCCGTGGCACGAGTGGTATCGATCTCGCCAGCGCGCCTTAATGCTGGTCGGGGGAGGGTGCTTGCTGGGAGCAGTCTGCGTCTATGGTAACTTCTTTGATGCGCGTAATGACGCGAGTTTCATTCAAGATGAACTCTTGCTGGCAAGTGCGAGTGCGAAATTGGGCGAAGATGCTCAGGCGCTGCGCTATGCGGAGGCGGTATTGGGCAGAGATCCTGCCCGTGCGGAAGCGAAGCGACTTCAAGTTGCGAGCTTGTTTAATATGTGGATGAGCGGTGATTCGCAGGATCGAAGTTTACTGTGGCCGCCTTTAGGGGTAGCTTTGGCTGAGTTGAAGCAGCATGACGCATCGACATTGTTTATTGCGGGTGTCTATGCCTGGGAGTTGGGTGATCATGCGGCTGCGGCGACTGCATGGCGTGAGGCCTTACAGCGTTTTGATGAGGGCGCCGATTCTAGTGCCAAAGCGCTACAGGCGGTCGGCGTTGCCGAGTATTTCGATCCGCACGATGTTGGCGTCGAGCAGTTGAAAAAACTATTAAATCCATGATGAGGGGTTTACTCTCAGTGTTGAATCGGCAATAAACAACCCAATGTACGCGTCCTTCTCTTGCTCCCCATCAAAGCGCTGGTTTCATTGCGCGGTTGCACTTTTTTGTGTCATTGTATGTGTGGGGCTCTCAACGGTGCGCGACTATGGCATGTCCTGGGATGAGCCTTTTCGTTTCAAAGGGGGCGATTCTAAGTTAGCCTATTACCAAGCGTTGTTTTCCGGTGAAGCGGTCAATCCTTCGAAGGATAATTATCCGGGAGTGTTTGATTTGCCGCTGGCGCTGGCGCACGAGTGCTTGCCTAATCTTGGCACGCGCAGTGAAAAAGGGCACGTGTGGAGCTTTTGTTTCGGCTTGCTAGGCTTGCTGGCGGCTTGGCGATTGACTGCGCGAATTGGAGGGGAGCGTGCGGGATTCTGGGCCTTGCTGCTTCTGGTCACTGTGCCCCGCTATTATGGCCATATGTTTTTTAACCCTAAAGATATACCGCTGGCAGCCACCTATTTGCTGGGGTTGTGGGCATTGGTGGAGCTGTTTTCGAAGTTGCCGCGACCGCCTTGGTGTGCGGTTCTATGGGTTGGGTGTGCGGCGGGCTTGGCGATGTCTGCGCGTATCGCGGGGCTATTGATTCTAGGCTATTTTGCGCTTTTTGTTTTTCTGTATCTTTGCGTTAAATACGTTGCTGCGCTGCGTACTGAGCGAACCGTTACGCGTGCAGAGGTGGTTAAGGATTTGGGCTATTGGTCGATCCGTGGCGCGACATCGGGTGTGGTAGCGTTGCTTGTGTTGTCTGTTTTTTGGCCCGCAATTCATACGAATCCAGTTGAGCGAATGGAACAAACCGTTGCGACAGTTCAGAGCTATGGCTGGGGCGGAGTTGTCTTGATGGATGGTCATTTTTGGCAGGCATCCGATCTGCCGTTTTATTACATTCCATATTGGTTGCTATATACCATCCCTGAGTCGGTGCTAATCTTAATTGGTCTCTCGCTTCTGTTCGGGGGAATGTCGCTGTTGCGTTATCGGCGCACAGGGCAATGGCCGAGTGCTTCGGAGCTATGGCCGAGGCTGTTACTGGTCTTTGCAGTGCTGTTTCCGCTGTGCTATCTGCTGTGGAAGGATCCGGTGTTGTATGATGGCATGCGGCATTTCCTGTTTGTGGTGCCTCCGATGGTTTGTGTGGCTGCGTTGGGCTTGGAATGGATGTTGCGTCGAGCGAAAGCCGCTGGTCGACAGTTGCTGAGCGTGGGCCTACAAGGCGGGGTTGGGCTCGCATCACTGGTGGTCATCATCGAAATGGTCTCCTTGCACCCTTACCAGTATGTGTATTTTAATCAGATTTCAGGAGGGCTGCCCGCCGCCTATATGCGGGATGAAACCGATTACTGGGGGGTCTCACATCAAGAAGCGGCTGAGTGGTTGAATCAGTATGTCGAGGCAATCGATCCAGCGGGCGGGCGCGTGTTTAAAGTACATCAGCGCTATACACGGTGGATGTTGCAGGAGGCGCTCGATCCGAATCGTTTCGAAATGTGGCAGTCTAGAGAGGGAGCCGATTTCTTCGTCTCCATCACTCGCTTTAATTTGCACAGCAGTTACCCGGAGGCGAAGCTACTACATGTTGTCGAGCGACAAGGCGTGCCGCTCTGTTTTATCTATACCTTAAGTGACGAGGATCCCAAATGAGGATTTTAATCGAAGCCCATCACCCTGCGCATATTCACTTCTGGAAATACCCAGTTCGTGAGTTGATTGACCGAGGGCATGAGGTATTGATGATTGGCCGTGATCGGGACGGTGATGTCGAGGGAGGGGTTAAATACGGGGAATAAATTCGGCGACCTTATCCGCAAATGTATCCCAAGACATGCTTGCTGCCATGCTTTCAATTGCGGGTGCAAAATCATGCGCGTTACAGTGCATTTGTTGCACTTGCTGTATCGCGTTCGTCAATTCGGCGACATCATCAGGCGGCACGAGGAAGCCAGTCGCGCCATGCTTGATGCAAAAGGGGAAGGCACCCGTGTTGCTGGCGATGGCTGGCTTATTCATGTGGATCGCATGTGCGAGCACGCCACTGTTAGTTGCTTTTTTGTAGGGCAGCATTACGCAATGGCAGTCGGCGAACAGTTGTCCGGCCGCGTCATCATCGATGTAGTGATCGAGTAGTGTGAGTCGTCCCTGTTGTTCGAGGGACTTGCAGCGGGCAAGCAGCTCTGATTGTTCGCCCCACCATTCGCCAGCGACTGTGAGGTGTGCTTTGCCGGGGTAGGATTCGAGGGCCGAGATTAAAGTGTCTAGGCCTTTGTAAGGGCGAACGAGTCCGAAGAAGAGCAATTGGATGGTGGTTGCGTCGGCTGGTGAAGAGTCCCGCTGGGTAAATTGATCATAGATTGGATGTGGGTAGAACAACCGAGGGGTTGTTGGAAATCGCTCGGCGAGTTCCGTTTCAATTTCAGGAGAATGGCAGATGAAGCCAGATGCCTGTTTGATCGCTTGTAAACTGAGCCAGTTTTTCCACTTGGATGAGTCGTGGTCAAAGAGGTTGTGGCAGATCAGAACCAATGGGATTTTTTTTCGTTTAAGCTTTCGGGAAAGTAGCCAGATGTGGGGCGAAAAGAAGAAGGTCCACCACGGTATAAGCACTGCGTCGGGGCGCTCAGCGATGAGGCGTCGTGTGACTGTGCTCCATGCCCCAGTCAGTTTGTAGTCCAAATCATAGTGCACGTCCTCCAGTGTATCGGGGTGCTCCTTTAAGTCGCCGATGTGCTCACCCGGATACAGCCATTTCGGGAACGGGTCGCGGTAGGCTTCGGTATGAACCTCGCGCTTGACTTGCAGCGCCTTCCGGAGGCGTGTGGTATGTGCCGCGATGCCTCCGCGGTAGGGGTGGAGTGGGCCTAGGATTGCGATTTTAGACGGACTCATTGCTGGCTTTCCTTCCACTTGCTATTGTCATGTAAGCCACATTCGCGCTGTAGCCCTCCGAAACGTGTGTCCTGAGGTTTCATGTTGGAGCCTAGTTTGGTAGTGCTATGCCAGTCGCCAGTGGATAAGTAACCATCGGCTTCGAGCGGATGTCTAGGTAAGTGATGCTGATCTGGGTATGCATTTACCTGTTCATCGCTCCAATCGATTATGGGGAAGAGTTTTAGGCGCTCGGCCTGTCGCTCTAAGATCGGACGCATCGTTCGTGTGTCCGATTGGCTACGCCTTACCCCTGAGATCCAGACGTGGGGCTTTAGTGTGTCGAGTGCTCGGCGCATGGGCTCCAGTTTGTTGTTCTCCAGGTATTGCTCTAATCCGTCAGTGCTGTGTTCCCAGAGGCGCCCATAGAGTGCCTCTTGTTGAGCAGGTGTAATGATCGGCGTGTAGCAATGTAGGTTGAGCTGCAGTCGCTCGGTGAGTAGGCGGGCATAGCGGTAGGTTTCTGCGAATAAATAGCCTGTATCGATGAATATGATCGGAATTTGAGGTGCCACTTGGCTGATTAAATGGAGCGTGACTGCGGATTGTATTCCAAAGCTGGACGTGGCAATCATGCTTGTTCCAACATGATCTAAGGTCCATCTCAGTCTCTGAACCCGAGCTAGCTGGTCCAGCTGTTGGTTCCACTTGTCGAGTTGCCTGTCGGATTGTGGCGAGTCGGATGTATGTAAGTTGCTTTCTGGCACAGTGAAGGTTGGTGACTGCCATGAGTCTGCTACATTTATTTGTTGTATCAACACTCCAAATTGATCTTCTTTAGATCATTGGTTTCGCACTGGACGCTTCGTGCTTTTACTGTGTTATAAGCGTGAGTATTTATGGGTAAAACTATCATTTTAACGGGCACATTTTGTCACATAAATAAGGGCGATGCCGCGATGCAGTTGACGATGGCAAGTTTGATGGAGCAGCGCTATGCGGATTGTGAAGTAGTGATCAGTGCGCCCTTTCCTGATGAGGATAGTCAATTCTATGCGCCACGAAAGGTGATTCGCTGCCACCGACGACGTTTAATCTATAGTTTTGTTCAATGTATTAGTGGGTGGCTCTGGAAAAAGACAGGCAGTGAGGCTTGGCTGTTAGATGAGGAGATGCGGCATTACGCCAAGGCGGATCTGATTGTTGATTTGAGCGGAGATATGTTGACGGAGGATTATGGTCCACATGTGGCGCTCTCGCATTTCTACCCCATCTTGTTGGCAAATGCTATGGGCAAGCGTGTATTCTTGTGTGCGCAGTCGATCGGACCCTTTAATTGGACGCGGAAATTGGCTAGCTATATTCTTAATCATGCGGGAGCGGTGACGGTTCGGGACCAAGTAACCTTAGACTATTTGCAGTCGGTCGGAGTGACGCCGCGTAGGCTCGGGTTGACGGGGGATGTGGCTTTTTTAATGGACCCAGAGGATGCTTCGGCTGGGCGCTCTCGCTTATTGCAGCTGATTGGCGAGGACAATGCAGGTCCGTTGTTGGGAGTATCGCTAAGTTTTTTAATCGAGAAGCATTACCGCAAAAAGTGCCCCGTGGCTCACCAAGAGCCTTTTGTAGATTTGATGGCTCGTTCGCTGGATGCTTGGGTGGAGCGTTATCAGGGTGTAGTCGTGTTTTTTGCGCATGTAACTGGCCCTGGGGCTCAAAAGGACGATCGAGAGGCTTGTAAGTGCGTGGCGCAGAAAATGAAACATTCCGCCTTTGTGTTGGAAGACGATTTGAGTCCATCAGAGATCAAGGGGACTATTCGGCATTGCGACTTATTTTTTGGTGCGCGCATGCATGCGAATATTGCAGCGTTGAGTAGTTTTGTGCCAACCATCGCGATCGCTTATAGCCATAAGACACCAGGTATCATGAATCAATTGGGCTGTGGTGAGTTCGTGTTGCGAATTGAGGCGTTGAGCGAAAGTTTGATCGAGAATGCTTTTAGCAGAATGCATCAGGAACGTGAGGAAGTGCGCTCACGCTTGCATCAGCGGATTCCTGAAATCCGTGAACTCAGTTCTCAGAATCTAGAGCGTGTTGACGCTCTGCTGGGAATGGACTAAACCTCCCTCGGGTTTCTTATTGAGAGTATTTTATTGCTGTTGTATTTCTTTCGACACAATCCTTTAAATAAATCTGCTCGATGAGTCATCGAGGTATGCCAACCAATTCAATAAGCTTATGCCAGTCGGTATTTTTAAAACAAGGGGCCCTGTAGTGAATCTGGACCGTAGCCGAAAGGCTCGTATGATAGAGGCGTTTCTCGCTGATGGGTTAGGCTCAGATGTGAGCGGAAAACGTATTCTCGATATTGGTTGTGGCAATGGGATGATTAGCACTTATTTTAGTCAGCGTAATACGGTGACAGGTGTCGACGTTGAAGATTTACGTCGTGGTGATTCACATGACTTCCGCTTCATTCAGGTTGATTCGGCTGGGCTGCCGCTCGCTGATGCCGATTTCGATATCGTGCTGTCGCATCATGTCATTGAGCATATTCCTGCACAAGTTGAGCACTTGCAGGAAATGCATCGAGTTCTGAAGCCGAATGGGCTGGCATATTTGGGCACTCCGAATCGCAGTTCCCCTGTTATGGAGGGGCATGTGGGTAATGACATGGTTTTGCGATACCGAGACATGGCAAAGCTATTTAGGGAGTGTGGTTTTGAGTCGGAGCTGCTCTCATTGCGACTTGTTGCCGATCCATCTCGCTATCATGGTGATGTTAAGTTTGGGCGTTTCTTCCCCGATCCTATTCAGCGAGCATTGATTCCAATCTATCCGAGTCACCATTTCCTTTTGCGTAAGCGTCAATAAATAATTTCCGGAGGATTATTCGCTTATACGCTTGGCGCGTTGCTTTAGTCGGATTGATCTTTTGTGAGCCTTGTCAGGCGTGAATACGTGAGCAGTAAGGATAGCCCGTGTGTGGTGAGACTATCAGATGCGACATATTTACGGTGTAGCTCTTCAATTGCTTTTTTTCGAAATAGACTATCACGAAACTGAGGGTTGATAGTGAAGGGGAGACTTTCCAGGTAATGTTTTCCAGTTTTTGCTAAATCCTCTTTCAGCCAGTCGTCTATGGGTGCATCGACGGCGGCGATTTTCTTTTGATAAATTGCGTCGTGTGGCAGTAACTTTTTATCAAGGGCCATGCGCATTAGGATGTATTTTCCTGTTTCTTTTGACTCGTTTTGATTCGTTGGTCGGCAGAGTTCATCAGGTAGCTTGAGAGCCAGTGCTTTGAGCCCAGGATGGAGGTATGGTGCTTGTATCGTGATGCCGACGCTGTCTGAACTTCCGATTATTTTTGAACGGTTTGGAGATAGGAACCCTTTGCCGCCGTAGGCAATTCGGTCTGCTGATTTTCCTTTGAGTGGTGCCGAAATCGCTTTGAGCAAGCTCTCGTCATCTTGTTCTGCTGCAACATAGTGCGGTGCTTTCATGTGTCGGATCGAGTTTTCATCAAGTATGCGGAAGGTCAGGAAGCCCCGTTCAGGCATCTCACGTGCCAGCGTTCGTAGTAGGTGCATCGCGACTGTATAAGGGCGTCCGCAGAGGTTCTCTAGCCATGCACTATCAAACAAGTGGATCAGTCCATTGGTCAGTGTTGAAGGCCATTTCCCCATGCGTTTAAAGAAGGCGCTGGTCGCATGCACCCGAGGGTATCCGAGGAATGTGGCATCACAACCATCGCCTGAATAGACATGCCGAATTCCGTCGCGTTGAATCTGGCGGCATACCTCTTCTGTTTGGATGACGTAATTTAACCAATTTGTGGGAGAATTGAAATAGAGGTCAAACTCCTCAATGCCTCGTGCAATGACTTTTGAGTTAATCGGAATCCAGTGATGCGTGCAGCCGAGATGTTTTGCAACGGTGTCGGTGTGGGCTTGGTTGTAGCGCTCGTCTTCATAGTAAAAAGAGTAAGTGTGCACCTCTTTACCAGCTTGGCATAAGTAGGCGGCGACGAGGGCGGAATCAAAGCCCCCGAGCAGCACGCCGACTTTTGGATCTGGGCTGAGTTGTTCCTTTACGGCATTTCCTAAGAACTCATGTAGTAGGTCGATCACGGCTTCTTCAGACATCAAACTGAAATCAATGGCATCGATTTGTTGGCTCCAGCGTTGTGTCTGTGTGACTGTCTGAAGCGCTACAGTGCTTGGCGTGACTCGCAGGATGTGACCTGCTGGGATTTGTTTAATCCCTTTGAAGGCAGAGTGATTGAAGGGGAAGAATCCGTGTGAGAGAAAGAAATTTTGGTAAGTGTCGTCTGCCGGATGTTGCCCAGGAGTGGCTTCCGCCAGAGTGCTAAGGTTCGTCGAGAAGCTGACTGTGCCATCGAGGTGTTCGGTATAGTAGGCAGACCGCAGCCCATTCGGATCTGGTAAGATAAGTAAGAGGTTGTTGAGTGGATCACTGAGGGCGATTAGAAATTGCCCATCCAGCTTACTGAGCCCATCGGTGGGGTCGTCGAGGTAAGCGTTTAGCGCAGTCGTGGCGTCTCGTGTGGCGTCTCCGCTGAGCCCTTTGTTTGATTCGTTCAGGATGCCAATTAAGCAGAGGGATACCTTGCTGCTGGGGTCGGTGGCATGCCCGATCAATGGACTGGCATCTGCGCAGGCATAGCCGCCGCGACTATTCGGATGCTCCCAAGTTTGACGCGTATCGAGTGAATAGCGATTGGCTACTGCATCTCTGAGCTGGTGGTAGTGAGCTTCTGAACTGGATCCGAATAGTAAGTTCATACGTATTGAATTATTTGTTAGGGCGAATTGATTTCCAAACGATGAGCATGGAACTCATGCCTAGTAGTGCGATGTAAGTTGAGAAACGGTAGACGACACCAGCTAGAACTGCCGCGCCGACACTGAGCCCGAATTTAGTGCCCATGAAGCCAACGATGCTTTCTGCGATGCCTAGATTCCCTGGGGTGATGGCGACAGTGTTACTCGCTTTTACGAGTATTGTAGTGGTAAACGCATTGGGCAAAGAGATCCATTGTTCGACCATTGCAAAGCAGAGCCAGAGTCGTAGGGCATGGATGCTGGTGTTGACTAAGCTCCATGCTCCAAATTCGAAACAGAGGCGACGGTGGCTGAGCAGCTGATTAACTGTGGAGGTGAATTCGAGCAGCTTAGTGTGAATTCGATCTGGAATCCGTGTCGCTCGCTCTAGGTATTGGCTACGTTGAAGTCGCCTTAATATACTGACGCCGATTAGGCTGCATCCACAGCAACCGATGAAGATCGTAAGCAGTGAACTACGTTGGACGGATGCTTGCGTAAACAATAAGGCAATACTGGCCGTCGCGCTTGCTAGAGTCAGGTCGAGCCATAGGCATGCGGTGCTGCCAGCACTGTATTTAGTATAACTTAGGCCTGCTCCGTTTTTGAGCGTCATCGCAGCGTAGAGTGTGCCGCCCTGTGGGCTGATCAAATTCATGCTTCGACTGATGATGAAAATACGGACGATCTCGAATCGCGTAAGCTCTTCCTGTGTTTGCCGGATGATGCAGTGGTAGGCGAATGCTGCCGCAAGGTTGGCGAATGCTGAAAGTAGAATGATCCAGCTGAAATAGTGCCATTCGATTGCACTTGGATCAGGGATTTTCTCAGGATGTCTATAAAAATAGAGTCCAAACCCGACTAGCATTGCGACCAGTAGGAGCAGCCGCAGAGCCAAATGTTTTTTAGATGCGTCTGGCAATCGTGGCATCTTGATCCATGCGTTTGCTGTGCGCGTGATAATTGATCAATTCTCCGATCAATCCGATTGAAACGAGTTGAACTCCGAGTAGTAGCAGCAGGATGCCGAGGAAGAATAGCGGGCGATTTCCGATCGGGATTTCGAAAAGAAGCTTCCCGGCTGACAGCGCCGCAAGTATGCAGAATCCAGCTAAGCCGCTCACTAAGCCAAACCCGCCAAAGAAATGGCCGGGGCGTTTCAGATAACATGTGAGGACGATCACTGTGATGAGATCCAGTCCGCCTTTGATGAGGCGGTTCCACCCGTATTTAGAGATGCCGTGCGTGCGGCGATGGTGCTCGACTGGAATTTCCGCAATGGTGAAGCCGTCGGCTGCGAGGAGCACGGGGATGTAGCGATGCAGTTCGCCGTAGAGGTCGAGTGTTTTGACTGCGTCGGCGCGGTAGGCTTTGAAGCCACAGTTGAAGTCGTGGATCTTGACGCCGGAGGCCGCTGCGGTCGCCCAGTTAAATACTTTTGAGGGGAGTGTCTTGCCGAGAGGGTCTTGGCGGAGTTGCTTCCAGCCGGAGACGCAGTCGTAGCCTTCATTCAGCTTTTCGATCAGCTTGGGGATCTCGGTTGGTTCGTCTTGGAGGTCAGCGTCCATGGTGACGACGATCTCACCTTTGACTGCTGCAAAGCCGGCTGAAAGTGCTGCGGCCTTTCCTTGATTGCGACGAAAGCGCAGGGCGGAGACGTTGTCGGAATGTGCCTGTTTGAGTGCGGTCAGTTGCTCCCACGAACTGTCGGTGCTGCCGTCATCAATGAAAATGACTTCGAAAGCGCCGAGGTCATGCGCTTCGACGACCGCTTTGATCTGCTCGAAGAGCGATGTGACAGTGCCGTCCTCGTTGTAAAGGGGGATGACGAATGACAGTGGGATGGTAGCAGGCATACTAGTGGGAATCTTCTATGATTAGCGCTGTGGGTATTTAGGCAAGCAGACTTTCTGGATCGTTCGGTTTACGGCACAAATTTTGGCGGCGAATGATTTACAGACTTATAGCGTCTTTTACGTTGGCTATTTATAGCAGATTCAGCTTTTTATCTAAACTATGCAGGTTTCTATAGTTATCCCCATTTATAATGAAAAGAGCACGTTGCACGAAATCGTTGCTCGTGTCCGAGCGGTGGAGGCATTGAATTTGAAAGAGATCATTCTGGTGGATGACTGTTCAACAGATGGCACGCGTGAACTATTGGAATCTGGCTTTGATGAGCCTTTGTTTAAGAAAATCTACCACGATGTGAATCAAGGTAAGGGGGCGGCGTTGCGCAGTGGATTTGCGGAGGCCACGGGCGCTGTGGTGGCAATTCAAGATGCGGATTTAGAATATGATCCCGAGGAATTGCCTGGGTTAATTCGTCCGATAGTTAAAGGGCAGGCAGATGTCGTCTATGGTTCGCGCTTTCAAGGTGGTGGCCCGAAGCGAGTGGTCTTCTTTTGGCATATGATCGGAAATCGTTTCCTGACTTTACTGAGCAATATGGTGACGAATTTGAACCTCACTGACATGGAATGCTGCTATAAAATATTTCGTCGGGAAGTGATTGATCAGTTTCAGATCGAAGAGTCTCGCTTTGGTGTGGAGCCTGAGATGACCGCCAAAATATCTAAACTTGATGTGCGGATTTTTGAAGTGGGTATTTCCTACTACGGGCGCACCTATGATGAAGGCAAGAAGATCGGCTGGCGCGATGGTGTGCGAGCGATCTATGCGATCTTGAAATACGGATTGTTCCGTTAGGTTGATTAGTGGATTGGATTTAAGAACTCGACGATGCCTTCGGCAGTCTTGGGGCCGATGCCTTCGACTTTGGTAATACTTTCTGCGTCAGCGGCGCGGAGCTTTTCGATCGAGCCGAAGTGTTGTAGCAGGGCTTGGCGTTTGGTCGGGCCGAGGCCTTTAAAATCGTCGAGGATCGATTCGCGCAGTTTCTTGCTGCGTAGTTCGGCGTTGAAGCTGTTGGCGAAGTGGTGCGCCTCGTCGCGGATGTGTTGCAGCATGCGCAGGCCGGGATCGTGATGCGAGAGGTTGAGTGGCTCGCGACCGTCGCTGAAGATGATGGTCTCGTTCTTCTTGGCCAGTCCGATCAGGGCGGGTGGTTCGAGCCCTTGGCCTAAAAAGGCTTTGAGCGCGGCGGTGACTTGGCCCGCGCCGCCATCGATGATGACGAGGTCGGGAAAGGGCTTTTGTTCGTCGTTGAGGCGACGATAGCGTCGCCCGACCACTTCTTCCATGGCGCGAAAGTCGTCGTTGCCGATGAAGGATTTAATTTTGTAGCGGCGGTAATTCTTGCGGTCAGGCCTGCCGTCTTTGAAGGCGACCATGGAGGCGACGCAGAAGCTGCCAGAAATGTGCGAAATATCGAAGCACTCCATCCGCTCGGGGATGTTACGGAGTCCCAGATCCGCCTTCAGTTGTGCCAGCGTTGCGCTTTTGGGCGTGGGATCGTGCAGTGGGCGTTCGAACTTTCGTGTGCGCACGCTGGTTTGCTCTAGGGCGGTGATGCGGTCCCGCAGTTGCGCGGCTTTTTCGTAGTCGCGGCTTTCGGCCGCGGCCTGCATCTGATCTTTCAGTTCGGTGAGCCATTCCTTGGTTTTGCCATCGAGAAAGGCGCAGGCGGAATCCACGCGTGTTAGATAGTCGGCTTGGCTGAGTTCGTTGGGGTGCTCGTAAATTTCGGCACGGGCGTCGTCGTAGAGCCGCCATTGATCGGTCTCTATTTTGACGGGACTGGCGTCGCCGAGCAGGATGCCGAATTTTTTACGCAGGGCAGCGAGGGTTTGGCGTAAGTGAGTGGAGTGGGCGAAGGGGCCGTAGTAGCGAGATTTGCTGTCGGTGCGGTTACGAGTCAGCCGGAAGCGTGGCAGTGGCTCACGGTGATCGACGCGGACCAGTAGGAAGCGCTTGTCGTCGGTAAAGTCGGTGTTGTAGCGCGGCTTGTATTTTTTGATTAGCTGCCCTTCGAGCAGCAGTGCTTCGGTCTCGGATTTGACGACGATCAGGTCGAAGTCGACGATTAGGTCGATCATTGCGCGCACCTTGGGCTGCGAAACGAGCAGCTTGCGCGACGCTTGGAAGTAAGTGGAGACGCGCTTCTTCAGATCCTTGGCTTTGCCCACGTAGATCGTTTGCCCAAGGCGATCTTTCATCAGATAGACTCCCGGCTTGTGCGGCAGCCGTCTAACTTTTTCTTTTAGATTTGTGTGTTCTGCCTTTGGCATTTGTAATGATTCCGTTATAACTCTCCTGACTTACCTATATGTAGGGGTAATTTGCCGCGCTGTCTAGCGGCCTGTTTATGTCAAAGCCACTTTCAGTCGAAGTCATCAATTTTGGAGACGAGCTCCTCGTCGGTATCCGCGAAAATGCGCATCTCACTTATCTGGGCGAGCAGTTGGCGCACCATGGTGTCTCGATCACTCGCAGCCGAGTCATCATGGACGATGCCGATGAGATCAAGCGTGGCTTTCTAGAGGCTTGGGAGCATTCGGATTTGGTGATTACTACCGGAGGGCTAGGGCCGACGGCGGATGATTTAACGCGTGAGACGATTGCGCAGCTGCTGGGTGTCGAGCTAGTGTTTGATCCTGAGATTGAGGCGACGATCAAGGATCGATTCGCAGTGATGGAGTGTGAGATGGCGGCGCATCATTTAAAGCAGTGTTATTGCTTCAAGGGGGGAGAGGCCTTGCATAATGAGCGGGGCACGGCACCGGGGCTGATTTATAAGCAGGGCGAGAAACTTTTAATTATGTTGCCGGGGCCGACGCATGAGTTGGAGCCGATGTTTGAGAAGCAAGTGCTGCCGCAGTTACGCCAACATGGGCTGATCGGTGAGGGCGATGCTTATGTGCAGGTGCGCACGTGCGGACTTGGCGAATCGGCGGTGGAGCAGATGATGCAGCCAATCATTGATCGGCACTCAGCCGTCGCCGTCGCGTATTGTGTGCATTACGGGATGGTGGATGTGCGCTTAGCTTGCCGCGATGGTTCGCTGGATATCGCTGAACTGAAGTTGATTGCGCAAGAGGCGCGGCAGATTTTCGGAGCGGACTTCGTCTGTTTCGGTCATTGTTCACTTGCTCAGGTGGTGTATCATGAATTGCGCGCATTGGATCGAACGTTGGCCATTGCCGAATCCTGTACGGGCGGCTCGTTAGCGGATGCGTTTACGAATATTGCTGGTGCCTCAACTGTTTTCGCGGGCGGAGTGGTATGTTATACGGATGACGTGAAGGTCACTTTACTAGGAGTGCCGGAGTCGCTTATCAAGCAACACGGGCCGGTGAGTCCCGAGTGCGCGGTGGCGCTTGCATCCGGAGCGTCGGAGCGGTTATCAGCAGATTATGGGCTGAGTGTGACTGGCTTTGCTGGGCCAGACGGGGGTAATGACAAGAACCCAGTCGGCACGATTCATTTCGGATATCACTCCCCCGTGGGCGTGTGGTGTAAGACCGTGCATTACACCGGTGGGCGGCTCGATGTGAAGGCACGCGCGGTTCAAACCGCGCTGGATTGGATGCGTCGCAAGCTGCGCAAGTATAAGCTGGAGGAGTTTCTGAGTGCTGAGAGGGGTCCTAGGGATTAATTGATTACGCCCCTGACTTCCGCGTTGCGTTGTTTACGAGAGTAGGCACTTTGATTAGTTCCTTTTTATCACTCCTTCATTAATACGGTGCAGCCGTATGAGTCATGTCAGCGAAAGCCTTCACATTTATCTGCGGCGACGACGATTATCTTGTTTCTGAACGAGGTAAGGAGTGGTTTGCCGAGCAGACCAAAGACATCGCGGACGATTTGTCCAAGGAGGTGGTGGATGGGCGTGCGAGTAATGTCGCCGAGGTGGAGGATGCGATCAACCGCTTCACTAGTGCGGTGCAGACGCTCTCCCTGTTCGGCGACCGCAAGGTGGTGTGGCTGAAGGATGTCAATTTCATGGCCAATAACCAGACCGGCAAAGCGCAAGGCACGCTGGATTTACTGGACAATTTGAAGGCGGTACTAGAGACGCTCGATTCGGCACAGGTCGGGGTATTGATCACTGCCCAGCCGGTATATAAAGTGCGTAGCTTCTATAAGTGGTGTCAGAAAAATTCTGATTTTACGGCACTGGCCGTAGATAAAAATGCCGCAGCAATGTATGCTCGTATGATTCAGGATGAGTGCGAGCAGGCAGGCGTGACCATCGCGCGCGATGCGGTGCAGCTCTTGATCGGTAAGGTCAATGGCAACTCGCGCTTGATCGTGGCGGAGACCCGTAAGCTTGCGACTTTCGTGTCTGACACTGGCGAGCAGATCACCGAGCGGTTGGTCGCCGATCTTGTGCCGAATTTTGGTGATGCCGATTTTTTCGAAGCCGCGGATGCCTTTTATTCGTTGAATCTCGATTGGACGCTAGAAGCACTTCGTCGCCATTTCTTTACCAATAGCGAATCGCGCCCACTGCTGGGTAGTTTGCAATCGCGCAACCGCTTGTTGATTCAGCTGCGGGTGCTACTCGATGCTGGAGCGATCCGTCTGGGTGGGCGTGGGATCGCCAAGTCCGAGCTCGAAGCGGCGGCCCGCACCTATGGGCACCATTTTGGTGAAAGCGAAGAGAAGAGTAATCTCAATGTCTTCACTCAGAACCCGTGGTATTTGGGTAATTTAGCGGTCACCGCCAGTAAGGTGCCGTTAAAGAAGCTCATCCAATTTCAAATCGCTTTTGCTGAAGCATTTGAAGGCATTCTCGAGCGTCCCAACGAACAAGAAGAAGTGTGCCGTGAGTTGGCAATCAAGTCCTTAAGCTAATTATTATGAAACGTTTCTCTATTCTCTTGTCACTATCGCTATTTTTTCTGTCTGGCTGCAATAGTCTCCCTGATCCACATATTTGCCCCACGGTCGCGGCGCCAGTTGGGCAAGGTAATGTGACGGTCGAGGTACTCGCTGAATCTGATTCGTCGTGGGACGGCGCGACGCTTCCCAGTTACCCGACCGAAGCAGCGCAGATCAGTGTGGTCAAGTTCACGATCCCGCCACACTCAAAGCTAAAGTGGCATAAGCATCCGTCAATAAACGCGGGTTATATGATCAGTGGAGAGATTCTGGTGACGGCCGAAGATGGCCAGACGCAGGTCGTCAAGGCTGGCGAGGGTCTAATCGAGACAGTCAATACGTGGCATTATGGTCGGAACGATTCTGATATGCCCGCTGAGATTGTGGTGGTCTATTCAGGTGTGAAAGATCGGCCGTTGGCGATTATTAGGGATGCGCAATAGAATCTCTGCCCAGTGAACGCGATTTTTCTACCCTTGGCGCTGGTGTTTTCTGCACTCGCCCTGTGGATGCCGGAGTGGTTTATCCCGACAAAACCAGCGATCCCTTATCTACTGGGGCTAATTATGTTTGGTATGGGCATAACCCTTACTATGGGCGATTTCCTCGGAGTGATTAAGCGCTGGCGTTTGGTCGTGATCGGCGTGTTGGCTCAATATACGATGATGCCTTTATTGGCCTTAGGTATTACTTTGGCGCTGGGACTGCCGAAAGAAGTTGTGGCCGGATTTGTGCTGCTAGGGGCATGCCCAGGAGGCACCGCTTCGAATGTGGTAACGTATTTGGCGAAGGGTAATGTTGCGCTTTCGGTTTCCATGACTTTGGTTTCGACGCTTCTAGCCCCAGTACTGACGCCTTGGATTACATGGCTGCTGGCGAGTCACAAAGTTGCGATTGATGCGGTCTCCATGATGCAGACAATTCTGTGGATTGTCGCGCTGCCGTTAGCGGGCGGTCTGATCATTCGTCTAGTTGCGAGTAAGCTGGTGCTACGCACTCTAAAATGGCTGCCGCTATTTTCGATGGTGTTGATTGCATGGGTGATTGCTATTGTGATGGCGTTAAATCGAGAGCGCATTCTAGAATTTCCGCAATGGATTTTGTTGGCGGTGGTATTGCATAACTTGCTTGGTCTAGCGATTGGCTATGGCATCGCACGTTATTTCACATCTAACCAATCGGATTGCAGAACGATTGCGATCGAAGTGGGGATGCAAAACTCGGGGCTAGCGGTCGCTCTCGCTGCGAAGTACTTGCCTGCCGCTGCGGCGCTACCAGCAGCCTTGTTTAGCTTATGGCATAACCTCTCGGGAGCTGCGTTTGCTTCGGCCTTCGGGAGGCGACAGTCTTGAGTCACGGCTCTGACGAGTATGACTGTCCATTCCGCAGCGCATCTGCAACGGTGCATTCGGGGTGGCTGTGCTAGCTTGATCGGTTGGCTCACTGCTGCAGATTAGCACTACAAAAGCGGATTGGCCGATCTTCTTGCTTTTTTGGTCGCATGAGGGGGCGAGAGCTGTATTTTCATCCGTTTTCTCAAATTCAAGTAGTTATGGAAAACATACCAAATGTATTAGCGGGGCGCTACGCCTCGAAGGCCATGTGCGCAGTCTGGAGCGCGGAAGGGCGTATCAAACTGGAGCGTGATTACTGGATCGCCGTGCTGCGTGCGCAGAAGGAACTGGGCCTAGACATCCCTCAACAAGCGATTGACGCTTATGAGCGTGTAAAGGGGGAGATTAATCTGGACTCCATTAACGAGCGCGAAGCGATCACTCGTCACGATGTGAAGGCACGAATCGAAGAATTTTGCGACCTTGCTGGGCACGAGCATATCCATAAAGGACTGACGAGTCGTGACTTGACTGAAAATGTCGAGCAGTTGCAAATCATCCAAGCCTTGGAGGTCGTGCGCAACAAAGCCGTTGCGGCTTTGCTTGCATTGGCCAATCGCGCGGAGGAGTGGAAGTCGCTCGTAATCACCGCCCGCACACACAACGTGCCCGCGCAGCCGACGACTTTCGGCAAGCGCCTCGCGATGTTTGGTGAAGATCTGCTCCTCGCAGTTCGCGAACTCGACCGTATTATC
>Ga0209195_1001275_pt1 | contig 17302 bp, 21 predicted proteins | sample COGITO_mtgs_1004_3_FD_184788 | JGI IMG/M metagenome (GOLD analysis project Ga0209195, IMG submission 184788) | Pelagic marine microbial communities from North Sea - COGITO_mtgs_100420 (SPAdes) (version 2) | ecosystem: Environmental > Aquatic > Marine > Epipelagic ...
TGGGATGACAGGATGGGGGTGTAGTGGTCAACTAATTCCGGACACAGAATATATTGAAGGGCGGGATGACAGTTGGGAAGACCCCGGCCTACGCCGGGGTGACGTTTACACCATCGACAAGATGACCTTACCCTTAGCGCGACGTTCAGAAATTGAGGCAAATGCCGCTTTATAATCAACCAGCGGATAAACCTCAGTCACCAGCGGCGAAAACTTGCCGTCATCAATCATCGCAATCAGTTCCTGAAAATTCTTCTGAGATTCCCGCGGAAACTTAGTCGCCCAGGTTCCCCACCAAACACCGACAATAGACGCACCCTTCAGCAAACAGAGATTAAGCGGAATTTTAGGAATCGGCCCCGACGCAAAACCAACCACCAAAAAGCGACCATCCCAAGCAATAGCGCGGAATGCCTGTTCGGAAAAATCACCCCCGACAGGGTCGTAAATAACATCTACACCCTTACCCTTAGTTAGCGCCTTAACCTGCTCTTTAAGGTTTTCAGTGGAATAGTTAATCCGCAGATCCGCACCCGCCTCACAGGCAAAGTCCAACTTCTCCTCGCTACTGGCCGCAGCAATAACCGTCGCACCCATCGCCTTAGCGATTTGAATAGTAGCAATACCCACACCCCCTGCGGCACCCATCACCAACAGGGTTTCGCCGGACTGAATTTTGGCTTGCTGCTTAAGCGCGTAATAAGAGGTTCCATAGGTAATCGCAAAGCCCGCCGCCTGCTCAAAGCTCATGGTTTCACCCATCCCGAATGACATATATTCAGAAGTGACACACTGCTCTGCAAAGCCACCAAAAGGAACCGTCGCTATCACCTTATCGCCAACCGCACGAGTGCTGACACCCTCGCCTACCGCCGTGACTACACCGGCCACTTCGGCACCGGGAACAAACGGCAGTGGCGGCTTAAACTGATACTTACCTTGAACAGTCAGCAAATCAGGAAAGTTAACACCAGAAGCTTTTACATCAATAAGAATCTCACCCTTGCCAACTTCTGGCGTAGGTCGCTGCTCAAGATCAAGCTGTTCTGGTGGCGCAAATTCATTACAGACAAGTGCTTTCATAATGCAGTCCTACTTAATTTATTATTGTTATTTTCCAACCACAGCTTACATGTATTGTTTAAGCTCGCGACGGCCAATCACCATACGATGAACCGCATCCGGGCCATCAGCAAAGCGCAGCACACGCTGCCCGCCATACCAGTTTGCCAGCGGTGTATCCTGGGACAGACCCAGACCACCGTACATTTGCATAGCTTCATCAATAATCTTTAGAGCCATATTCGGTGCGGCAACTTTAATCATTGAGATATAGGGCTGCGCTGCATCGGTGCCCACATTGTCCATCAGCCAGGCGGCTTTTAGGCAGAGCAGACGAGTCATCTCTATCTCAATACGCGCCTGAGCAATAATATCCACATTACCACCCAGTTTAGCCAATGGACGACCAAAGGCTTCACGTTCAAGAGAACGCTCACACATCATCTTCAAAGCCGCTTCGGCAAGACCAATCGAACGCATACAGTGGTGAATGCGGCCCGGCCCTAGACGTCCCTGAGCGACTTCAAAGCCACGGCCTTGACCGAGAATCATATTTTCTTTGGGCACGCGCACATCGGTAAAACGCATATGCATATGCCCGTGAGGGGCATCATCTATATTGAAAATTTCCATGGGTCGCAGGTTTTGCACACCTGGGGTGGCAAAGGGAACTAACACTTGAGAGTGACGTGAATGACGCGGTGCATCCGGGTTGGTATTGCACATCACAATCATAATTTCACAGCGCGGATCACCGGCACCAGAGATCCAAATTTTCTCGCCATTCAAGACCCATTCATCGCCATCGGCAACACAGGACATGGCAATATTGGTCGCGTCGGATGAGGCTACATCCGGCTCGGTCATTGCGTAGGCAGAGCGGATTTCACCATTGAGAAGTGGCGTTAACCAGCGCTGTTTTTGCTCATCGGTACAGAAGCGCGCCAGCACTTCCATATTGCCGGTATCCGGCGCGGAGCAGTTGAAAACTTCGGGGGCAAGATGTGAACGACCGGTCTCTTCGGCAATATAGGCGTATTCAACAGTGTTCAAATCATGACCACCAGGCCAGTGGGTAAGGAAGAAATTCCACAGATTTTGCGCTTTGGCTTTGGCCTTTAGACCTTCGAGGATTTCTGTCTGGCGTTCGGTGTAGGTCCAGCGATCACCGTTGCCGATCTCGGCGTGATATTCCCCTTCTAAGGGCAGAATCTCTGTATCAATAAACTGTTTTACTTCTGCCAGTATGGGTTTGACCTTGTCACTAATACCTAAATCCATCTGCTTATGCCTTTTAATTATTCTAATTTTATTTTTTCTGAAAACTCTAATACTGCTTATCTAGTAACCACTGAGAAGTGCAAAGCGATCACCATGGTAGCTATAATCGCCAAACAGCATAGCAGCCGGACGAGCACGCTTGATATAGAAGCCTATATCATACTCATCAGTCATGCCTATACCGCCGTGCATCTGTATCGCTTCGTTTGTCGCCAGCTCTGCGACTTCACAGAGTTTGGCTTTGGCAATACTGACCAGCAGTGGGCTATTGTCGTCACCCTTTTCCAAAGCTTGCAAAGCTTTCAGGACAACCGACTTACACAGCTCAACTTCACTCCACCAGTGTGCGGCGCGATGCTGTAATGCCTGAAATGAACCGATAAGCACACCAAACTGCTTGCGCTCTTTTAAGTACTGCAGAGTGGTATCAAAAGTCTGTTGCGCTATTCCCAGCAACTCCGCGGCGAGATAAGCATTGCCCACATCCAGCGTTGCCGACAGGGCCTGAAAGCCTCTGCCCTCATCGCCTAGAAGCGCGGATTGAGGCACTTCAAGATTATTAAAATTGATATTGGCATAGTTGCGGCAGTCGACCATCTGGGTGCGCTCAACCTCAACACCGGCAACGGTGCGATCGACTAGAAACAGACTGATGCCATTTATATCCCCAGCATCACCACTGGTACGTGCGGCAACAATTAACTTGTCGGCAGTGCTGCCATCGGCGACAAAACACTTGCTGCCATTTAAAACATAGCCCTGCCCTTTAGCCGATGCGGTCAGGCTGATCTCTGTCGGGGCGTGGTGAATCTTCTCATCCACAGCCAGTGCCGTGGTCAACTCACCCCCAGCAATCGCAGCCAACAGCTCAGCTTTTTGCTCTTCGCTACCTGCCTGATTAATTGCCGTAACACCGAGAATTGCCGTGGAGAAAAGCGGCGAGGCAGTTAATGTACGCCCGCTCTGCTCGACTATCTGACCCATACCCACATGACCAAACTCCAGTCCGCCGTAGGCTTCCGGAACCAGTATTGCCGCCCAACCCATATCGGCCATCTGAGACCACAAATTGTCTGCATAACCAGTCTCACTTCCCGCATCGCGCTGCTTGCGCACCTCGCCAATAGGGGCAAATTCAGCCAGAAATCCCTGCGCTGACTCTTTGAGCATTTGCTGTTCTTCGTTGATAACCATTGCCATGATGTTGCCCCCCTAACCCAAGCCGAGAATATTTTTAGCGATAATATTGAGCTGAACCTCAGAGGTTCCACCTTCAATTGAATTGCCCTTGGTACGCAACCAGGTGCGCGGTGTCCAACCACCATTGGAGTTGGCGCCATCCCAGACCATTGCATCACTGCCTTCGATCTTCATCATCAGTTCATAGCGGCGTTTATTTAACTCTGTACCGTAGTACTTGAGCATGGCGGAGGTTGCGCCGACACCATGACCAGATTTAACTTCATCGGTGACGCGCTCTGCGGTCAGGGCAAAGGCTGCGCCATCAATTTCCCATTTGAGGACATCCGCACGTAAAAGTGGGTTATTCATACGACCCTCTTCAACACCCACTGTCTTGGCGGCAATCTGTCCGAGAGTCTCTGAACCGGCATCGGTCAGACCAAAGCCTCCGATCATTTCCCGCTCATGAGTGAGCAGGTATTTGGCAATCGTCCAGCCCTTATTAAGGTCACCAACGACTTGGTTTTTCTCAACCCGAACATCATCAAGGAAAGTTTCACAGAACGGAGAATTACCCGAGATAAGCTTAATCGGCTTGGGCGTTACGCCCGGGGTTGCCATATCAAACAGCACCAGACTGATACCCATCTGTTTTTTTGCTTCGAAATCAGTGCGTAACAGGCAGAACATCCAGTCGCACTTATCCGCATAAGAGGTCCAAACCTTCTGGCCATTGGCGATAAAGTGATCGCCCTTATCTTCGCCCTTGGCTTGTAGGCCGGCTAGATCAGAGCCGGCGCCGGGTTCGGAATAGCCCTGACACCAGCGGATTTCACCGCGAATAATGGGTGGTAAGTGCTGTTGTTTTAATTCTTCAGAGCCAAACTTTAACAGCGCCGGACCAATCATCCAGATACCAAAACTATCTAGCGGAGAGCGAGCATTGATACGTGCCATCTCCTCTTTAAGAATCTTGGTTTCAGCCTTGTTTAAACCGCCACCGCCGTACTCGGCAGGCCAGTCCGGTGCAGTCCAGCCGCGGGCAGCCATACGCTCCATCCACTGCTTTTGCTCTTCACTTTTAAAAATCCAGTTGCGCCCACCCCAGCAGGAATCGTCTGAATTAGTAATCGGAAAGCGCATACTGGGAGGACAATTCTCCTCCAGCCAGTCGCGGGTCTCACACCTGAAAGTTTGTAAATCAGCCACAGTTTTCTCCTGCTATTTCGCTGCTTTGAATCAGCGGTAAATGCTATAAAATTGACGGTACAGTAGGCTTTTATAGCTTACAAGTAATTGGATGACAGGCAGCCTCTAAATAGAGCTTTTTAGCGTGCTTTTATGACTCCAGGGTTTTACTATTTTTACCCGTGGCTGTTTGATGACATACTCCTTGTCATGCTGAGATACCACTATTGTCATGCTGAGATACCACTATTGTCATCCTGAGATACCACTATTGTCATCCTGAGATACCACTATTGTCATCCTGAGCGAAGCCGAAGGATCTCAACGTTCTAGCAAGAGATCCTTCGGCTTCGCTCAGGATGACAATGTTGCTGTATGCCCTTGCAGGGATGACAATTTTGCTGTGTGCCTACACTCCTTGTCATTCTGAACGTATGTGAAGAATCTCTTGAGGCCTGCTGAGATCCTTCGGCTTCGCTCAGGATGACAATGTTGCTGTGTCCCCTTGCAGGGATGACAATGTTGCTGTGTGCCTTTGCAGGGATGACAATTTTGCTGGGTGCCTACACTCCTTGTCATTCTGAACGTATGTGAAGAATCTCTTGAGGCCTGCTGAGATCCTTCGGCTTCGCTCAGGATGACAATGTTGCTGTGTGCCCTTGCAGGGATGACAATGTTGCTGTGTGCCTTGCAGGGATGACAATTTTGCTATTCAAATAACAGAGACAAGTACATGACTGAAGCATTAACGCAATTACTGAACACTCTAGATCTCGAGAAAATTGACACCAACATCTATCGCGGACAAACGCCAGAAACCCGCAATAAAAGAGTATTTGGTGGCCAGGTATTTGCTCAGGCAATGCGCGCTGCACAGGGCACAGTGTCAGATGATCGCATGATCCACTCCCAGCATGCCTATTTTTTGCGCCCCGGCGATCCCTCAGTGCCAATACTTTTTGAAGTCGACGGTATTCGCGATGGCAAGTCATTTACCACTCGTCGAGTGGTTGCCTCGCAACGCGGTAAGGCGATCTTTAATACTGAATTATCGTTTCAAATTAGGGAGTCGGGACTATCCCATCAGGTGCAGATGCCAGACTGTGTAGGCCCAGAAGAGCTGGAAGATGACGGTATTCGCTGGGCTAAACTAAGAGAGTCCATGGATGCCGAATCACAGAATCGTTCAAGTGCTAACCGCCGATCGCTAAGACCCATTGAGATACGCTCGGTAAATCCACTTGATCTGGTTAATCCAACCGCAAGGGACCCCGAGCAGCTGATATGGCTAAAAGCCAATGGGACAGTTGAAGATATCAATGGCCAACCTAACCGACCCTTACATCACGCCATCCTCGCCTATGCCTCGGACTTTAACCTGATGGGTACAGCACTGCTGCCCCATGCTGTTAATCTTATAAGCCCCAAACTACAGCCGGCCTCGCTGGATCACTGTATCTGGTTCCACGATGATTTTAGAGCCGATGAATGGTTGCTGTACGCCATGGATAGTCCGCGCTCCAGTCATGCCCGTGGACTGAGTCGGGGATCCTTTTTCACTCGTGATGGGCGCTTGGTGGCCAGTACCATTCAGGAAGGGTTAATGCGCTTGCACAAAGACTAAATGCACATCTTTAGGTTAATTAAAACGCCACCCAATTTAGCCTTGAACTTTACTGATTTGTGGTGTCTTATTGGCTTATGACATCCTATCCAAAAAGCAGATTTATTTTACTCAACGTACTGGTCATTGTATTCACAATGAATGCAGTGCTGGCGCACAGTGCCTGCTTTATGGACATGGCGTCTGCTGAGCAAAACGCTAACGTTGAAATGAATATGCACAACGGTAATATGCCTTGTCACACGCAAGATAGCAGCCAAGCTGATGGCCCTGGAGAAAGTACAGAGAGCACGAAAAAAGAGTGCTGCTCTGTTTGCTCAGTGATGGTTATCACCGTTGATAGCGCAAAGCCATTCACCGCGACACACACAGATAAGATCGATGTCACCTTGGACTCATCAATAACTCGTACATTAGAAATCCCCTTCCGACCCCCCATCAATCACCTTTCATAGTTTTTCACACCCACCGCGGTGTTACATCCAATTAATAAATGAAAGGTGAAACCATGCTTAACAAAACAATAGCGATAGCGCTGCTCTATGCGCTGCTTTCCACTCCAGCTCTGGCACAAAACTATATGGTCAGCGTGAATGGCATTGTCTGTGAATTTTGCGCCTATGGCGTCGGCAAAAAAATTCGTAAGCTGCCCTTTATCGACCGCTCGCAATACGACGAAGGCGTTAAAGTCGACATTGAAAATCAGCGTGTATTTGTTGCGGTACGCGACGATGCCCTATTCGATCAATCAGCCCTTTTCGAGGCGATTGAATCCGGCGGTTATGACCCCATCGATATTCGCCAAATCACCAATAAAGAACCATCAACGGAGGCAATCGAATGAAATATACCTTCGTTGTTTTATTGATCACTCTCGTTAGCAATGCCTATGCCCATCAGCCAGTTATGGATATGGCCCCGCGCTGGAATAATGGCTACGGCGTGCAAACTCGGGTGGAGCATGCAAATTCTGAAACCACCACATGGCTTGAGGGGGTTTACACCTTCAAACCCTCCCTACGCATGACCTTAAAAGTGCCTCACAGCAATGGCAAAACTGGCGATGCTATTTTAGCCATGCCGATAAAACGCTATAAAAATGTCGGCGCATTCACCTCCAACTGGGGTCTTACACCCTCAGTGCGAATGCCGACGGGTGGCGGCAGTAAATGGGATGCTGGCCTAAGCCTGAGTTATAGCGCTGAATCTAGAAAGGTATATACCCTCTACGACCTTTACACAATCGGCGACACCACCGGCATCGATATCAACGCAGGCCTAGTGCATGCCGACGGCAAGGGCTCATCTTGGTTTACCCTGTGGGATATTACCGCCAAAGATTCAGACTCCGGCCAGCATCTGCTCACCGGCCCAGTGCTGGTCTATTTCAAGCGCAATATTATTGTCCGGGGTGAGTATAAATTTGAGGCCTATGATGACGACACGCAATGGGATGGTAACTACCTAAGCATTGGTATTGGGATGGTGTTTTAAATGAATAAACAAGCGCCAAATATAAACAAACCTCGCACCTGGAGCTGGCTACTGATATTTACCACCTCAGGCACCCTGATCTGCTGTGCCATTCCGATAACTCTAGTTACCCTAGGGCTCGGGGCCAGTGTTGCGACACTGGCATCGTCGGCACCCTGGTTAATCACTCTCAGTCATTACAAAGGCTGGATGTTCGCAAGCTCCGCCGTGCTGATAGGAATTGCCTACTGGGCCGTTCATCGCCCGGGGCGTACCTGCCCTTCAGATCCAGTGTTGGCTGCTGCCTGTAATAGAGCGGATGTTTGGAATCGTCGATTTATTATGGCTTCAGGAGTCATGTGGCTGATAGGTTTTATTGCCGCTTTTGGGCTACCGCTATTGCTGCGCTTGTAGACTGATACCAAGGATGGAAATCACTGGCTGAGATAGGGCTGAGCTAGCGCCCTATCCCAGCCTCTAAATGTCCTATAGCCAGCGGCGTACTATTGACTGGTAGGCCTCAAATTCATCACCAAACAGCTTATACATCGCGCGCTCTTCAGGAATAATCTGAAAGCGTTGGATATAAGCCATAAACCCCAGTACCGCTATCAGACCAAAGGGTGCTGCAAGATAGATAGTCCAGGCCAGCAATATAATCGCCAGTCCAACATACATTGGGTTTCGCGAGTATTTAAATACACCAGAGGTCACTAATGCAGAAGCCGTTTCAGGCTTTAATGGGTTAACCGTAGTTTTGGCCATACGAAAGGAAATACCCCCAGAGATAGCAAAACCAAAGCCCAACACTAGCAAGATAACTGCAATCACTAATGCCTGCTGCTGGGTAATAATTGAGACAGGCAATTCGTAGGTTACTGCAGAGATTGCCCAGATAATTCCGGCAAAGAGTAAGCCGACAACAGGCGGTGGAATTTTGTTTTCAAGAAAGGTCATTGGTTAATCCTAGCACTCCCCATTGCCCCAATAAAATTAATTTCTAATGACTATCCTAGGCAATAGATTGTTCTACACAACTTGCCAAACTTGTATATGCTGATAATATACACGAATGATTGATTGGACAAAGACAACAGGATTTGAATGGGATCATGGCAACTCGCGTAAAAACGAGACAAAGCATGATGTCAGCCAGTCTGAGGCTGAACAAATATTTTTTAACCAGCCTATCTTGATACTGGAAGACTCCAAGCACAGCCAGAGCGAAAGCCGCTATCATGCCTTGGGGATAACAGATATCACCAGGCTTCTGCATATCACCTTCACCCTTCGTCATTCAGGAAGTCTAATCAGAATTATCTCTGCACGTAATATGCACAGAAAAGAGAGGACAGTTTATGAGCAAGCTAAAAAAGACGCCTAATTTTAATTCGGTAGCCGAAGAGCGTGCCTTTTGGGAAACCAATGATTCAAGCGAGTATGTCGATTGGAGCGCAGCCAAGCCAGCCACCTTTGCCAATTTAAAACCATCGACCAAAACCATATCTCTGCGGTTGCCAGAAGGTTTGCTTGATCGTATTAAAATTGAAGCTAATAAGCGTGATATGCCCTACCAATCTTTGATTAAAGTCTGGCTAGCGGAGGATGTAGAGGAAAGCAGACATTACAAATGAGCGATTGGCTTTTGAGTAAACAAGTAATCCTTTAACTCTTTATCCATCCGCGGATCCTTGCGTCGAATCCACTCCAATACCATCGCTGCATGTTCCTTCTCTTCATCGCGATTATGCTCAAGAATCGCCTTTAATTCATCATCCACACAGGCATCGACTCGCTGGTTATACCAGTCAACCGCCTCCAGCTCTTCCATCAAAGATGTTATGGCGCGGTGCATATCGCGGGTTGCATCGCTCAGTTCGTTAATGGGCTCGTGGTAACCTTCATTTGACATCCTTATCTCCTTTCAGTGATAGAAATAACCGCATCCGCAGCTGTAATTTATTACTAGTCAGTTTGGTACAGAAATGACTTAAGGGCCAATCAATAAAGCGGACATTAGGGTCAAAGCCGAATTCATTTAGGAGAAAATCGAGTCTGACCCTAAATTTTTGTGACCCTAAATTTTCTAAATTTTTAGCAACCTAAAAAGCGCTGTAGATCATTTTAGCCGCAGCAATCATTAACACTGCAGCCAACAACTTACGCAAGGTAACCGGTGTCCCGCGATGAGAGGCAATCTCGGCACCAAGTAGGCAGCCGGCAAATGCTGCGATCATTAACCAGCCCGTCCCGGGCGGCCAGGGTTGACCACTGACCCCATAACCCGCCAGCCCACCGATTGAATTTAAAAGGATAAATCCGGCCGCGACTGCGGTACTTTGGCGAACGGTGCACCAGCCAAAAATCAACAGAATCGGGCTTAAAAACACCCCGCCACCAATACCACTTAAGCCGGCAGAAAAGCCGAGCAACACACCGACTGTTAGCAATAACCAATGCGAGGGCAATGCAATATTTTCTATAGGCTTGGCGGTAATCACCATACGAAGTGCCGCCAAAGTCATCAGTACACCGACTAATAAATGGTAGCTATGGCTATCAATCTTCCACAGCCCACCGATAAATGCTGCCGGTGTAGAGACTATAACTAGCGGCCAAAACAGCTTGTAGGGCATTAATTTGTAGGGTTGAAAGCGGTATAACAGCCAGCTGGTAACAACAATATTCATGGCTAGAGCCGCCGGTCGCATCTCTTCCGGCGCAAGCCCCCAGAGTGCCATTGCTGCGAGATAGCCGGAGGCGCCCCCATGACCGACTGAGGCGTACAGTACGGCCATCAGACCTATGGCTGCAAGCAGCCAGTAGCTGTATTGAAAGACAAATAGCTCTGTCATTATCAATTAGCCGCCGGTCATATTCATAAAGCGTAGTATATCGACCTGTTCAGGATCAAAATAATGGCGCTCGGGTTTGGTTTTTAAGGCTTCGGTGATTTTGCTTTTTAATAAATTTCTATCACCGGGATAACTGCGTAATAGTTCACGCAAATCCATACTGTGCTCATTGCCGAGACAGAGCAGCAACCGCCCTTCCGCGGTCAGCCGCACTCGGTTGCAGGATTCACAAAAGTTATTCGACATCGGCGAGATAAAACCAATTTTTGAATCACTGTTAGCCACCTGCAGATAGCGAGATGGACCACCGGTAGTTTCTGCGCTATTGATCAGATTAAATTCTGAAGCTAATTTTTCACGTAGGTTACTACTGGTTATCTGTGTTTTTACTCTTTGATGAGAGTCTATTTCACCCAGCGGCATCTCTTCAATAAATGAAATATCCAGCCCCTGATCTACGGCAAATTTTGCCAGATCAATCACTTCATCATCATTAAAACCGGCCATAATCACCGCATTGAGTTTGACCTTTTTAAACCCTGCGACTGTCGCGGCATTAATACCAGCGATAACCTCTTCCAGATTGCCAACTCGGGTAAGCTGCTTAAAGCGCTCGGATTTAAGGCTGTCGATACTGATATTAAGTCTTGAAAGGCCGGCTTCTTTTAACGGTTGCGCCATTGTAGGAAGCAGCAAACCGTTAGTAGTCATGGTCACTTCATCGAGCCCCGGCAAGGCTGTTAATAAGCTGACCAGCTTAACTATATTGCGTCTGATCAGGGGTTCACCACCGGTTAGACGTATCTTGCGAATTCCCAGTTCGACAAAGGCCGCAGCCGTATCATGGAGCTCTTCAAGACTTAGAATCTGTTGTTTGGGCAGGAAGGTCATATCCTCCGCCATACAGTAGGTACAGCGCAAATTGCAGCGGTCGGTGACCGACAGGCGCAGGTAATCGATGGTTCGACCAAAGGGGTCAACCAGTGTTGGCGCTTTTATTTTAGAACTAGTTTCGATCACAGGGGTTTCACAGTTACTCTGTTATTAAAGACTATAAGGAATTACATCAACCAGATCGCCAAGTTCTATGGACTGGCCGACCTGTTGTTTTACAAAGACCTCACCCCAACAGGCTGAGGACAGTACACCGCTGCTCTGGTTGGGATAAATGTCTACACCGGTGTCTGTCAGTCTGGCACGTAAATAAACTTCGCGCTTTTCACCGGTTTTTTCAAATTCGGCTATGGCTTTTAAAGGCTGAGGTAAAACCTTGGCTAAACCTTGGCTGGCCAAAATAAAGGGGCGCGCCAAAATCATAAAGGTAACAAATACCGAAGCGGGGTTTCCCGGCAGGCCGACAAAGGGCGTGCCTGCAACCTGACCAAAGGCTAATGGCTTGCCCGGCTTGATGGCCACTTTCCAAAAATCGAGGTCGCCGAGTTTGGCTACAGCATCTTTTACATAGTCTTCATCGCCGACCGAGACACCGCCAGCGCTAAAGATGATATCGCCCTCTGCGGCGGCTTTTAGCAGCACGGTTTCAGTGGCGGCAAGGCTGTCTGGCACTGTACCCAAATCGATTACAACCATACCCAACGACTCAATTAAGCCTGTGAGGGTTGCGCGGTTGGAGTTATAGATCTGACCGGGCTGCAGGCATTCACCGGGTTCTACCAGTTCATCGCCGGTAGAAAAAATCGCGACTTTTAAGGGTTTAAATACCTCTACCGTTTTAACTCCGATGGACGATAAAAGACCCATCTCCTGTGCGCGTAACTCTGTTCCGGCAGTGAGAATAGTCTGGCCGGTAAGAATATCCTGACCTCTACAGCGAACATTCGCCGTGGCCGTCACAGCGTTGCCAATAGTGACTATGCCCTCTTGCTCTGTGCAGTTTTCCTGCATGGCAACTGTATCAGCGTCTGCGGGCATTTCAGCGCCAGTAAAGATACGTGCGATAGTCGATGGAGTAAGTGGCTGCGGGGCTGTGCCTGCGGGAATACGCTGACTGAGCGGTAATTGAAAATTATTTTTTAGGGCCTCTGCATAGCAAAAAGCATAGCCATCCATTGCACTGTTATCTGCCGGCGGCACATCGACACTGGCGATGATATCTGTCGCCAGTATTCGGCCGAGACTGCCAAGAACTGAAACCTTTTCTACCCTAGATGTAGCTGTGGCAGTGGTGATTAATTTATCTATAGCGGCTGAGACACTGAGCATTACTTGGCTTTAACTCCAACATGCTGAACAAAATTACAGGGGCCAAAGGTATTGTCCAGCTGCTCGCGAATAATACCGTTCCAACCGGTTTTACAGGCGCCTGTGGAGCCCGGAAGGCAGAAGATGGCGGTTCGATTCGATAAACCGGCAAGACAGCGGGACTGAACGGTTGAGGTACCTATTTCCGTATAGGAAATCTGTCGAAACAGCTCGCCAAAACCTTCAATATGCTTATCAAATAGCGGAGCAAGAGCTTCAGGGGTGCTGTCACGTCCAGTAAATCCAGTGCCGCCGGTAGTAAGAATAACTTCAATTTCAGGATCGGCAATCCAGGCGGAAACGGTGGCGCGCATCTGGTAGATATCATCAATCACTAACTGGCGATCGGCGAGTGAGTGACCCTCCTCTTCCAGTGCCTGTTGCAGATAGCTACCACTGGTGTCGGTTTCCAGACTGCGTGTATCGGATACGGTTAATAGCGCTATCTTTAGAAATCGTCGCTCTTTGGACTGCTTATGACCCACTTTTTTCTCCTAACATTTTATTTTAAATCCTATTATCTCGAACAATAAACCTGTCATCTCGAACAACAATCCTGTCATCTCGAACGTATGTGAGAGACCTCGAGATCCCTCGTCGCTGCGCTCTGTCGGGATGACAGCGTTCTGTTATTTCGAGATCCCTCGTCGCTGCGCTCTGTCGGGATGACAGCGTTCTGTTATTTCGAGATCCCTCGTCGCTGCGCTCTGTCGGGATGACAGTGCAATGGTCAGCCCAAGTAACTCCTGTCATCCTGAGAGAGCGAAGCGAACCGAAGGATCTAAGATCCTTCACTGACATTCAGGATGACAACGTGCGGACGTTCAGGATGGCAACGTGCGGGCGTTCAGAACGACAGTGCAATAATCAACTACAGACATCACAACCGGGTTTTGCTTCAGCGCGAAGGTTGAGCCAGCGCCCGGATTTGCCATCATACCGCTGCAGCTCACCATGTTGTTGAAAAAAGCCCAGCAACATTCGTATTACCGTTGTCGCCTGCAAACTGCCCATGGCGCCCAGTACCGGCCCAACCACACCGGAGTTGGAACAATTCAATAGCGGTTCCGGTGAGTTTTTATCAATAATACAGTTAAGGCAGAGGCTTGGGTTATGCGCAAAATCAAAGGCTACCAATTGACCTTCCCAGCCCAGTGCCGAGGCGCTGACAAAAGCGGTTTTCTGTTGGCAACAGTGTTGATTTATAAGCTGTCTGGGGGCGAGATTATCGGTGCAATCCACCACTACATCATAGGAATTAACTAACAGTTCAGCGCTTACCTCAGCGGCATAACTGCTAATTTGCAGATCCGGGTTTAAGGCCAACAGCTCCCGTTTGGCGCAGTTAACTTTTAGCTCACCGCAGTCGGTCTCTTTATAGAGTATCTGGCGCTGCAGGTTAGATAATTCAACAATATCAGCATCGCACAGCGTTAGCTGACCTATACCGGCAGCCGCAAGGTAGAGAACAACGGGACAACCAAGACCACCAAGCCCAACGACTAATACCCGAGCCTCGGTTAGCTTTTGCTGGCCGGACTCGCCTATATCATCCATTAATAAATGACGGCTGTAGCGCATAAACTGTTCGTGGCTATTAATCATGCTTTAGGATTAGCTATATTTATTATCATAAAGCCGCCTCGGCAAGGGCTAAATCTTCGCCGCTATTAATATTAAAAAATGGGTTTAATGGCTGCTCTGGCCAGTCCAGATAGACCGTATCCAAAGTTTCCAACAGGGGTTTAAAACCGCCCTGCTTGTCCACTAACAATGCATTCTCAACCGCGCCGCGAACAGACTTATTCCACAGCGTAAAGGTTGGCTGTGCAAAGCCCTGATAACGCACACAGGCGACATCGGCATTCTCGGCGACTATCTTCTCATAAAGCTTGGCGACTAGATTAGCGGGAATAAATGGCCCATCACAGGGCACCATCATTAGATAACTGGCAGTACTGAGGCGATCGCTGCTCAGGGCACTGTATAAGCCTGTCAGCGGCCCCTGAAAGTCCTTGAGCAGATCACTGATAAAAGGATATAAATTGGCACTAGCGTCTTTTCCGCAGGCCTCAGCACAGATATCAGGATCGCCATTAATAAAAAGACTATCAACCTGTGGGGAGAGCCTTTCAATGGCGTGCTGTAACAGTGTTTTACCCCCTAGAATAGCCTGCACCTTATTCCCTGTGGCCATTCGACTGGAGCGACCGGCTGCCAGTATTAATCCATCTATATTAGCCATACGTTTTAATCACCCTTGGAGTTCCAGCGTGCAGCTGCAGCGCTATCGGAGTCTTTGCTCTCAACCCAATGCTGTTTGCCATCCTGGCTAACTTGCTTCCAAAAGGTCGCCTTGGTTTTCAGGTAATCCATTAGGAATTGGGCGGCTTCAAAGGCAGCCACACGGTGTTGGCTGGCAACGCCGACAAAAACAATCTGATCTCTGGGTAGCAGCTCGCCAACGCGGTGGATAAGGGTAATAGCGATTAAACCCCAGCGCTGATTGGCCTGATCAACAATCTCCTGCAGCAGGTTTTCGGTCATTCCCGGGTAATGCTGCAAAGTGAGAGAATCAATAGAGGAGTCGAGTTCGAAATCACGGACTAAACCCGCAAAAGTAACCACCGCTCCGACGGCCGGCGACAGTTCTCTGAGTAATTGATACTCTTCCGCCAGATTAAAGTCATGGGTTTGAATGCGGATGCTATTCAAGGTGGTTTAACCTCCGGTTACCGGTGGCAGGAAAGCCACCTCACTGCCATCAGCTAAAGGCTGGTCCCAACTGACAATCATCTGATTTACCGAGACTAATACCTGAGGTTGGGAGAGCTCTTTGACCAACTCCGGATAATCGGCATTTAAAAGATCACGAATCTCTGCCGGCGTTGAGGCCTGAATTGTTATGGGTACCTGTTTGGCAAAATCACCGAGTCGGCCAAAAAACAGTAGGTTAATCAATGCTGTGGTCCTCTGGGTGCCAGGTACCTGACTTGCCGCCGGTCTTTTCCAGTAATCTTGTCTGGCTGATAACCATACCCTTATCCAAGCCTTTACACATATCATAGACGGTTAGCGCTGCAACCGATGCGGCGGTTAGGGCTTCCATCTCTACTCCGGTCTTGCCGGTGGTTTTACACAGGGCGGTAATCATCAAAATTTGACCCTGCAACTCAATATCAATACTGACTTTTGAAAGTGGTAAAGGATGACAAAGAGGGATCAAATCACTGGTTTTTTTGGCCGCTTGAATACCGCTGATTCTGGCTGTTGCGTAGAGATCACCTTTGGGCACAGTGCTATCACTAATGGCCGCAATAATAGCGTCCGTTAACTGAACCTGAGACTGGGCGATGGCAGTTCGAGCTGTATCCACTTTTTCTGATACATCAACCATATGGGCTTCGCCACTGGAATTTAGGTGGGTCAGTTGTGACATAGGATTCCATAGATAATTAGCTGACCTTTATTATGGCAAAGGCTGCAAGACTAATACATGGTTTATCTATTCCAGATGCTGTTATAGAGCAATAAAACTGGATTCTTTTACAGGCATAAAAAAACTCGCCATGGTTACCCATGGCGAGTCTTTATTTACTACTACTTGAACTTACTGAACAGCTGCATCAAATCGATCGCTGTCGACGGCATCTTCCACGCCATCACTATCGTTATCCGTTACATATTCAAGGGTTCCAGGAACCGTACGCTTGCTCTTGTCGTTACTACCCCAACAAACCGTGCCAGTATCGTCCTGAGCACAGGCGTGGTTGAAACCAACGTTGACCTGAGTCGGGTTAGACAGGTTTGGAACACTAACGATGTTTGGAGCACCCCAACAGGTCACACCATTGTCATCAATAGCACAGGTTGATAAGCCACCAGCACTGATTGACGTTGGGTTAGACAGCGCAGGAGCTGCACTACGTGAGTCCTCTTGTCCCCAACAGGTCACACCGTTGTCATCAATCGCACAGGTATGGATATAACCTGAAGACACCTGCGTTGGGTTAACCAGATCAGTCGGCACCTTACGCTGCTTCTTGTGGTTACGACCCCAACAAACAACGCCACTGTCACCAATCGCACAGTTATGCTCTGTACCTGCATCAATCTGCGTTGGGTTCACTAGGTTGGCTGGAACTGTTGAACGCTTAAAGCCATTCGAACCCCAGCACACTACACCAGTGTCATCAGTCGCACAGGTGTGAAGCTTACCTGCTGCTACCGAAGTTGGGTTTTCCAGCACAGGTACTGTTACCTGACCCGCGTTATCTCGACCCCAACAAACTACACCAGTGTCATCGATCGCACAGGCGTGCTCGAAGCCAACAGACAGCTTGGTCGGGTTAGACAGTGCAGGCGCAGCACGTTG
>Ga0209195_1001281_pt1 | contig 17268 bp, 12 predicted proteins | sample COGITO_mtgs_1004_3_FD_184788 | JGI IMG/M metagenome (GOLD analysis project Ga0209195, IMG submission 184788) | Pelagic marine microbial communities from North Sea - COGITO_mtgs_100420 (SPAdes) (version 2) | ecosystem: Environmental > Aquatic > Marine > Epipelagic ...
CCCTTCGGGGCCGCCGTCGCTGCGCTCCCGCGTTGTCTCGCCACTGCGTGGCTCGGCTGAACCCGCTGCGCGGGTTCATTCTCAAATCATCGGCCAATAAAAAAACCCCAACCCTTTCGGGTTGAGGTTTTGTTATTGGTGGAGGCGGCGGGAATTGAACCCGCGTCCGCCAGCCCGCTGCCTACGGCTCTACATGCTTAGTTCAGTCTTTAGTTTTAGTACGCTGAAACCCGACTGACAGGGCGGACAACGCACGATTTCGGTAAGTTTTTAGTGAGTCCGCCCCGAACAAGCTTCTTCACGATCTTATGAGATATGACATTTGAGCGTCTCTCGCCCCTAAGGGTTTGAAACTCTGGACGCATAAGCACGGCTCCAGTCAAACGGCACCTTACTGGGGTTTAAGCAGCTAGTGCGTAGTTGTCGTCGTTGGCAACTATAAGTTTGCGACTTTGGATTAACGAGATTGGTCACCATCTCGGCATGCACCGGAGGTTTTGTAGCCGTCGTCGAATCCAAAACGCCCCCTGTGAAACGCAAGTCTAGCATAGTCATGGGCTGGGCATAGGCGATTAAATGCTCTGCTAATGAATATATTATTTAGATCGAATTTAGACGCTGAATCGCCTAGAATCCGAGGCAAAAGTAATCTCCTTAAAGACTGCTTGAAAATAAAAAAGGGACAGCAAATGCAAAGAGGTCAATTCTCTTCTCGCTTGGCATTTATCTTAGCCGCTTCAGGCTCGGCCGTTGGGCTTGGCAATATCTGGGGTTTCCCCACTAACGCAGCTGAAAACGGCGGCGCGGCTTTTGTGCTGATGTATATGATTCTGGCGTTCCTGCTGGCTTATCCGGCGATGATGGCGGAGTTGATTATTGGCCGTCACACTCAGTCGAATATGGTGAATGCCCTGCAGTCGATCTCGACGACTCCCGCGGCCAAGCGCGCCGGTTGGGCGGTGGGTATGGGCGGTATGATCACTGCCAGTCTGATTCTGTGCTTTTACAGTATTGTCGCTGGGTGGATGCTGGCCTTTATGCTGGAGCCGCTTACTGCTCTTATAGGGCTGCCGCAGCTGGGTAATTGGCTGACGGAGTTTAGCTTGGCGCGCAATGTGGGCTTTGCAGCGCTGTTTATTGGCTTGACTGCGCTGGTGATCAGTGCCGGTGTGGAACAGGGTATTGAAAAGTGGTCTCAGCGTTTGATGCCTTCACTGTTTGTACTTCTTATAGGTCTTATTCTCTACGTGCTTATGCAACCAGGCGCTATGCAGGGTTTGGAGCATTATCTGGTGCCGGACTTTTCTCAGATGAGCGACCCGAAGTTAATTGTCAGTGCTATGGGCCAGGCGTTCTTTTCCATGAGTCTGGGGGTTGGCACTATGCTGATCTACGGTTCTTATATTCGCAGTGATGAGAATCTGCCTTTGGTGGGTGCGTTGGTGACCTTGACCGATACGGGCATTGCCTTTTTGGCGGGTCTGCTGGTGTTGCCGGCGATGTTTGTGGCGCAGCATCTGGGTGTAACGATTTATGCCGAGAGCGGCAGTCTGATCGCTGGGCCGGATCTGATCTTTCAGGTTCTGCCGGCGCTGTTTGAGGGTATGGGCGCTGCTGGTGTGTTTGTGGGGCTGGCCTTCTTTGTGTTGATGTCGATTGCTGCGGTGACCTCGTCTATCTCGATGCTTGAGGTGCCGGTGTCTTATGCGGTGGAAGCACGGCAGATTCATCGCACTAAGGCGACTTGGTTAGTGGCACTGATTATCTTTGCCATTAGCACCACCATTGCGATGAATTTCGACAGCCTGTTTGGCTTTGTGATTACTCTGACCACTGAGCGTGCACAGCCTCTTCTAAGTATGTTTGTCTGCATCTTTGCCGGATGGATTTTTCATCGCAATAGCATTTTGTCGGAGATTCAGAAGGGCAACCCAAATGTGGAGCAGGGTCTGTTTTGGAAGATCTGGCCGGTTTACGTGAAGCTGTTTTGTCCAGTGCTGATACTGCTGACCTTTGCCCAGGGCTTTCTGGGCTAATAATTAATAGGGGTTAATGGGCGCTGTATCTTCAGCCTGGGGCGGCTTTAGATGGTTTTAGAATTGACCGCGGTGGCCTTGTTGGTTAGGGTGAAGGCCTTTGTTAAGACCCTGAAGTTTAGCCACTATCTCACTTTATATTGAATGGATTAAAACCGTGACCAAAGAAAAACAAGCTGTCGATTTTGAGAAGCAACTGGCCAACCTTGAGGCGCTGGTGGAATCACTGGAAAGTGGTGAGCTGAGCTTGGAGGAGTCACTGAAATCCTTTGAGTCCGGCATCAAAGTGGCTCGTGAATGTCAGCAGGCGCTCAAAGCCGCTGAGCAGAAGGTCGAACTACTGACCCGCCAGGGCGATGAGCTTATCAGCCAGCCTTTTGAATCCAGCGACGGTTAGTCGCGCCTATGTCGCCCATCCAAGCCTCTCAAATCCAAGCTATTATTAGCCACTACAGCGCTCAGGTTGATGCCCAATTAGAGGCTATGTTGCCAGCGGCAACTGGCCCAGCTGAACCGCTTTTTGCGGCGATGCGCTACTCGGTATTTAACGGCGGCAAGCGTCTGCGTCCGGCACTCTGCTTTGCGGCGGCTGAAGCAGTTGCCGAGAGCGACATAAAGATAGCCCAGAGTGATTCGAATACAGCCAAGGTGGCTGCGGCACTGGAAATGATCCATGCCTATTCTCTGATCCATGATGATCTGCCGGCAATGGACGATGACGACCTGCGCCGAGGCAAGCCCACTTGCCATATCCAATTTGATGAAGCCACTGCCATTCTCGCTGGTGATGGCCTGCAGTCTCTGGCCTTTCAACAACTCTGTGAACTTTCCGAAGTATCACCAACAATCGTGATTGAGCTGGTTTCAATGCTCTCGCGACTGGGTGGCTGCGGCGGCATGGTGGCAGGTCAGGCGATTGATCTGGCGGCGACCGGTTCGGTGCTTGAGTTGGAGGCGCTGAAGGTTATGCACGCTCACAAGACCGGCGCGCTGATTGAAGCCAGTGTGTTGATGGGTGCTCTGGCCACAGGTCAGGCGACTGCCGGTCAGCTTGCGGCACTGACAGAGTTTGCCCGAGCCATTGGCCTGGCATTCCAGATTCAGGACGACATTCTCGACGTGGAGAGTTCTACGGAACAACTAGGCAAACAGCAGGGATCGGATGCCACTAACCACAAGTCGACCTACACCTCGATCCTAGGGCTTGAACCTGCGCGCCATGAAGCGGCAAAACTCTTTGATCAGAGCATGCAGATATTAGAAAGCTTTGGTGAAAAGGCAGACTCCTTGCGAGCCATTGCCGGATTTATTGTTAAGCGCAATCACTAGATCCCCGCACCCGATTAAATAACTATTCGATCGCGTCTATTCGCTAATAAATCACGGCGCAAAGGGGAACCGGCTGAGCATTTGCTGTATTATCTTTGGCTATAGATACCGCATTATTAATGACATAACAATCAACGACGTAAAAGCATGGCAAAGACGTTTAACGAAATTCCCCACACGCGACCGCAGACCCCACTGTTAGACACAGTCAGTGCGCCCGCAGATCTGCGTCATATGGATGATGCGCAGCTAGAGACACTGGCGGATGAGCTGCGCGCTTTTATTCTCTATTGCGTGGGCAAGACAGGAGGCCATTTTGGCGCTGGGCTTGGGGTGACAGAACTGACTATTGCCTTACACCATGTTTATAACACCCCAGATGATCGACTGGTCTGGGATGTGGGTCACCAGACCTACCCGCACAAAATACTCACCGGCCGTCGCGAACAGATGCTGACCATGCGTCAGAAAGACGGCCTGTCAGGCTTTCCAAAACGCAGCGAGAGTCCCTTTGATACCTTTGGTGTCGGTCACTCAAGCACCTCTATTAGTGCCGCACTGGGTATGGCCATGGCTTCATCTCAACTGGGTGAAGAGCGCCGAGCCGTAGCCATTATGGGCGATGGCGCCATGACCGCGGGCATGGCTTTTGAGGCGTTAAATCATGCCTCCCATGTGGACAAGAATCTGCTGGTGGTGCTCAACGACAATCAGATGTCGATCTCGCGTAATGTCGGTGGCCTGTCGACCTATTTCTCGAAACTCTGGTCGAGCAGAATTTATACCCAGTTTCGCGAGAGCGGCAAAAAAGCATTGAGCGGTATGCCCCATGCGAGAAATTTTGTTCGTCGTACCGAAGAATATATGAAGAGCATGGTGTCCCCGGCAACGATTTTTGAAGAGCTGGGTTTTTACTATGTTGGTCCTCTAGACGGTCACGATCTGCCGCTATTAGTTGAGACCCTGCGCAAACTGAAAGAAATTAAGGGCGCGGTGCTGTTGCATATTATTACTCACAAGGGCAAAGGCTTTGAGCCAGCCGAGAATGATCCTGTGGGTTACCACGCGCTCAATAAAATTGAACCCAAGCAGACAATCAAAGCTGCGATAACCAAGCCTGTGACTGAGACCAAAGCCAAGTCGAAGCCAAAGTATCAAAAGGTCTTTGGTGACTGGCTCTGTGATATGGCTGAACAAGACAATCGTCTGGTGGGTATTACTCCGGCCATGTGCGACGGCTCGGGAATGAACGAATTTGCCGAGCGCTTTCCTGAGCGCTTTGAAGATGTGGCGATTGCTGAACAGCATGCAGTAACTCTGGCAGCCGGTATGGCCTGCGAAGGATCCAAGCCTGTAGTGGCAATCTACTCAACCTTTTTACAGCGCGCCTACGATCAGCTGATCCACGATGTCGCTATCCAAAATCTCGATGTGCTATTTGCCCTAGACCGGGCAGGTTTAGTCGGTGAAGACGGCGCAACCCATGCCGGTGCCTACGATATTAGCTATCTGCGCTGCATACCCAATATGGTGATTATGGCGCCCTCGGATGAGAACGAAACCCGACAGCTGCTTTACACCGGCTATATGCATTCAGGTCCCGCTGCGGTGCGTTATCCCCGCGGCACTGGCCCAGGTGCAGTGATTGAACAGCAGATGACAGCGCTGCCTTTAGGCAAGGGCCTGATGGCTCGCAAAGGCACTGGTGTGGCAATTCTTAACTTTGGCACATTGCTGACCGCCGGCCTTGAAGTCGCCGAGACGTTAAATGCTTCGGTTGCCGATATGCGTTTTGTAAAACCCATCGATGAACAGTTAATCCGTGATCTAGCCGCGACCCATCAGCTGCTGGTGACCCTCGAAGAAAATAGTACTGCTGGCGGCGCCGGTTCTGCCGTCAGTGAGTTTCTCGCCGAGCAGGGTATTGTTATGCCGATTCTGCATCTGGGTCTGCCTGATCGTTTTGTCGATCATGGCAACCACTCGCAACAGCTTGAAAGTATCGGCCTCGATTCGGCGGCAATACTCGCGGCTATCGAAAAGCGCCTGGCGTTATTAGCTCTTCCTATTCAGGCGATAAAATAATAATAATTCGGAGTTCATAAGATGAAACTTTACGATTACGCAGCAGCACCCAATCCTCGTCGAGTAAGAATGTTTCTCGCGGAAAAGAATGTTGAGATTGAAACCATTCAGGTTGATATCCGAAATAGTGAGCAGAAATCTGAAGCTTTTCTAAAACTGAGCCCCCTTGGCGAAGTACCCCTGCTACAGCTCGACGATGGCACCTGCATCAGTCAGGTTCATGCAATCTGTCGCTATATAGAAGAGATTCATCCAGAGAACCCACTGTTGGGGCGTTCTCCATTGGAGAAGGCGCTGGTTGAATCATCTAACCATCAGCTCAATATGAATGGCATAGTGGCAGTGACTGAAGGCTTTAGAAATTCTAATCCGATGTTTGAAGGTCGCGCTATGGCTGGGCCGAATCCCTACGATCAAATTCCGGCTCTGGCTGAGCGCGGCATGTTGCGAGTGGATAATTTATTCCGTGATTTGGATGCCCATTTTGCCAACAGCGAATTTATTATTGGCGACTATTTCTCGGTTGCCGATATCACTGCATTTACCACTATGGACTTTGCCCGCTGGATCAAAAAAGCAATTCCAAAAGACTGTGTGAATCTGCAACGCTGGTACGACCAGGTGAATGCGCGCCCTAGCGCCAAAGCCTAAGAGTACTGGCTAACCATATTGAACCCGTTCGCTTGATACAGTAACAATAAAAAAGGCCCCGATTAAGGGGCCTTTTTGCTTTTTTGCGTTTTAGCTTTTTAATCAGCCCGACACTTTAATTTTAAAAGCTCCACTTCACATCAAGTGCCACCATGGTACCCGGCTGCTCTTCATGAGTGACCACCGAATTTTGAGTGATTTCAATTTTTTCATCGAGCAGATTTTTAAGTTTAAACTTAATCGTAAACTGTTCAGTTGGATAGAAAAAATAGGTCGCATCTAAAGAGTTAAACGGCTGCTCATAGGCATCCGGTGAGCCGTTGCGTCCGGCAAAGTAAAGCCGCTCACCAAATACGTTATAAATCAGCATGGCACTGTGTTTGCCATCTTGTGAGTCATAACCCAATTGCATGTTAACCGCATAATCAGACGCTCCAGCCATGGGTCGAGTCGCGTTAGTCGGCGCATCGGCAAATTCGCCGGCGGTGAGCTCAGAGTCGAGCACGGTCATATTACCGGCGACAAAGAAGGATTCAAAACGACCACCCATAAAGCCCAAACCCTTTAAGCCCTCAAGCTCTAAACCATAAACGGTAGAACTTTCAGCGTTGACAATTTCCGTGGCTAAGGCTTCTTCAAAGGCTGCTGCCTCAAAGAATTCAATCGGATCTTGAATATCTTTGTAGAACAGCGACGCGGTAAAGTTGTCCCCATCGGAGAAGAACCATTCAGCGCGAAGATCATAGTTGGTGACGGTGGCTGGAGTCACATTGGCATTACCACTGACGCGCGCGCCGGTGATCGGATCCAGATAACTTGAAGGGGTAATCTCACGCAGATCTGGACGCACCAATGTTTCACTGTAGCCAAAGCGCAACTGAAAATCTTCAGCCCAGAAATCTGGCTTTATATAGACAACAGAAAGCGAAGGATAGAAATCGTCATCTTTGAACACTGAGTTCGACAGCGTCGTTTCATTACAGCTGATCTGACAACCTTCAAATTTCAGAGGATTCCAGGGAATACCCACTTGGTTGTAATCTTCCCAACGGGCTCCGAGCATCAATCTCCAAGTCTCGTCATAGAGCAGGTCAATGGTGCCGTAGGCCGAGGTGTTAGTCAGGGCTGCCAAGTAGCTTTCACCATTACTACCAATCACTGCAACATTAAAACCGTTGTCTGCATCGATAATATTGGCATCGCTGAAAATCTCCGAGACTGTGCCGATTGCGCTCTGGGCAATGCTAGTGTCATCTGTGCCCAAGCCAAACTGTAACTGCTCGTAGCTGCGGGTTTTCTGTGAGTAGCGATAGCCGCCGGTTAGGGTTAAATCGCCAAATGACATCATCAGTGGCAACTTGAAGTCATAGCCGTAGCTCTCGACATCATCATTGAGATCGGTAAACCGAAAGTCCGCTGCCGAGGCTGAGGCCTGGAGGTTTTGTGCACTCACCTCTGCGGTAGCCGAATCAACCACGGTTTTGAATAGAATGTTGGTTTCATTGGGAATATCTGTGCGCGACGTTGCGTCAGAATAGAACCAATCGAAGGTCAATTCATCGAGCCATTGGAAATGATCGAAGCCAATCAAATCTCGGGTGATACCGCCAAAGCGATGAAAGCCGCGAATTTGATTAACGCTTAAATTGCGCTCTTCAAAGCGTGTTTTGTACTGACGAAAACCCTGGCCATCGCTGAGGGGAAAGCTTGAAGTGTGGCTGTCGGTAATCGAGGCTTTATCATCAGTGTTGCGCAAAAATAGACTGGTGGTCTCGATGCGGTGGTCGTCATACCAGCGCCAACCGAAGTTTGCATTGCCGGTCATATTAACACTGTAAGTCGACTCTTTTTTGGCGGCAAAGATATCTTCTGGATCACCAAATGAGCGATCGATGGAATCTTTATTGGCCCACTCACTGCCGTAGACTCCGCCGAGCATAAAGCCCAGTTCCATACCGTTATCTAGATAAAAATTATTGCCAATATTAGTTTCGATGCTACCGTTAATATCGTCAGCCTGCTCACTGATATCCACATTGCGATTTAGGTGCAGCGCTAAGTTTCGATTGATCGCTTCAGCATCGGCTAAGGTTTTTGTGCCATCACCGAGATTAATACGGTTGAGAATATTAATCGCGCCCAGTGAACCGCCATACATATTGACTGCGGATATAAGCTCGCTCGAGAGACCGCGTGTGCCATCGTCTGTTCCGAGGCTGTCATCGCTACCACCACTGTAGGAAAGTACATCGCCGCGGGTATCAATATTTTGTTTGGAGCCCACTTCTACAGTGAACATAAACTGGTCTGGAATACTGCGTGTACGAATATCAATTAAGCCGCCACTAAAAGCGGCTGGCATTTCTGCGGAGTAACTTTTTTTCACTGCGATGGATTTCAAAATTGAGGTTGGAAAAATATCCAGAGGAATCACATTTCGGGTTAGGTCCGGTGATGGGATCACCGCGCCATTTAATAACGAGTTGGAGTAGCGTTCACCGAGTCCACGAATAAACACGAACTTGTCATCCACCAGGGTGACACCAGGTACCCGCCGCAGGGCCGATGCGACAGTCGAGTCACCAATACGACCGATGGTTTCGGCATCAATAATGTCGGCGACCACATCGCTTTCCAGACGTTCGACGATAACATCATCGGCGGCGCTTTTCAGTTTGGCAAACACCACTACTTCTTCGAGCACTAGCTCATCTGCAATACTTTTCATTTGCGCGAATACAGACCCGCTCATGCCCAATAGGCTGACGGCGATGATCTGTGCGCTGAGTAATTTAATTTTATATGTCATATCTGGACCTATAGCCTGTGTAATTGAAAGCGTTCAGGATTGAGAGCGTTAAGGATTGAGAGCGTTAAGGGTTGAAAGCCTTTGGTATTAAAAGCATCTGACCTTGAAGCCAGCTGAAGTTAAAAAGGGCACCGCATCGCGGCACCCTTTGTTAAACAACCTGGTCATTCTTCAGGTCTTACTCGAACCATAATGGTTGAGCGCGGCTGCCTTCATGCAATCCATAAGTCCAGCCAGCAGTCCAATCGTCATCAGCTGAAACTGCGCCGAGAATAGTTGAGCCAACAGGTGTCGGAATGGTCTCTGTACCCACAACCATGTCGACTACTGGAACTGAGTAAAAGCCATTAAGAATAACCAGATCAGCGTTGCTAGTGGCAGTTGGATCGTCGCCAGCTTCAGCTGTTTGGTAGAGCAGGTTGCCAGATGCGGTTAACCAATCAGCAGTCGAAGTGCCATTTGGCAGACTGTTGCCTTTGGTCAGATCCTGACAGGCAAGAATTGAGGAGGATACGACTAGATCTCCATCCTGTGCTGCTTGCTGTCCTTCATTATCGAGACGGAAGCACCAGTTGTGGTCTGTATCGCCGAGCAATTCGTCAGCGCCGTAGGAGGCAGTCACAATAGCGTTTTGAATCGTTGGGAAATGGGCTTCGCGAATACGCAGACCCTGGCCTTCTTCGTGGGTACCTGTCTGGTTAGCAGAGATAATACACGTCAGGTTTTTGATCGTTGCCTGAGAGTTCAAACCACGAGCGATAAAGTCATCGATAGTTGCTTGATCTTTGCTTGAGTAGCTGCCGATACCATCAGATTCAACACAGCGGTTTCCATCAGTCGCTGACTGAATAACCAAGGCATTGGTAATGGTTCCGCGATAGCCTTCATCTATATCGATGGCATCATCACGCACATACATAGCAACGTAGTTAGTGATATCAACCGCACCACCAAAGAACTCAATGCCGTCGTCGTAGACGCTGTAGACTTCGAGATTTTCAATCAGCGTGCCGTTACCGACCGCGTTAAACGCAATACCATTGAGCTCGTTGCCTGGGGCTACTTCAGCACCGGTATGCTTGACGATCAGATACTTTAGTACGCCAGAGTTGTCGGCATTGTTGTCGCCGCCATAGTGGCTTTCACCAACGTCTGCTTTGCCTTCAGATGCAACATGGCAGTCACTTGTGGCAACCGCTGGGTAAGTACCAGTGTAAGCACATTTATTGGTCACACCGAAGCCGTTGATAACCAGTCCGCCCCACTCGCCAACATCTTCCGCGCCTACAGTACCGAAGATAGCATCAGTCTGTGAGGTAAGGGTAATTGGGGCTGTGGCAGTTCCGTTAGCGCGCATTTGCGAACCGCGATTGACCACCATAAAGTCGTCAGCACTACGGAAGGCTAGGGTTGTGCCAGCGGCAATAGTTAAGACTGGGCCATCGCCACCTTCAGAGAGTTCAGCAGTTGCAAGATCAGCATCTGATGAGTAGTTTTGACCTACCACCAGGCTGCCTTCAAATACGTGTACACCGGTGCCAATATTAGGCACAGCTAAGTCAAAAGTCAGTGGGTTATCAATATCCACAAAACCCTTTGAGTAGATGCAGTTGGTGCCGTCGAAGGATCCCTGAGAGACAGTGCCGGCCAGAGTGTAAGAGGCACAGCTAACATCTGTGTTAGTACTACCTTCGTTGGTAACATTGGTGACTGTGTCGCCAATGGATGTAGAATTTGCCGGCGCGATATTGATATCACCGCCGCCACAACCAGTGAGAGCGAGTGCAACCGCACTGGAAAGAATTAGTTTATTAATAGACATTGGAAACTCCCGATAAATTTTGTATTAAGATTTAGATCGGGAGAGAAATTAACAGTGCTTGATGACGGTTAAATGAAAATTTCGTGACAGTTCTATGACAGTTATTTTTTACACTTACATTAGGGGCTTAGAGAAAAGGCTTAAGGGAAGAGCATAGATAATAAGATTAGCTAAAAAAAGACGAAAAAAAAGCGAAAGCCAAAACTTCCGCTTTAAGACGATTTGCCGCCTCCTATCTCTGGTGACGAATATCTTTGCCCTTGACCACAAAAACAATTTGTTCACAGAGATTTTTCGCGTGATCGCCAATCCGCTCGAGAGAGCGAACCACCCAGAGAATATTAATCACTCGACTAATACTGCGCGGGTCTTCCATCATATAAGTCGCTAATTCACGCAGAGCAGTTTTGTACTCTTGGTCAATCTGCTTATCTTCTTCAATGGTGCGCATGGCGGCATCCACATCAAAGCGAGCGAAGGCATCTAGGGCATTGCTAAGCATGCTCATAACCGATTGACCAAGGTGGCGCACTTCGGTATAGCCCTTTGAAGAACCATCTTCATCCGCAAGAATAAGCGCATGGTTGGCAATTTTTTTAGCTTCATCACCGATGCGTTCGAGATCATTGACCGCTTTGGTCACCATCATCACCAAACGCAAATCACTGGCCGCTGGTTGACGACGGGCAATAATCAAAATGCAGGCTTCGTCTATGTCTACTTCCATATTATCGACTAGCTGCTCTTCTTTGATCACCTCTTCGGCGAGCTGGCTGTCGGCTTCGCCAATGGCGCGAATCGCATTTTGCAGCTGCTGCTCAACCTTGCCGCCCATTTCCATCAGGCGTGTGCGAATTTCTTCGAGCTCTTCATCGAACTGCTTCATGTAATGATTTTCGAACGTCATCTTGTCCATAATACTCTCCGCTTAGCTCCTTTGACTGCTTAGCTATTTGATCCAACTAGAGGGCCGATCGTTTAGATCTAGGCCAGTTAACATTTTTACGCCTTTAACTCAGCCAAAACGACCGGTGATATAGGCTTCGGTGAGCTCGTGCTCGGGCATGGTAAATACCTGCTCAGTCGGGTTCACTTCGATCAGCCGGCCAAGGTGGAAATAGGCGGTGCGATGTGAAACACGAGCTGCCTGCTGCATCGAGTGAGTCACTATAGCGATAGTAAAGTTCTGGCTCAGCTCTTCGATCAGCTCTTCAATTTTTGCCGTGGCAATGGGGTCCAGTGCTGAGCAGGGCTCATCCATCAAAATCACTTCTGGACTCACGGCAATGGCTCTAGCAATACAGAGTCGCTGTTGTTGGCCGCCGGATAAACCGGTGCCCGACTGATGCAGTCGCTCTTTAACTTCTTCCCAGAGACTGGCTTTGCGCAGGCTGTTTTCAACTATTTCATCGAGGTCGACTCTAGTGTCCGCCAAGCCGTGAATCTTTGGGCCGTAGGCGACATTGTCATAGATCGATTTGGGGAAGGGGTTAGGCTTTTGAAAGACCATTCCGACTCTGGCGCGCAACTCAACAACATCCAGCTTAGGGGCATAGAGGTTTTCACCGTCCATACAAATCTCCCCTTCGACGCGGCAGCTTTCAACCGTATCATTCATGCGATTTAACGAGCGCAAGAAGGTCGACTTGCCACAGCCCGACGGGCCAATCATGGCAATCACTTCGTTCTTGGCGATATCCACACTGACATCATAAATCGCCTGCTTGTCATCGTAGAAAACGTTGACATTGCGCATGGTCATCTTCGGCGCTTCAGTAAAACAGTTGCCCACAGTGACCTGATTGGCGGCCACTTCGAGATTCTGCTTCACCTCAGACTTTGCCCCCATTACTGAGCTTGCGCGGTCAATTGCATTCATAGGTTTTTCCTTTCTACCAGCGACGTTCGAGGCGCTTGCGCAACCACACGGCGGATGTATTCATAACAATTAAAAAGCTCAGCAGCACCATAATGGCGGCGGAGGTTTTTTCGATAAAGGCTCGCTCTGGGCTGTCGGCCCAGAGAAAAATCTGCACTGGCAGAACGGTTGCCGGATCACTGAAGCCACCGGGGATATCAACAATAAAGGCGACCATACCAATCATCAGCAATGGAGCCGACTCACCTAGGGCCTGAGCCATACCGATAATCGCACCGGTAAGCATACCGGGTAAGGCCAGCGGCAGCACATGGTGCAGGACCATCTGATATTTCGAGGCACCCATACCCAGGGCCGCTTCACGAATCGACGGCGGCACTGACTTAATGGCCGCACGGCTGGTGATAATAATGGTCGGCAAAGTCATCAATGTCAGCACCAGGCCACCCACTATGGGCACCGATCTCGGGACATGGAAAAAGTTAATAAAAATCGCCAGACCCAGCAAACCAAAAATAATCGATGGCACCGCGGCTAGGTTGTTGATGTTCACTTCGATGAAATCGGTCCAACCATTTTTTGGCGCGAATTCTTCAAGATAGATTGCAGCAGCCACACCTATGGGGAAAGACAGCATAAGGGTCAGCAGTAGAGTGAACAGCGAACCCATCACAGCACCGCGAATACCAGCCTGTTCTGGCTCTCGGGAATCGCCACGGGTAAACAGGTTGCTGTTAAATTGCAGACGAATCTTGCCTTGGTCGTGAAGCTCGCCAATCCACTCTACCTGCTTGTCAGATAGACGCGCGGCATAGGGTTCGCCATCGAGCCAGGACTTGTAATAGGTATCTATATCGTCGTCGGCCAATATCCAAATGGTTTCACGGGTGCCCAACAACATGGGGTTGGCGAGCAGCCGATCCTTGAGATCAAAGCCAGAACCATTACTCACTAGGCCATAGAGCTTGCGTTTATCACTGCGCCCAGACACATCAGGAAACTGCTCACGCAAGGCCTGCTTGGGAACCGCCTGCCAATTACCCAGAATCAATTGCTCTGGGTCGGTAAGATTATCGACACCAATCAGGTCCTGATCGTATTCGACTTCCAATTGCAGATAAGCAATGCGAAAAGCGCCGTGACCTTTGCTGACAATATCGGTAAACAATACGGTAACCGCAGCCAGGCCAATAAAGATGGCGAGACGGCCATACCAACGAAAAAGCCGTTCCGAACGGTTGCGTCGGCTGAGGGACTTTCTAATTTTTTCTAGATTATTTACGGGCTTATTGTCTGGCTTAGTCATATTGCTCTCGATATTTCTTAACAATCTGTAGGGCAAAGATATTCAGCATCAGGGTGACCACAAACAGCATCAAGCCTAGGGCAAAAGCGGCCAATGTTTTCGGACTATCAAATTCCTGATCGCCGGTTAGCAAGGTAACAATCTGCACCGTAACCGTGGTCACTGATTCAAGCGGGTTAGCGGTCAGCTTGGCAGCCATACCGGCGGCCATGACTACAATCATGGTTTCGCCAATGGCACGGGATACGGCGAGCATAATGCCGCCGACAATTCCCGGCAGTGCGGCGGGAATAATCACGTTGCGCACGGTTTCAGATTTGGTGGCGCCCATGGCCAGTGAGCCGTCGCGCATAGACTGAGGCACAGCGGTAATCACATCGTCTGCCAGGGAAGAGATAAAGGGAATAATCATCACCCCCATCACACCGCCTGCGGCCAATGCACTTTCAGAGGAGACCGTAAGGCCAAAGCTAGCACCCAGATCGCGCAAAAACGGCGCCACAGTTAAGGCGGCAAAGAAACCGTAAACCACGGTTGGGATACCGGCCAATACTTCCAGTGCTGGCTTGGCAATACTGCGCACGGATTTGCTCGCGTACTCGGCCAAGTAAATTGCCGACATCAGACCGACGGGCACAGCGATACACATGGCCACAGCCGAAATTAATAAAGTACCCACAAATAGTGGCACTGCACCAAAGCTGCCTGAGGAACCCACCTGATCTTCACGGATTGCAGTTTGCGGGCTCCAATCAAGGCCGAAGACAAAGTCATCTATGGGCACTGATCGAAAGAATTGTATGGATTCGAAAAGCACTGAAAGGACAATGCCCAGAGTAGTGAAAATCGCTACGCAGGCGCAGGTGAGAAGCAGCTTCTCCATCACCTTTTCAACACGGGGACGGGCGCGGAAAGTCGAAGATATCCGCGACCAGCTCCAACCAAAGCCCGTCAGTGACAGGGTTAACATCAGCGCGGTCAGTGACCAGCGCGAAATCTCCTGTAGCCTTAGCATAAGATCCGCAGCCACAACCAGTGCCGGCTGTTCACCTTTGCGTGGCAATACGCCATCGGCAAGATTAGTAATTTTATTTAACAGTAAACTTTCGCTGGAGGCATCGATAACCATGCCACCGCTCGCTAGAGACTTGAGCACGATACTGTGAATCAGTGGACCATCGAAGATCATCCACAGGCCTAACAACAGCAGTGACGGCAGTGCACACCAGAGAGCGACATGAGCGCCATAGTAAGACGGCAAGGAGTGAATATGGCGGATCCCGCCCAGAGGTTTGGCTAGGGCCAGTGAACGGCCGCGACCCAAATAAAAGGCAAAAAGGCCCAATCCGAGTATTAATATAAGAATATTCGTCGCTTGCATATTACTGGCACAATCTCGTCAGATAAAAAAACAGCCCGGTCAAACTGACCGGGCCGTACTGTGACAACTTATGGTACTTATTTCAATCCTTCTTTGCCTGTCATAGGCACCAAACCGCGAGTATTTTCAGCCATAGCTCGGCGCTCTTTGATAGGCAGCGGGATCATGCCTTTCTCTGCAAGATAACCTTCTTCACCCCACGCTTTTTCGCTGGTGAACTCATTCAGATAACCTTGTATACCAGGTACAACACCGACGTGGGCCTTCTTCACGTAGAAGTACAGTGGACGGGAAATCGGGTAAGACTTATCGGCGATAGACTCAAAGGTTGGCTCTATAGACTCGATCGAGGATCCCTGCACCTTGTCAGCGTTTTGATCGAGGAAGCTAAATCCGAACACACCTAATGCAGCTGGGTTAGCTTCAAGCTTCTGTACGATCAGGTTGTCATTTTCGCCGGCTTCAATATAGGCACCGTCTTCGCGAATCGTATGACAAATTTCTTTATAGGCACGCTTATCAGTTTTCTTTAGCGCGGCAATCCAATCGATTTTCTTACAGCCGCCTTCCAGACCTAGCTCGGCAAAGGCATCGCGAGTACCAGAAGTTGGCGGGGGACCCATTACTTCGATAGCGGTGTTCGGCAGTGCCGGATTAACATCGCTCCAAGTTTTGTACGGATTCTCGATCAACTCTCCAGCAACAGCGCCGGGCACCTTGGCAGCCAGGGCCAAAAAGATGTCCTTGCGTGTCAACTGCATAGGAGCAACCTTTATCGAGTTGGCGATAACAATGCCGTCATAACCAATATGCACTTCGATAACGTCTTTTACGCCATTGTTCTGACACTTCTGGAACTCGGAGGCTTTCATGCGACGTGAAGAGTTAGTGATATCCGGGTAGTTGGTGCCAACGCCGGAGCAAAACAACTTCATGCCACCACCAGAACCTGTGGACTCAATTTTGGGTGTCGGCTTGCCGCTGGATCGCCCGTAGCGCTCAGCGACCACGGTAGAAAAAGGATAGACAGTTGAAGAGCCTACTACTTCAATGCTGTCGCGGGCTGCAGCAGAGGATACTGCCGCCACTGATGCTGTTGCCAATAATAGGGCTAAAAGATTGCTACGCTTGTTCATATTTCTCTCCACAATAGGGCACAGGCTGTGCGACTAATTAACGAATTCTTGCTTGCCTGGCTAGACTATTGAATTTATATGACAGAAATATGACAAAATCCCCCCGGAAGGGAATCGAGGTCGAATTATGTACTTTTTATGGCTTTTTTATGACTGTCACAATAATGTCATATTTTGGACATAGAGTTGTCACCCTGCTGTCATAAAGCAGCTGAATGGTTATCTTATTAACTGAGTAGTAATTTAATTTTTGGGGATTTTGTATGAAAAAGGTACTTCTTTCTGCCGCAGTGGCCTCCACCTTAAGCCTGGCCTCTTACGGCTTCGCAGACGGCCCGATCGACAGCACTATTTACGGTAAAGTTAATGTCTCGGTAGTCAATGCCGACACTGGCTCGACTGACCAATGGAAACTCAACAGCAATGCATCACGCCTTGGTGTTAAAGGTAAGACTGAAATCGCCGACGGACTTTACGCTGTCTATAAAGCGGAATTCGAGATGTTTGTTGATGATGGCAGCAAAGACAGCAGTAAATCCAAGTGCGCAGCAGTACTTGACCAAGACGGTGATGCAACTGGTGATGAGGTCTGCTTTACTGATTCAAACAAAGATACGTTCTCGCAGCGCAACATTATGGCGGGCATTAGAGGAGATTTCGGTACTGTATGGGCTGGCAATCACGACTCGCCGACCAAACTGGCACAGAACAAAATTGACCTATTCAATGATCTTGAAGGCGATATCAAAAACACCTTTGAAGGCGAGAACCGCGTTTCCAATATAGTTGCCTACACCTCTCCAACTATTAATGGTTTCGCAACTACCGTTGCTA
>Ga0209195_1001317_pt1 | contig 16986 bp, 21 predicted proteins | sample COGITO_mtgs_1004_3_FD_184788 | JGI IMG/M metagenome (GOLD analysis project Ga0209195, IMG submission 184788) | Pelagic marine microbial communities from North Sea - COGITO_mtgs_100420 (SPAdes) (version 2) | ecosystem: Environmental > Aquatic > Marine > Epipelagic ...
TTCTAGAAGAAACCGTTGCGGCGAATACGTTTGGAAGTATCATTCATAACACACTGGAAGCTTTTTACAAACCATTTATTGGAAAGGTTTTGGAACCAGCAATGCTGATGGGTTTAAAATCCAAAATCGATGCGACAGTCACCTATTATTTTAAGGAACTTTATAAAGAAGGCGATATCACTCAGGGACTCAATCTGATTAGTTTTGAAATTGCCAAACGCTATGTTTCAAATTTTTTGAACTACGAATTAGCCTGTATCAATAAGGGCGATGAGATTATAATTGAAGCGATAGAATCCAAAATGGCGGTTGCCATTGACATTCCCGAACTCAAAACCCCGATTCAATTGATTGGAACCATTGACCGAATCGATGTGTGCAATGGGACTCGCAGAATTATTGATTATAAAACCTCACAGGTATCTCAATCCGAACTGGAGTTGGTGCATTGGGACGACATCACCAGCGACTATAAAGCGCATAGTAAAAGTTTTCAGATCATGACGTATGCATATATGCTAAATACCGAAACGCCGTTCACGACGCCAGTGGAAGCGGGTATCATCTCGTTTAAAAATCTAAAATCAGGGTTATTGAAGTTTGCTAAGAAAGACAAACCGGGAGCCTATGCTCAGAAAACCACCTTATTGTCCACGGATCTTTTAGTCCGTTATGAGCACGAACTCAAAACACTCATTCTAGAGCTTTTTAATCCAGACATTGAGATTATCGAAAAAGAAGTTTAAATGGTCATTGAAGAAATAAATAAAGTCATTAAGGGTCCACATCGTTTACCAATCTTGTTAGATATTTTTTATAATAAGAATGTAACGGATGCGCCGCTCATCATCTTTTGCCATGGCTATAAAGGCTTTAAAGACTGGGGTGCTTGGAATTTACTTTCAAAGACATTTGCGGCGTCTGGGGTAGCCGTTTTAAAATTTAATTTTTCTCACAATGGCGGGACAGTTGAGCAACCAATCGATTTTCCAGACCTTGAAGCTTTTGGTCATAACAACTACACCAAAGAATTAGACGATTTGAATCAGGTGCTGGATTGGGTGGAAACAACCTATGCGAAACACTCATATATTGATGTCTCTAATATTACTTTAGTAGGTCATAGCCGTGGTGGTGGGATTGTCACTCTAAAAGCAGCTGAAGATTCCCGTGTTAAAAATCTTGTAAGCCTTGCAGGGGTTTCTGATTTTAAATCGAGATTCCCTAAAGGGTCGGATCTTGAGGCTTGGAAATCGTCAGGTGTAAGTTTTGTGATGAATGGGCGCACCAAACAACAGATGCCTCATTATTTTCAATTCTATAAAAATTTCAAGGCGAATGCGTCCAAACTGAACATTCAAGACGCTGCTAAAAATTTAAAGCTACCACACTTAATTATTCATGGAGATTCAGACACAAGTGTGGATTTAAAAGAGGCGTTGGAATTACATGAATGGCATCCACAGAGTGAACTCATGGTATTGGAAGGCGCGAATCATGTCTTTGGAAGCCATCATCCTTGGGATTCTAGTGAATTACCCCCTTGTTTACAGGAAATTCACTCAAAAATTACCCACTTTATTAACAATTTGTGCTAGTTCTTAAAAAAAATGGCATTTATCTGATATTTTTTTTGGAAAGAACAAACTAATTTTTGTAATTTAGACTAAAATAAATATATATTATGGGATATTCATTCAAAAATAGTAAAGGAAAGACGTATTTTTTACACACTAAAGATGTAATTCTTAAAGGTGGTAGAGAACAAACTATCTATTATTTCGCCAAAGATGAGCGTGATAATACATGTGATCTTCCTGCTGGAAAAATGATTGTAGAAAACGAAAAAACAGGATTACCTTTTGTAAAGAAGGCCGTTTAAAGTTTTCCAATCTAAACAATTTAAAGCCCACTCCTAGAGTGGGCTTTTTTTGTTTTATGCCTATAATTAATATTGTAAATTGCAACAAATTAATCAATCATGAGAAAACAACTAATTATTTTCGCCTTTTTAATCTTAGGCCTTACTTCCGTAGCACAAACTACAAAGACATATTATAATAGTGGAAACACTTCAACTACCAAAAAATTCGTGGGTGCTTCCTGGCTTCCGGGAACCATTTTGTTAGCCGATGGCAGTGAACTTGTAGGTCAAGTTCGGGGCTATGCTTATAAAGGAAACGATATAAGCTCGTTCCGTTACCGTGTTAAAAAAGGAGATAAAGCAAGAACCATTAAGGCGATGGATTGTCAGCTTATTTCTTATGACGGTTTGATTATTCTTTCATTGCCTAAAAATTTAAAGAAAAAATTTGGGAAACGTATGTTTTATGTGGCACTTTATTATGGAGAGCACCTCACGATTTTTCAAAACCCAAAAGCCGAAGTGGCTTCCAGTTATTCAGGGTCAATTACTTTTAATGAAGGTCAAATGCTAAGTTATTTAGCGCTTAAAGATGGTCAAATTTCTAAGATCACAAAGTTGCGTTTCAGAAATCAAATGAAAAATATCGCTTGGGATAATCAAAAATTTATGGGACGTACCACAGATAGAAGTTGGTTTAAATATGATAATATTTATAAAATAGCCCATTTCTACAATCAAACAAAAAATTAGTCGTCGTTTGCGATCTTAACATCTTTAAAAGGGGTCTAATTAAGGTTGTTTTTTGTCACTCTATAGGGGTTGGGCACGTTGTTTAACTAGATTAACGCCAGTGTATCTCTTTTTGTGTGATTGATCTTACAACCGTATAAAGCATGATCAAGGCAACAACTAAATGGAGGTAGCCAAATTGATGGGGTACTCCAAGTTCTGTATTTAAAACTAGAAATCCTTGACACAGATTGGCCGTTAAAATAGCGACTCCAATTTTTTGAGCCAGAGCCTTTGCTGTGGGGTTTTCAACACCATAACGTATGTTTAATGGCAGAGTGATTACTACTTGAACCAAAAAAACCATGACTAAAGCTAAATGCACCAAATTATCATCTTCTGCATAGACTAATAACTCTCCTATTATCGGCATTGTACTGAAAAAGCAAATGCCTAGAGTAAACCAGCTTCTTTGGCGTGTGAGTGCGCCATAAGCTGTTATTGAGGTGAGAATTACGCATAAGAGCGTTACTACAATTTCTATGCTTGGATTCATAAGTGGGGGGGGGTAAATGGCCATGTCTTTAAATTGATTTATATTACAATTTACAATAAATTTTATAATAAGCACCTATATATTAGTGACTTATAATACAATATTTCACTTGTATTATACAAGTTAACCTGTTGGGAGACGTAATTATTTTTTAAATAAAATTTTGAAATGCTACTAATAAAAGGTCTTAGAATGCAGAGATTCTTCTTTTTTGTTTTGTATTTTTATCAAAAATTACAATTATAATTTAACGAGATGCCCTATATCCTACTAATTATTCTTTAAAAACTACGTTATGAAAACACTTAAAAAAATTATTTTCTTATCCCTATTTTTGGCACTTTACTTAGGTTGTTCTAAAGACAATCCAGAGGAACCCGAAGTGGTGGAAGCCTATGAAGCTTTAAACGTTTCTTATGGTTCAGACCCAAAACAAGTTTTTGATATTTACCTTCCAGAAAACCGAACCAACAATACTAAAATTCTCATTTTAGTTCACGGAGGCACATGGATTTCAGGAGACAAGGAGGACATGGATATCATTAAAGATTCTATTTCATCCCTTCACCCCAATGTGGGAATTATTAATATGAACTATACCTTAGCCAGTTTTGGTAATCCCCCAATCCCCTTGCAAACAGAGGATATTTCATCGGTGGTCGATTATATTTCTATGAATAAATCCTCACTTACTGTGAGTGATGACATTGGTTTTATTGGTTTTAGTTCAGGGGCTCATTTAGCATTATTGTGGAGCTATGCCTATGACGACAATAACCAAGTAGATATGGTTTGTAGTATAGTTGGACCTGCTAATTTCACAGATCCTGCCTATTATGATAACCCGGCGTATCAACCAGTCTTTCAATTATTTGGAAGCCCTTCTATCGAGTTTTTAGAAGCTGCGAGCCCTTACCACAGAGCAACCGCAACTTCGCCGCCAACCCTATTGTTTTACGGAGGTATGGATCCTTTAGTCCCAACCTCGCAAGGAGTCGAACTAGATGCACAACTCACCACCCTAGGGGTGGCACATGAGTTTCACTTTTACCCACAAGAAGGTCATGGCTGGGAAGGAGATAACTTGTTAGACACGACCTCAAAATTATCAACCTATATAGATACGTATATAGAAACGGAGTAGTTTTAGTTGAGTTGTTCTTTTTTAAGACTTAAAACAAGTATGCATTCTTTCCATTTCAGATCTTGACACCCCAATTTTTTTTGCGAGTTCTCTCCAATTCGAGATGACTTTTAAAATATGATCCATAATTTCTTGTGCTTTATTAGGGTTTAATCTGAAATAAGGGGCGACTTCTAGTGCCAATTCGATACTTAGAGAGTTATCATTTTCGTCAATATTCAGGGTAAGACCACTGCCGTTTTCTATGGCATTCATATCATAAGCAGGCGAAAGAACCCAACCGCTTTGTGTTAGTAAAAACCCATGATTACGTAGGTGATCATCTGTGTTAGAAACGCAGATGTTAAAGACAATTCGCGTCCAAAGTTTTATCAAGTCTTCATCGATATTCGCGCCATTTTTCATTAAGAACTCTACAAGCTCCAGGTAGCTAACCCCATCATGAACGTTGGTGCCATCCGTATAGCCCAATAAAGTGATTGCCGAAGCAAAGTGAACCCGTTGTCCATCAGCAGTTCTATCAAAACGCTTTGTTAGAAACGTATGTTGATGGTGCGAAAATTTTTGAATTCTTGATTCTGCCATATCAATTCTACATTGAATGGCAAGCTCATAAACGAGCTGTTCCCACGCACCAACGTCTTTATCATCGTTACCACTAGGAAATTTTGCAATCCATAATGAACCATCTTTGGCTTGTACATTTGCTTTGGGTCTAGCACCTCCTAATGATGACCCAGGTGCCATGAGTATATGTAGCCAATCTAAATATTCAGGATCGTCTGTCGCCCCTTCTTTTTCTAATTGTAAACTTGCAAATTCTAAATCGCGCAATGCGGTCCAAGGTGGTGCGGATATTTTCGTGTTGTTGTCCATAAAAGGACCGTCTGCAGCGGTTTTAAACCGTAGCGCACCCATTCTGTTTTCATCAAAGACACCAAGAACGTAGTCGGTTTCAAAAAGGGTTCTTGCTTTTCGGTTTTCTTTTCTTGCGAGCACGGCTTCTTTTCGCCTTATTAATAAGCGCCCCCAACGGTCTGGTGACGAATCCATAAACATACCAAAATTAGACTTCTCACCCTTCAGATATTGAGGGCCAGAATACAATTGTAAATCCGGATCAATAGCTCTAGATTCTGGTAACTTTAACCATGCTCTATCGTATTCAAATGAGAACAATTCCTTTCCTTTCGATAATGAACTGTATAACATTCCCATTAGCGTTGGTTGGTCTAAACCCACCCAATGTGCATACACGAAAAGCGTTCTTCTTTCGGCTCTCATCATTTATGTTTTTTAGGGGCTCTTTCTTTTACTACAAGGTCTATGTCTTGAATTTTTCGACCTAAAACATCGTCATCTGCAACATTTAAAAGATCTTTTTCCAATCCTAAAACAAGGAGTACTTGAAGGTAATTGCCCATAGACACAGAGGCTTTGCCTTCTTCAATTTTCCAGAGTGTTGACCGTCCTATGTGGGCTCTTTCTGAAAGCTGTTCTGCACTTAATTTTCTGCGCAGTCTTGCCAGGCGAATATTCGCCCCTAATTGAGAAAGTATTTTTTCAGACTTAGGGAGTAATATGATTTTCTTTTTAGACATAACGTTTCATATAATACACAAATATACTATTTTTTGTTTCATTTATGAATTGTTATGAAATTTTTATTATGAAGATGCATGTGATTTAAAAAGCAGGATCCCTGTTAAAACGGGGTAAAATAGATGTGCAGAAAAATCTTTTTCTTGTCAAACTGAACCTGACGACCGTCAGGCAGGTGTGCTTCAGCTTGACAGAATTATTAATTTTAAATACTTTTAGATTCTGAAATAAACCTGCCTACCGTCAGGCAGGTTTTAATAAATCAATCCCCCCTGAAAGGATGGTATGTTTAAGATGTGTGGTTAAATATAAATTGGGTTATAGTCCAAAGGCACCAAAAAGAGCATTTCAGAAGTAAGACTATTTAGTTTAAAACAACAAGAAATAATTAACAGTAAATACTTAATTTTCAATAGAGTATCAATATTAAAAAGTCAAGTATGAGCAAACACTGTGTGCTGATTGATAACAAATGACGATAATATTAATTGTTTAGATTTTTATTCATACATTTAAACATAATATTAAAAATAATTTTTATGGAAACTATTTCAATTTTGGCGCAGCTTATTGTTGCACTCTCAGTAACTGTTGTGTGGGTTTTTAGGTATGATAATATCGTTGTAGAATTTAAACACTACGGTCTTTCTGACTTGCTAAGAAATGCAGTTGGTGCTTCTAAAATAGCACTCGCAACCGTTCTAATTTTAGGAATTTGGCATCAAGAATTTTTAGTACCAGCGTCACTTTTAATGGCAATTTTAATGCTAGGAGCTCAATATTGTCATATAAAAGTAAAAAATCCTTTGGCTAAATTTGTGCCTTCTTTTGTACTTTTACTCTTGTGCTTATTTATTGCGGCCTTTAATTATGGTTTATTATAGACAATGGATTTAAACCTTAGTATCCTTATATTTTCGGCAGTTTCATTTATTTTTTACGGGATTACTTCTTTTTTTTCAAAGAGAATGCTGTCCGAATATGCGCGTTGGGGCTATAAAAATCAACGGATTTTGTTGGGCTGTTTGCAACTATTAGGAGGGATCGGCTTACTCGTTGGGATTGTCAATCCGATACTGCTTTCGGTAGCTTCTTTTTTATTAACTTTTATGATGATTACGGCTATTTTTGTAAGAATCAAAATAAAAGACAGTACCGTTCAGATGCTGCCTGCTATTTTTTATACCGTGTTAAACTTTATAATATTATACAATTCACTAACGTAGTTGTTGAGTAACAAAATGTTTGGATTTAAGAAGGTAAACGTCCTGTTTTAGCCCTTCTTTTTTTTACTTTTATCGATTGGGAATCTTCCTTGATTTCCTATGCCGTCCATATCGTGCTCATCATAGGCCTGTTGATGTTCACTTCGTTGTATTTTATGTTGTTTCGAAACGATTGTCAACAAGAAATAGACGTACACTATAAAAATAATAAACCCGAAAATAAAGATAAGTAAATTCATTTTTTTCTTCTTTGTCTAATGGCAATGGAAAGGGATAAAATTGATGGAACCCAAATTCCTACAAAAATACCTTCTAGCTTGTTTCCCATAAACCACAAGGTTACAGACATTAAAAAGGACATGAATGCAAGTATAATAGGGTAGTAGGCTTCAATAAAATCTTTCATTGTTTTTTATTTAAATTTAATCAAGATTAAGTGTAAAAATGTTACAAAATTCACAAATTTTTAATCAATATGTTAAATTTAAACCCAAAGTATTAGTGTTTTGACAGAAGTTAGATCAGGGTTTAGCCCGTCTTTCTAAATGTTAAAGGCGGTGTGAATTTTGTCAATAAATTTTTAAGAACTATTGAATTTTCGGAGGCTGATGGACCTAAGAACTAGAACTTAGTTTTCTGTTTACTATCCAAATCCGCCTGCCGCTGCGCTGTTTTGGGCACTTTGTTGTCGCCTCATTAGAAACATGGCACAGACTAGGAGCACGTAATTGGTGTGGTCTTTATCATTGAATTCGGCCTCCAAAGATTCTTTCCATTTTTTTAAAGCATAATGAATGGTTAAAACAGGGGTTTTCCCATTTTCGCGAAGAATATACTGCCGGTCGGATGCATACCATTTTCCTTCCTTTTCTGTTTTTAGCCAATATTGCTTGTCCTTCAAGATTATTTTAGAGCCTGTTTTAAAGCTCCAGTTGATGTCTCCAATGGGCTGTCCACTTTCTAAGATAGTAAAGGAGGTGGCCCAAAACCCTTTTTTCTTTAGCTCGTAGGTTTTGCTGTTATAAAAAAATTGTATTTCTGGGGAGTACCATTTTGGCTTGCGCCCTTTGAGGATAATTTTATCGTTGTCAAGAATTTTAAACTCTTTATTGTTTTTTGCTATTTCGATCTTCATAATTCAAAGATAATAAATCTTTTAACTAAGGGGTTCTTATTAAAAATTGCCCAAAGCCCTTGTTTTGTTTAGCCTTAAAGTTGAACCTTGTGTTTCCATAATTAAATAGTGTTAGGTGTAACGCTATTTTAGGACGGAAAACAGGTTTCTAACAAAAAAGCTCTCCAAAAAGAGGGCGTAATTTTAATTATTTGAGTGTGAGCCATCACAATACCCATTTGGGTCTTGCGTATTTCCACACCCACACATTGGGCGGTCTTGTTTTTTATAAATCATAATTTTTATATTTTTTGTAATGTTATGTCAAGAGTAATTTCATCTAATATTAGAGTATCTCCCAAGTTTTCAAAAAAGCTTCCTGAAGCAAATTGAATGTCATGTTTTGACCGATCAAAAGTTAATTTACTTTCAATTCTATCGTTATAAACAATTAAATTAAAATCGACAGTCTGGGTAATGCCTTTAATTGTTAAAACTCCTGTTAGTTCATAAGAGTTCTTATTTTGAGAATTCACTTTTTTGATAACCAAGGTTGCTTCAGGGTGTTTCTCAACGGAGAAAAAGTCGTCAGACTTCAAGTGCCCTTCAAGTTTTTGTTTCCATTCTCCAGTTAAATCATCACTAGTCAATGACGTCATATCCACCGTAAAGACGCCAAATGGTTTGTTTGAGTTTTCTAATGATAATGATGCAGAACTAAACTTTAAAGAACCTGAGTGGGCTTGATTTGTGATTTTCTTTCCGGTCCATTTGACATTTCCTTTTTCTAAATCAAATTTAATTTGTGAAAAAGCAGTCGTTGTAACTACAATTAGTAAGATTGATACTAAATTTTTTGTTTTCATTGCGATTATTTTTTTTGTTCCTGCAATAGTAATACATTTGGTAATATAAAGTAACTTGTTACCTTTAGGTAACTATTAAATTCTGGACACTTAATTGTAACTAAAACAGTATTATGAAAGTAACTAAAGACCTATGTCCAGTGACTTCTTTTACCGAAATGTTGGGAGGGAAATGGAAGCTTATAATTATCAATATTATTCGAACAAGAGGTGTGATTCGATTTGGTCAACTTGCAGCAGCAATCCCAAATATTTCAAGAAAGGTTTTGACAGACCAATTAAAGAGTTTGGAAAAAGACAATCTTATAAAGAGAAAACAATACCAACAAATCCCTCCAAAAGTAGAATACTCTTTAACTAAAAAATCTGAAAGTCTTTGCAGTGTTTTTAAGACCATTGAAGACTGGGTAAACCAACCTTAAGACGTTTATAAATAGCAGAATTATGATAAGAAAACGTCCCTGTTTACACAAGTAAATTGCGTATTAAAGGCAAAAGACAAAACAATTAAGCCTACTTTTATTAACTTTAGCAAATGGTTAAAACATTCGTTAACAAACACTATAGGATGATGAAAGAATCTCTCATAATAATTTTAATAATTTTAGGGTTTCAATCTTGCGTTGGCGCCCAGAAAGACAGCGAAATATTTACAATATATTTAGTTAGACATTCAGAAAAAGATTTAACATCCAATAATTATTCAAACCCTCCACTTTCTCAATGTGGCGCGGAAAGATCGGAGAATTTAAGTAATTTTCTTAGTGATGTAGCCCTTGATGTTATATACAGCACGGACTATATTCGAACTCAAAATACAGCACTTCCAACAGCACTGTCCAAAGGACTGGAGATTAGTGAATACAACCCTCAAGAACTTGAGGATTTTTCAAAATTATTAATCGACAGCAAACAAGACGCACTCGTTGTTGGGCATAGCAATACCACAGGGGTTTTAGCGGGCTTATTGGTCGGTGAAGAGATAGGGGCATTTGATTTAGACATCTATGATCGTGTTTATCAGGTATTAATTTATAAAAATAGTGGTCGGCTTCATTTATTACATACCGCTTTTGATTGCAGTGAATAAATGCATAAATAGCTATTAAAACCGAAAACGCTTATTTCTAAATTTGTCATAGTATTTTATTAAATAGCTACACAAAAACTTAAACAAATATTTTTTTCGTTATTTTTTTAAAATCTCCATTTTCAATATTTTTCTTCTTAAAATAACATATACTTCTGATTTTCAGGATCGAAAGAATATAATTAATTTTCATTAAAGATTAAACAGTTGTATATTTAAGTTTTGACGATTGTATTAACCAAGCTTTGACCAATGACTAAAAATTTCTTTTTATCGCTACTTTGTTTAATTTCTGTTTATAATTTTTGTTTTGCTCAAGTACCCATTGACAACTACTCTGTGAACGGTCTTGGACAAGTACAATTATCAATTCAAGCACAAGCAGGTAAATATTATGTGCTTCATGCACAGCACAGTTCTACGTTTAACTGGGCAACCTCAATGACAATAGGAGTTAGTGGAACCATGATCATTTCTGAATCATTGAGCGCTTATCCAATAGAGAACTATTCTATAACAGAACATAATGTATCAGCTCCTGACGATTATGATGGAGATGGCATAGATGACATTACAGAATTTAATAACATGCCAACGGATGCGCCTTTCAACTTTGCACCGCCTATTGAACTTATTGACGGGTCAACCTCAATACCAGATGTTGAAACTTTTATGGAGTTGGCAACAATAAATAATGTGGGTTGGGCGCCATTCCTTGACGATCAAATGTATGTTAAGTTTGGAATACTTGACAGAGATACCACCGAACCACAGGTCTATTTTATCAATAGCAATACCTATACCATCCACGCCAGTTTTTGGGGGGGCATTGGTGCATCTGTCACTGGAGATGACAGTTCTGGGGAGATTGTTTTTAATCCCAACGACATCCTTCCAAGTGGTGTGATAGGAACCTATTCGGTCAATTTTTCTTTTGGAAACGCCTATGATTTTGAGGCCACTCAAAGAACGTATGAGTTATTGGCAGCCAGCATGCCTTTTCTTCAAAATAACATGAACCACTTTATTGGTCAATCTGATGAAAACGACCATATCAATAATCACGCCGATGATTTTGTAGGTTCTAGAATTGATGTGGTTTTAGAATCGGATGTGTTTGCGGAAATCAATTACATCCCTTTTCATGAAGCAGAAGGATACGGATTTTTTAAACACATGACGGATCTTAATGAAACTCCTGGAAGTAGAGATATTGTGCTCTATGACGCACTACCAAATTCACTGCCTAGAGTGGGAGGCATCATAACGTCTGTTATACAAACGCCTTTGTCGCACGTGAACCTAAGAGCCATTCAAGACAATGTCCCAAATGCATACATCGCAAATCCTTTAGCCAATGATGCCATAGCAAATCTGTTAGGAGGCTATATTTATTACAAAGTAGAAAACGAGCAGTATGAAATACGAGAAGCTACTTTAACAGAAGTGAATGACTGGTATGAAGAACTGAGACCCACAGAACCACAAACGCCAATACGAGATTTAAGCATCACGGAAATCATGCCCTTAGACGACATTGCGTTTGAAATGTCGACGGCGTTTGGAGCAAAGTGTGCCAACGTTGCCACTATGAGGTCGTTTGAACTTCCAGCGGGTACCATCCCTGATGGTTTTGGAATTCCATTTTACTACTATGATGAATTTATGCAATTCAATAATTTTTATCAAGAGGCACAAATCATGATCGATAATCCTACCTTCCAAACGGATTTAAACTTTCGAATTGATCGTCTAAAAGATTTTAGAAGAGCCATTAAAGATGCGCCAATGCCGCAATGGATGTTGGACAATTTACAAGTTATGCACGACGATTTTCCAGAAGGGACGGCCGTGAGGTGTCGATCCAGCACGAATAACGAAGATTTACCCGGATTTAGTGGCGCAGGTTTATACACCTCTAAAACGCAATACCTAGACGAAGGTCATATCTCTAAATCTATCAAACAGGTCTATGCCAGTATGTGGAATTTTAGAGCTTATGAGGAAAGAGATTTTTACCGTGTGAACCACTTTATAGCAGCGATGGGACTGCTCTGTCACCCCAATTTTCAAGAGGAAAAATCAAATGGCGTCGGCATTAGTATCGATCCTATTTACGAAACAGAAGACACCTTTTATCTAAACACCCAAGTAGGAGAGTCCTTGATCACAAACCCCGATCCGAACTCGGTGCCAGAGGAGCTTTTATTGTATGAAGACCCTACACAAGGCGGCGGATATCTTGTGTTAAGACTGTCCAACCTAGTGAATCCAGGGGAGCTGGTAATGGATCAAGTGTATATCGATCAAATGAGAGACTTCCTTACGGTGATTCATGATGAATTTGCAATACTCTACGATGTTGTAGGGGCGGAAGGTTTTGGAATGGATATCGAATATAAAGTAACAGCTCAAGATCAATTGGTAATCAAACAAGCACGGCCATGGGTTTCGTTTTGGGCAGATATTACCGCCAATAATGATTTGGGAGTTACAGCAATTGTAGCCCCTCAATCTTCCTCTAGTTTAGGGAGCAACGAGCTAGTCACCGCAACCATTGCCAATCACGGTCTAAACGACATGAGCAATTTTGATATTGAACTTGTGGTAGACGGTCAGTCGGAAGAAACAATTACAATTCTTCAAACAATTGAACCTTTTGGCGAAGCTGATTTTCAATTTTCAGTACCGCAAGATTTTTCAACCATTGGCGATTATAATATCACGGCAATTGTGAGCCATGTGGATGATCAGTATATTAATAACAACACTTTAAACGTTGTTTTAAGTAAGATTTTACTGTTGGATGGCGCGCTTTCAGTCGGCGAACTAGCGGTTGTTTGTAATGACGTGGTTGAGGTAGATGCGATCGTTTCCAACCAAGGCGAAACAACCTTAACCGAAGTAACGATTGAGGTGGTCGTTAATGGTGTAGAAGTAGAGGTGATTAATGCCATCGTTGACATCCCATCTCAGGAGCAAGGCACGGTAGTCATAACGATTGATGACAATCTTCAAGAAAACAATAACATCACACTAAATTTATCAGGGGTAAATAACCAAGCGGATGGAGATTCAACCAACAACTCGGCTTCTACAACTACAAATTTAGATTCAGATTATGACATTATTACGCTGGTTATCAACGCGGATAATTACCCAGAAGAAACATCTTGGAAACTCCTTGACGAGTCCAATCAACTCATAGCCGCAGGTTTTTTAGAGGATGATACAGAGGTTTTTACCGAAGACATTTGTGTCAATTATAGTTCTTGCTTCTCGCTTTATGTTTACGATTCGTTTGGAGATGGAATTTGCTGTAGCTATGGCGAAGGGAATTTTCAGATTATAGACGCATCAGAGAATTTGATTCTTACAAATGATGGTGATTTTGACAACTTTGCACAAGAAGTGTTTTGTCTTGATGATTCTGCATGTGAGATTACAGCGGAGGTTAACGTCATGCATGCAACGTCTTCTTCTGCTAATGATGCTGCTATTACAATTAATACAAACACAGGGATGAGCCCTTTTCAATACAGTATTAATAATGGACAAACATTTTCGGACTCGAATACGTTTGAGAATCTAATGCCAGGAAATTATAGCGTATTTGTTCTAGGTGCTGCGGGGCTTTGCTCTTATCAGCAGACCGTTTCAGTTGAAGCCTGTAATTTGACTTCAGTTGATATTGAAGCGACCTCAGTTTCTTCTGTTGTTTCAACAAATGGCTCCATAGTCATTACTCCAACTTCTGGAGAGGGTCCCTATCAATACAGCATTGATGGAGGTCAAACCTTTAGTCAAAACAATGTATTTTCCAACTTAGCCGTAGGCGACTATAATGTCGTTGTAAAAGATATTGCGGACATCTGTTCATATGAAGTGGATGTTCCAATTGAAGTTGAAGGACTGGTCATTAACGAAATTAATTACAAATCAAGTGTTACGTTCAATCCCGGCGACTGGATTGAATTGTACAATCCAAAAGCAGGGACTATAGACATTTCAAATTGGCAAATAAAAGACGACAATGACACCCATGTATTTGTCATTCCGGAAGGAACTCAAATAGCAGGTAATGGATTTTTGGTACTTGTTAAAGATGCAGCTGCTTTTAGTAGTGTATTTCCAAACATTCCATACATAGGGGAATTGGACTTTGGATTTGGAGGGTCGGATGCTGTTAGAGTGTACAATTCCGATAGCAAACTCATGGACGATGTGTCTTACGATTCAATAGCACCTTGGCCGACGTGTGCAGATGAAACTGGAAATACATTGGAATTGATTACACCAGATTTAGACAACGAATTGCCAGAAAACTGGAGTTGTATCAATGACAATGGAAGTCCAAATGCCGTCAATAGTGGTGGACTTTCCATTAATGATCTCGATCCTCATTCGATAACAGTCTATCCGAACCCTGTTAACAACACGCTTTACATAGCCGGGAATTCAGAAAGATATGATATTGAAGTGTATTCATTGCTCGGTCAGCGTGTGATGACTGCATCCAATTCCAGTGAAATTGATGTGAGCTCGTTTAATGAAGGCATTTACTTGATAAAAATAAGCACCGAGAACACAACGACCGTAAAACGCATTGTCAAGTTTTGATATAAAATTTGATAATGTATTTTAATTTTTAGCAGTTTAGAACTCTCTGAACTTAGGGACCAATATGCGCCTGTAGTTTGGTGCGTTTTTTATTAATAATTTTCAAACCCCAACTATTTTTATATTGTAAAAAATTAATTAATCGCATGGACCATCTTCATAGGCTATAACCCCGTTCCAATTCAAAGCCATACAACTATTGTCGTATGTAATGCCATCACATCCACAAACCGGTTCAAAGATTTCGATACACACACTTTCTAAATCAATCAGTGTTTCATCAATACACATATTGGGTGTGTTCTCATTATCATCCCCACCAGAACAAGCGAAGAGTAATAAAGCGGAAACTAAGAATAGTTTTTTCATAATTAAATTGGTTTATAATTTAAATATAATGATTAGTCTAATCTACTTAAAAGCTTTAGAATCCCCTGAACTGAAAGAGAAAATATGCCTATGGTTTACTCCTCTGAATAATTAGTAAGCCATCTAAAAGTGTTTAAAACAAAATTTTTCCAGTCATATCCTTCAGTATTCATTCCAGCATACATTTTAGTTCCATCATCCATATTGAAAACCATTGCAGTAAAACCATTTGAATCCCCAAAAGCAGCAACTTTTCCAGAGCCATACATACCTGCTAACCCTTGAGAATTTCCCTTTCCTTCTGGTCCTATGCCTGTAGAGTGTTTCACATTAAATGAACTTTCATCAAGTTTTAGTATATTTTCATATTTAGAGCCTAAAAGAGCACTTCCTCCAAATGAAACTAATTTTTCTACTTTATACTTTCCGTTTACAATAGGGTGATTCGTGTTCAAATTTTTGTTTTCGAATTTTATCATTCCTGGACCGTATTTACTTTCGTAATTAATTGTATCTACAGTTGTTCCAATAGATGACTCAATGTCAAATTTTCGTAATAATGGGTTTATGGCCTGGTCAAATGGGGCGTGTTCGCTGAAGGCCAAAAGTGAGCCTCCATCAGTTACCCAGTTTTGTAATTCATCAAGCTCATTTTCAGAAAAAGTGTTTTTATCTGCTGCTGAGTTTTCAGTAGCAAAATCAAACGGTAATGCCGTAATAACGACTAGAACGCTGGCTTGACTTAAACTTGATTTAGAAAACTCTTTGTCAAGGAATGCTACTCTGTATCCATCATTTATCAATAAGTCCACAAGAGGTTTTATCAAATGAGATTGTATAAAAAAGTTTTTGTGAGTTGAGTCAAACATAATTAACGGCCCATCATTAATTTCAAATGTAGGGTCTTCAACCTCTAAATTGACATTAGTGTCATTGTACATAGGCCATTTGTAAGGGTAATTTTGTTCCTGCCCAAAAGATAGAAGTGGAACAAATAACAATAGCAGAATTAGTTTTTTCATAATCCAAATATAACTGTTATTTTGCAAGTAATATACCAAACCGTAAGTTTAACCTATTTACGAGGTCTAGAAATAGCTGAATTAAAGGAAGAAGCTATTACTAAAGACTAATTTACGGTTAAAATAAACAATTACTCATCCTCATTACTGTGACCGCCAAACCTGTCCACCATCATCTGTCTATAAAGTTCCAAAGAATCTATATCTAAATCTTCAATCTTTGTTTTTTTGTACATCGAAACCTGAATTTTCTTTTGATTCAGAGTATTCTCTTTTGGGTTAGTAGTGTTTCTCTGTGCGTGTTTTGCCATTTCTTTCAAATATGTTTCATTATCCATAATTTCAATAGTTTTTATTAATCTTAGTTTCTAATATTTCATTTTAATACTTCATAAGTATAGTAAGTATTAACCCTCTTCCTCCTCTAACCAAATTTGTTGTTGTAACCATAATCGAGCATAATGCTCTTTCATGCGTAATTCGTTAAGGCGTTTGTTTTCCGCTTCTGATAAGGTAATTTTTTCTTCGTTTTTCATTGTATTACAATTTAAGTTAGACATAAATTGCAACAAGTAAGGATGTGGATGACTCGTTAATTTTTGGAGAGTTCCCGCATTCTAAACCACCGTGCTTCGAGGAAGTCGGTTGGTACGCTATTAACGTTCCTGATGCATTACAAACTTATAAAAATTAAACTAAAGGATCAAAATTTACTCCAGTATAACAAAATGGAGGGGATACACCCAACACAGCAAGTTAGGTGTGGGGGCTCTGTTGGGAG
>Ga0209195_1001330_pt1 | contig 16870 bp, 15 predicted proteins | sample COGITO_mtgs_1004_3_FD_184788 | JGI IMG/M metagenome (GOLD analysis project Ga0209195, IMG submission 184788) | Pelagic marine microbial communities from North Sea - COGITO_mtgs_100420 (SPAdes) (version 2) | ecosystem: Environmental > Aquatic > Marine > Epipelagic ...
ACCATTATTGGTAAAATCACCTGAAAGGGTAAGATCTGAGTTTTTAGCAATAGTTAGACTACCACCACTTTCAATCGTTAAATTATTGGCTACTGCCGCGGTAGAATTTCCATAGGTAGCTTTAACATATAGTCTTTTTACTATTCCACTACAAGGATCACCAAAAACACCATTAGTTGCTGGTATAGAAACTGTACCCGTATTTCCAATTAAATAGCTCTCTACAATGGATTGAGAATTTGTTGCGTGGCAAGAACCAATAACAAAATCCCCCCCTGGTGAAGTAGGAGTTCCATAGCTAGCAAAGTCAACAGAGGTAAATGCTAAGCCACTAGGTGCAGTGATGGAAAGCGTCTGATTCTCATTTGCAGTTGCACTTGCAGTACCTGAATTATTATGACCAGCTTCAATGCTTTGACCAGATGATATTGTAATGTTTGTGCTAGATGAAGGTACACTCCCTGAAGTCCAATTTGAAGGCGTATTCCACTGGCCGTCTCCACTTGAGTTTGTAAAAGTTTCAGATGATTCTTTAAAAACATGAATTTCATCAATCCCCGGAGTACCATTAGATCTAAACATAGGTCCAATTTCGTCAAAATAAGGAATTGATATACCAGATATCTCAGCATTGTGGCCCGAAGGGTTTGAGTAATCGAATGTTGAAAGATTTGGGTCAATATACATTCTCATTGTATTGTTGGTGTAATCAAAACGTACAATAACCAATCTTACGGTACTGTTACCTGAAATATTAGTAGAAGCCGATGTCCCGGTATTTGAATCATAAAGTACCCAATTATCACCATCGCCTTCTTTACCAAGAACCACTGTTGTACTACCGTTAAAATCTAATCTTACATGTGGAGTTCCACCTCCTGCTTGAGAGCCTAAATCAGCAAGGAACTGAAGGTACAAAACCCCTTGTGTTGTAGGCGTTAGTTTTCTTCCTGATGAGGATATTCCATTACACCAGTGGCCATTTGTATAACCATAACAAGTGTTATCATATGTTGCTTTACCTCCAGTTGTTGTGAGCCCCTCATATACGTAACTATTAGTTCTAGCAGATATGTGCTGCCTATAATAAAATTGTTGCCAGTTTGAGGTCCAACCAGTTCCTCCGCCTACATCAATTAGATCTTGGCCATTAGTATAAACAAAACCCTCATAAGCAACTGTTTCAAAGCCTGCGGGCAAGGATTGAGCGTAAGAGGATAAGCATATAGATAATATTAGTAGGGTAATTTTAAATTTCATAATTTCTGAGTATAATTATATACATAACAATATAAAAAAATATAAAAATTTACTAAAATATTTTTAATAAAATTTTGTGTCAATATTTTTTTGATAAAAAAATACTCTTTGTTAAAGTTACCTCTAACTGTGGGCTTACCTCTCAGTAAGATAATTTACAGGAGCTGTAACTGTTGAAGTATTAACTGTTTGCGCATTTATGATAAATAAGATAGCTAATATTAAATTGTAAGTATGTTTTTAATTGATTTATCTTTAATTAAATATCATTTGTTTTTTGATTTCCCCCATTTACCTGAAGATTTACTGCCAGAAGCATCTCCAGAATTACCTCCTGAGAATCCTCCCCATCCTCCAGGATCAAATGGTGATGGTCAACATACCTTTTCCATTTTAAGTATAATACTTTGGAGACCATTGGAGTTAAGTCACACTATTTTGGTGAAGATTTGGAGGCTTTTACAACTTATTCATAGACAATGAAAAAAGCCTTCATTTGATGTGAAGGCTTTCAATTTTTTTTTTCGTCTATGAAGAAAAATATGACAAATGGTTTTAACACTAATTCATCAGGCGGGTGTAGTTTAATAGTACTACTATTTAAAGCCTAACTGGATTATTTTTTCTTTATACCAGTTTTTATCTGTTAGTTTTTTAAATAACCAAACTCGATACTCTTTGAATATTATGCATTTGTAAATAACATTTAATCTATGTCTTAAAGAAAGATAGATTTTAATCTTTTTGTGTTTCCTATGTGTAGCTTTTGGATTGGCAAACTGACTATTAAAATCATTTAAATAGGCCGCTGTTATTGTTGTATTGTTGTAATCTAAACTAGCTACAGAATTAAAAACCTCATGACAAGTTGCTAAAAAACAATTTAAGGAATGGTTTAGGGTATTTAAAGAATTCGCTGCTTCTTTAGCACTAGTTTTTTTAGATAATAAAAAAACATCATAGGCGCTTCTCAAGGGTATCGTTTTATAATAAAAACCACTGTCGTTTATTTGTTTAGAAAGGATGGTAAGATTTAATTTGTTTGCGTGACTCAAAACACAAGCTTCATCGATTACTTGGCTATCTTTTTTTACAACATTATAATTAAACTCTTTTATATATTTTTTTACGTCTAAAAGTTCTCTATGAATTTCTATTGCTGCAATGTTATTCTCTTTTTGAAGTCTTCTATAATGTTTTTCATAAGGAAAATAATATGCATACTTGTTTACTTCAGAATATCCATTTTCTCTTAAAACAGTAATCGCATTTGGATAATCTTCTTTTGAGAACAAAAAATCTATATCTCCCACCATTCTTTCAGCTATATCATCATAGATTCCAGCTAATAAATTACCTGTTCCTTTTAAAAATATTGGGGTAATGTTATTCTTTAAAAGTAGCGTATTTAAATCTTTTGCTTGGGTGATAATTTGCTTGTTTCGTTCTCTATTTAAATTGGTAATGTGCTCCATAAAATTTACCAACTCTTGAGGTAAATAGTGTAAGAAATCTGCGCGCTTTAAATTACAATACAGTGCTGGAAACACATAATGCGCAGTGCTTACTTCAACAATAGTTTCCCAATCTATATTTTTTATTTGCAACCGTTTTTCTATTTCTTGTCTATTACTTTCTTCCAAAGAAATGGTCAAACATTTAGAAATAAAATAAAGTGTTTCTTTATAATTCAATGAGTGGTAAATTATCGTAATTTAATGAAGTATTATTCTTTAGACTTATCACCAGAAGTAAATGTTATTAAATCTTTAAATTTTAATGAAAGGCTTTCTTCTGTTTGTTTATTAACAACTGGTTTATTTTTAGTGAATAAATAACCTGAGAGCGTTACAAATAGTTTTAGCTGCTCTGTTTTGGTTAGTTTATCTTGGTTTATGAGCAGGTTATCCAGTACTTTTTCATAGAGCAGTTCCATCTTGTCATTGATAGATGGCTCTTCTTTTTTAGCAGGACCTCTTTTAGATTTTTTCCCTGCTTTTTTTGCTGATTTTGGATCGAATGGCATATGTCCTAAGATTTAATTATAAACTGCCTAACTTTAGATATATTTTTTAGGAAAATCAAATACCATCCTCCAATATTATTTGAACGTACAGCACGATAATCCTCTTTTGTTTTTTGAATAATATTTTTAACGCTTCGATTACTAGCTCCACCTAATCGCATTTTGGTAATCACCTTTGGTAAATAAGTGAATTTTAAAGAGTCATCTTTTAATATTCGGAGCATAAAATCATAATCAGCTGAAATTTTGAAGCTTAAATTAAATTTACCATGCTTTTCATATACCTCTTTTTTTAAAAACAATGTTGGGTGAGCTGGCATCCAACCTTTTTTAAGTAAACTAGAATTAAAATCGGTGCTTTTCCAATACCTTATAATTTTATCAATATTGTTTTTATCCACATATTGCAGGTCACCATATACGCCATCTATATTCTCCTTCTCAAATTTATTAGCTAGCGTTGAAATAATGTGATTATCAGCTAAAGTATCATCAGAATGTACAAAACCTATCACTTCACCAGTGGCTAATTGAACCCCTTTATTTAGGGCATCATAAATACCATTATCGGGCTCTGATAGTATTTTAAACTCAATTTGTGGAAATTGTAATTGATGTTGCTTTACCAGCTCTAAAGTTTCATCTGTTGAATTACCATCTATAATCACATATTCAATATTTTGATAACTTTGGTGTAACACAGATATCATACATGACTTAAGAGTTGCTTTACTGTTATAAGTTGCTGTAATTATGGAAATTTTCATGCTTCAATTACTCTATTGCGTATTTTCTTAGCTGGGTTACCTTGGTAAATAGTGTAAGGTTCTAAATCGATATTTGCAATTGAGCCAACACTTAAAATAGCATGGGTCTTGCATGTTACACCCTGGCATACAACAGATTTTGCGCCAATCCATACTCCTTCTTCCAAGATTATTTCAGATACCATTAAATCAAAAGTGGTTTTTTTATAATTATGATTTCCACATAAGAGCATTGCTCCCTGTGATATACAAACATGATTCTCTATAGTCACTTTTGCTAAGTTATCTATCCAAACGTGTTCTCCTAACCAACAATAGTCTCCAATTTCAAGATACCACGGATACTTTATATTAACACCAGGTTTAATAACAACACCCTTCCCAATTTTGGCTCCAAAAATTTGAAGGATAAATTTTCTAGGAAATGAAAATGGAATTAATGTGTTTTTTAACACTAATTCATTTGCAAAATACCACAACAAACGTTTAATTGAATTTCCTGGCTTATACCATGAATTGTTGTAAGCTACTAAGTTGACTTTTTTAGACATGATTAAATAACGTTTTCAAAATATGATATTGTTTTAATCAACCCTTCTTTGAGTTCTAATTTAGGCTTCCAACCGTCTAACTTTTCAAATGCCAATGAAATATCAGGTTTTCTTTGTTTAGGATCATCCTGAGGCATTGGTTTATAAACTAATTTAGATTTAGATCCTGTTAAATTCAAAACCGCCTTTGCTAACTCTAGCATTGTAAATTCATTTGGATTGCCTATGTTCACTGGGCCCAAAAAATCAATTGGAGAATTCATCATCCTAATAGTCCCTTCTACCAAATCATCTACATATTGAAAAGAACGTGTTTGTAATCCATCTCCAAAAATAGTTATATCTTCTCCTTTTAATGCTTGTACAATAAAGTTTGATACAACACGGCCATCTGCAGGATTCATGTTAGGCCCATAGGTGTTAAAAATTCGAATAATTTTTATAGCTACATTATTTTGAGTGTGGTAATCCATAAACAATGTTTCTGCACAGCGTTTTCCTTCATCATAGCAAGAACGAATCCCAATAGGATTTACATTTCCCCAATAACTCTCAGGTTGGGGATGTACATGCGGATCACCATAAACTTCAGAAGTTGAAGCTTGTAATACTTTTGCTTTTACTCTCTTTGCTAAACCCAAAACATTAATGGCACCCATTACCGAGGTTTTAATAGTCTTTATAGGATTGTACTGATAATGTACCGGAGAGGCCGGACAGGCCATGTTATAGATTTCATCTACTTCAGCATAATAGGGCTCTGTAATATCATGTCGTACCATTTCAAAATATGGATTATCCAACAGCTTTATAATATTGTTTTTAGCTCCTGTAAAGTAATTATCTAAACAAATTACCTCATTACCTTCTTTTAATAATCTCTCACATAAGTGAGACCCAACAAATCCTGCACCACCTGTTACTAATATTCGTTTCATTTTATTTATTTATTTATCTATTTATTTATGTAATTTCTCTAAAGAAACTAAAATGTATTTAATTTAAAACCGACATTATCTATTGTATAGCTTATTTTTATTTATAACTAATTAAATAAATCTCTATTTGCATTAACAATCTCTTTATTATTGCAAAATTCTAGTGCAAAATTAAATGCATTTAATGACCATTTTTGATAGTCCTCTTCATTTATTTTAGCAAAAAATTCGATAGCAAGTGTGAAATCTAGTGGCTTATCTAGGTCTATATCATACCCTATTTTCTTTTTCTCTAGATCTTGCCATGGAGTTTGATTGGATAAAATTACAGGGCATCCTGCCTGGAAGGCTTCTAATATTACGTGACCAAAATTTTCGTTAAACGTTGGTAATAATAAAACTTGTTGTTTTTTTAATACCTCTGGTAGTTCTAAATTAGGAATCGCACCCAAATAATTTACGGTAATATGCTTGGGTAACTTGTTAATTAACAATTCACATTCATTCCAATACCCCAGTTCGCCAATTGGTCCAATAATAGAAAAATTAATTTGATAACACTTCTTAACTTCCTTCAAATAATTTAATGCTCCAATCAAATTTTTTTTTTCTGAAATTCTTGATAAGAAAAATAAATTTAAGGTAGCTGCCTCTTTTTGCTTGTTGACTAAAAATTCAGGTATTTTAGCTGAAAGATTCGGTGCCATTTTTACCTGTATTTTCTCACCAAAATACTTTTTAATTTCGAGTATCTCAGTACTAGCTGTTCCCTGCCAAATAATTTTATTTGGAACTCCTGATATTTTTATTAACCAAAGCGCTAACTGTTTTTTTCTTTTTTTAATTTTTAGTGCTCCAGATCCTAACATCCCTCTTGGTGCTAAAACTATACGCATGTTATACTTTACTGCAAACCATAAAGGTAGTAAGGTAAAGTACACCGAAAATAAAGAATTGAAATACACTGAATCATAGAAATCTTCCTTCAACAAAAAACGATAGTTGGAAATATTTAAATGCTTTTTGTCTAAATATTTAACTCTATAATTATCTTTAACTACCCAAACATTCGATTCAATACCATCATAGGGTTTAGTAGCACCTAAATCTTTATTAGAGGTCACAATTGAAATATCAAATACAGTTCCAAAATGATTAACAAAGTTAGAAATAGACTGTATTGGCCCACCAGCTTTATAACCTGGTAGAAACCAATCTATAAAAATTAATATTTTTTTCTTTTTCATGTAAACCTCACAGAATTTAACATAGCGGACCATTGTTGTAAATTTATCTTTGAAGCAATCATCTTACTATTTTCAGACATTTTAAAATACTCCTGCTGTGTTTGCACACTTATTTGTTTAATATACTTTTTTAATTCCTTTTCATTAGAGGCATTATATAGATATCCATTAAAACCGTGAATAACCAATTCAGAGGCAGAGCCTGTTTGATGTGTTGATACTATAGGCATTCCAGCCAACACTGCTTCATGAACCACAACTCCCCAGGCTTCATATAAGCTTGGTAATAAAAAGGTGCCGCCATTTTGTAGTAAACCTGGTATTTTATTAGGATCTAAAAAAGAGGTATGTTTAATTTTTTTATGTACGGGTATTAATTTTTCCAATGGCCCACTACCAATAATATGAATATCTATATCTAATTCATTCGCTTTAATCAATTGCTCTAAAACTTTAAAAAACACCTTTAATCCTTTATGTTCAACTAACCTCCCTACAAATAGCAATTGATAGTAATGATTTTTTTGTTCAACCTTATTAAATATAGTTTCATCAGCACAATACATACCTGTTAAGATATTTTGAGGTAAAAACCCTAGTTTTCTTGCAAAATAGTACTGTGGTTTACCTGGCACCCATATATGTGTAAAATATTTTAACACACGTTGTTTACTCAACAATATACCTGCGCGCTGCCGTAAAGTTCCTATCCATTGGTTGTCCATGCCTGTAATAGTTGGCAACCCTAACTTTTTATAATGCAAAGCCAATTTTATATAACGTGAATCTGTCCAACCTGAAAGATATAGTACATCAGGTTGAAATTCTTTTGAAATCTTCTCTAATCCATCAAGATTAATACCATCTCCATTAATAATTCTTATTCCAGGCTCACTTTTGATTTTAAAGGGAGCATCTTTGCTTGGTGCCTTTCGTATCACTAAAAACTCATTACCTGTTTCTTGATGATCAAATCGCATACAGGCCATCCAATACCCTGTTAAACGAGTATATAATACTAAAATTTTCATGTTCTGCTTTTATTTATTAGTTACAGGTTGTGATTGTATAGCCCAAAATAAAAACATCATGGGTGTAAATGCGTTCATTGAAGCCGCCATCCAAGATTCTGTAAATCCTGATAGTAAACACATGAATACAAAAGCTATGGCCAGATTTTTATAGTGTGATTTTCTAAAAGCTTGTATCCAAAAATAAGCATATGCTATACATCCAATAATACCCACATCTAAAAGCAAACTTAAGTAAGAATTCCAAACGCCTCCCCAATGCCTCGAAGCATTTTCTCCAATGTTAATTGATACATAATCTTTAATGAAATAATCATCATACAAAATACCATTTCCAAAAATAGGTGCATTTTTTATTTCTTCCCAAGCCACAGGCCAAACTTCAATTCTTCCACTAGCATCGGCTAAAGTTTCAATACGTAAAAAACTGATCTCCGCAAGAAATGAAAGATTAATTATTTCTTCAATAAACAAATAAAGTAAAGACAAAATAACGATACTAATAAAACCCAAGACTTTACGTTTATTTGCCCAAATTAAGAACTGAAAAGCAATCACAGAAATCAAAGCCGTTCTAGAACCAGATAAAACAATTAATAAAAAGATTAATATTCTAATTACTAAAAAAAAATGCTTTGTAAAAGTTATGTCTTTTCGTTTCTTTATTAAAAATAACAAGGCATAATTAAACATTAATACCAAAGCAAGTCCATTTGGATTACCAGCTAGACCTTTGTAGCGACCTGCGAGGTATAAAAATTCAAATGATGAAAACCAGAGAATTATATTATAAAACACAAACGTTACTGAAGTTATAACTAGTAATTCAGATGCTCTTTTACTGTTTTTCGAATACAACAAATTAACTATTTTAAATATCACCAATCCAACTACCCAAAATCCAAGAGATCGAAGAACAGCAGTAATACCTAATGGAGAAAATAAAAGTGTAATACAAAATGTAACAATGGTAAAGGGTAGGATATAATTAGCATTGTTATTTTTAAATACATTATACTTTAACGTATACAAGAAGCTAACGAATACCATGACAAAGCGAAAATTTTGCATAAATGCAAATGGCCCAGTAAAGTTATCTGCTAAAAAAAAAACAGATATTAGCAGTACTAACAAAAACTCTAAAACATTTTTCTGTGGAAACATTAGAATTAGCACTAATAAAGCACTAGAAGCTAAAAAACCACCTAAAATACCTGCTATAATAATAAAAATAGCGGGCAAAAAGATGTTTGAATAGTTTATTAATTGTTTCAAATTTCTAGTGATTTAATAGTTTTCTGAATTACTTTTTTCCAAGTAAAATTCTTCAAAACTTTTTGAATTGATTGCTTTTTTTTAAAAATAAGTTCTTCAGAGCTACAACTTGTAGCTGATAATATTGCAGTATGCAAATTTGAAACTATATCCCCTTTTAATAACCAACCATTATCAACATTTACGATGGTACTGGTTGCACCTACATCGGTTGCAATAATGGCACAACCACAGGCCATAGCTTCTAAAATAACGGTAGGCATTCCCTCTGAATAACTTGGACAAACTAATATGTCTGAATTAATTAAAACCTCTTTAATTTTATCACTTTCCATGATAGCTCCTAAATAATTCACATTTTTATGTTTAAATTGTTTCTCTTCTGGTATAGGCCCAATAAAATTTACTTCATAATTTAAAATATCTATTGTTTTTTGAATCACCTCATGAAATTCTTCAATACCCTTTCTGCGTTCGTACCTTCCTATAAAAACAAATTTAATTCGTTGCGTAGAATTTTCTGATTTAAATGCTGATTCATTTATAACCCAATTCGATTCTATCGCATTTGGGATCTCGACAACTAAATTTGGTTTCCCCCCATTTTTATATAAAATATTGGTTAATTTTCCACCTAAAGAAATTTGCTTATTTGATTTTTTAATAATGAAACTTGCTGGAATTTTTAATAAAATTTGTTCTAATCTATTTTTTAAATTAATAGTACATTGAAACATTTCCAAACCATGTAAATTGGATATCAAATTTTGTTGAAAATTTTGCTTTTTTAAAAAATACCAGGATGTAAATCCTTGTGCATATATAAACTTATTTTCTTCTTTGCACAAAGCCAAATGATTGTACAATGCTTTTGAGTATAAATAAGACGAAAGAATATAATGCCCCGGAAACGTTTTAACTTTCGGAAAAGGAATTTCAATAAAGGCTAAATATCTTAATTCCTCTTTTGTGAAAAAGTCAGAAATATTTATTTCTTCTTTAATTTTACCTCCAGGATGATATACATCAACATAAAGTTGATTTTTCGCAAAATACTTCGCAAGAAAATAGGAATGCTTTTGCATACCTCCTATCACAAAAGGGTATACACCATTAGTCAATAAAGCTATTTTCATATTGTTTTGCACTCAAAATGTTTTATACTAATTGGGTTATTGTTTAGTTTACTTAATCTCTGCTCCTTATTTTTTTATTACCTTTTTATAAATATCTAACAATTTACTTATATGCTTTTCCACACAGAATTCACTTAAGGCAAGCTCTCTAGCCTTTTTACTCATTTGAGTATATGTCTCCGTATCATCCAACAAAAAAATAGTTTTTTTTGTTAAAGTATCCAAATCTTTAACAGGCACTAAAAAACCTGATTCCTCATTTTTTAACCAAGTACTTACCCCACCAACATCAAAGCCAACAACAGGCTTCCCTCTCATCATGGCTTCAATTCCTGAAATTCCAAAAGCTTCTGGATATATAGAAGGGAATATCAGTAAGTAGCAGGCTTTCATTATTTGATCTACTTCCTCTCTAGATTTCCATCCATGAAAAATAAATTTATTTTTAAATTCATCTGGTATTAAAGATTTAAAAAATTCTTTATCCTCGCCATCACCGACAATATCAATTTGAATATCATACCCTCTATTTAACAATTTAATTCCCATTTCAATCATATAATGAACTCCCTTAGTTCTTGATAAACGACCTACGTACAATAACGATTTTTTTGTTACAAGTTGCTCTGCAGCCAATTCAGTACTATCAACAGAAGGTGTGAAGTATGGGTTTAAATAAATTTTATCAGTATCAAAACCCACTTTTACGGCTTCTTCAAACATATAATTAGACATCACCATAATGCCACAATAATTTAAATTTCCTTTGGTTGTTTCAAATAAAACATTTTTATATGCTTTTAATAACCTTTTGGGGTGCCGGTTACAACAACCCTCTTTATAAGTATGATAGATACAATGCAATCCGAAAGGTTTATCACATATCCTTTCTGTGTTTCGCCAAAACTTTCCTTGCCCAGGACAAACAATTCTTGGTTCGTGCATACTTCGCATAACAGGAGTTAATTTAAAACATGCTTCAATTAATTGAGGGTTACTTAGGCTGTGAATATGAATGATATCGATGTTATTTTTTGTACAAAATTCACGAATAAAAGAAACTATACTTTTTAATTCACCTTTTACCAATTCAGTTTGATTTGGATGATATTTAATACTAAAATCAGCTACTTTTTCGTAAACTCCCAACCAATGAGATTTCAAACCATAATCAAAACCTAATTCACACAATTGTTGAATATTTGTTTCTACTCCTCCACCGTTTTCAATTTTATCATTTATATGTAAAATGTTCATTATTGAATATTAAATTTTATAGTTTCTGTTTTTTTTTGAAAAATTTTATTCCAAGTAAAATTATTCGTCACCTTGTTGTAAATAAAATTTGCATATTTCTTTACTAGTAAATCATTATTTATTAACTTATTAATTTTATTAGCCAATTCAATAGCTCCACCCTCAAAAAACAATAACTCTTCATTAAAACTAGTTTTTAATACATCAACATTCGCTGCAACAATAGCACAATGAGCCAACGCATAATCAAATAGCTTCATGTTAGAGTTATATTCGGGACTGCCTGCAATAATACCAATGTGAAACTGAGAAATTAGTGCATCAAGCTGATTCCTCTTTATAAAACCGTGATAAGTAACAGGAATACTATGTTCTAATAAATCTTTATGTAAAACATCTAACTTGCTACCCACCAAGTGAAAGTGAAATTGATCAGGGTTTAAAAGCAATATTGCTTCTTTTAAAATATCAGGGCGGTGATGTTGCATTAAACTACCCACAAAAACCAAATGCGTTTTGCCATCTGATATTTTAGTTGGGTAATGATCTGTTATAAATTCACTTTCAATACCATTCTCAACATTAGTCCAATTATTTGATTTCAATTGCCAATAATTACCATAACTACCTACAAAAAAAGTGTGGTTGGAGTTTTTATATTGCTGTTTCTCAATATATTTAACAATTGGGTTAAAAAGGGAAGCATAGTATTTTTTTTTGCTTTTAAATTGCAACCCATTGACCTCATAAAAATGTGGGATACCGAGTAATTTAGAAACTATGAGTCCTGAAAAATCTAAATAAGATGTCCTTTCATAAATAAATTTAGGTGACTCCTTTTTTAAAATCTTATAAATTTTTGGTATGCTATAAACAGTTTTTAATAAAATTAGAATATCTATTATACTACCTTTTATCCAATGGCCTCGCTTTGTTATGTGATTAGAATTTTTAAATTCTGTTGGTATTGCAGATTCTATTTTATTTAACTCAAGAGAATTTGCACCTAAATAGAGAATCATTTCAAATTCTTTCTCCAAATGTTTTAACCCCATTTTAATGTGTTGAAAAGCACCAGATGTCGGATTCAAACATCCTGGCTCCTGAATTAAGTATATGGCTTTTTTTTGCATATTATAATTTACTTTACTGGGATATTAAAAACAGTATATAGTTTTCGACCAATTCTACCTAAAAAGGCATTTTTTTGAGACAAAACAACTAGAAAAGTTTTTCTTTGATCTTCATAAGCCCAGATTAATTGTTTTATATCAACTTTTAGTATTTGAGCGTGATGAAAATGTTCATTTATCTTATCCGCATTTGAATGCCAATTTAGTTTATCTACGGCATGCTGACGTGCGTTATTTTTATATTGCCTTAAATTTTCGACATTGTTAATATAGAAAAGCATGCATTTAGACAGAGAATCAATATTAACTTCACAAACAGGCCAATAATAGCCATCACTGCGCGAATATTCTTTTTCTATATCAGCTAACATACCTGCGGCTGGTGTGAAAAATTCGTTCATAGGTGCTTTATTAGAAGTAATAAAAGGTAGTCCGCAACTTAATGCTTCAGCTGCTGGTAATCCTATGCCTTCAAGCCTTGATGGCTGTACAAAAACATCTCCTAAATGATACAATCCAGGGGCAGTTACAGTTTCTTTAATAACCTGAATACCACCATCTATTATTAAACCTTCAATTAGATTCTTCATTTCAGGAAATACTGTGATAAGATCTATTTGTGTATGAATAATTAATTTTGCATTCCCTGATAATTTCGAGAATGCTTTAATAACCAAATCCGTTCCTTTCCTATGTGGATTATATCCAGCAGAGTTAAAGAAGGTGACTTTATCTTCTTCAACTGATGTACTCGTAGTTGGCTTAAAAAGATTAATATCAGTTCCCCAGGGTACATAATATGCTTGTGGATGCCAATTAAATGCTTGATAATGCTTTTTCGTATTACATATTAAAAAATCATATGACGCAAACAAAGGGATTGTTTGTTCTGTATAATAGTCTATATAAGCCCCAACCTTAACACCTAATTCCCTAGCCCACAATACTGGCGGCCACCATTGCTGTTCATTAAAAAAAATACACTCAATTTTATTATGAACAATCCAATTAATAAAATCTTTCCTATGAATTGAACAAGTTATTGGAATAAAAGAATTTTTGGCTATATGAATGTTCTCTCCCAACCATTCATCTCCAATTTCCGATTTACTCCCTCTAGAATATATATATATATCGTTATTGTCCCTAAGAACATCGGCATATTGCCTTGAAACGTAAGCGGCTCCCCTTTCATACCATGTCGTAACGATACCTATTTTCATGTTTTAATTTTTTGTTTTATTGATTTGAACTTTAATAAAAACCATTCGATAAATTCACTGAAAAAAGGATTTTTAAATTCATTTTTTCTAAAAAACCCTTCCGAACGAATAATTTTTATAATTTGTTCAACTCGATTATGATAGTTGTGGTCAACTAATATTTGATTTTTATATTGTTTTGGAGAAATAGTTTTGAGATCATTGATTATTTCTTTTAGTTGTTCTTTATTATTGAAAACTATATAATCTTTATTTTTTATGAATGGACATTCTAGACCCAATTGCTCTGTAATAAGTGTAGATCCCGCACTAAACACCTCAAATACTCTTGTTTCAGTATCAATGTAATCCTCTGCATGAATGTTAAGAACAAACTGCCTGCGCCTAAGTTCTTCAAGCATTTCATCACCAAATAATGACAATACATCAATATTCGATTCCATTCCTGATAGCATATTTTTTCTTCTAGGAGTTAAACTCCCAATAAAAACGGGCTTCATATTGCGTTCTTTATATACCGTATTACCTTTAAATGGAGTTGCAGCACTTAAATGTATTTGAATTTTACTAATATCTATATTAAATTTTCCTGTTAATATCTTAAGACAATTAGTTCCTCTTATTAAAAAAAAATCAAATAAATCTTCATCAAACAGATAATGCTGATTTGGGTGCCTAATAACTAATTCTGTAAATAATAAAACTCGAGGTCTAGGTAACTTCTTGATTACATACTTAGGTAAAATATAACCTGTTCCGCGCTGAATTATAGTACCATCGTAATACCCATTAGGAACAGCTTTTAATAATACCCCTCTATTAACTTGATAGTCAACATCAACTGTAAAGATGTTCTTGTTTTCAAATGCAGTTTTATAAAACCTTTCACAGCCCCAGTTCTTATTGGTTTCTATCTTGGACAACCAAAGAATTTTCATTTATTTTGTTTTTGTTGATTTACCTTCTAATTTGGCAATAAATTCCACGATGCGTTCACTAGATTTTCCGTCACCATAGGGATTATGTAAGCGACTCATCGTTTCATAACGAGTTGGATTATTCAATAAATCCAATGCCTCTTTAACTATGAGGCTTTTATCTGTCCCTACCAATACTACAGTTCCTGCTTCTAAAGCTTCTGGACGTTCTGTGGTATCACGCATTACTAAAACAGGTTTTCCTAAACTTGGCGCCTCTTCCTGTACTCCTCCACTATCGGTTATAATTAATTTAGCTCTGTTCATCATCCATATAAAATCTTGATAGGCAAGTGGGTCAATAAGTAGAACATTCTCTACATCAGCCAAAATACGTCTAACGGGTTCTTGTACTTTTGGATTTAAATGCACAGGATAGACAATGAGACGAGCTAAATCATCTAAAGCAATATCTTTTAGTGCCTCACAGATTCTGATGAATCCTTCTCCATGGTTCTCTCTTCGGTGACCCGTTACCAAAATCATTTCCTTCTCTCCTATCGTTATAGATAAAGATTTAATTAAATCACTAGGCTCAAACTTTACTTTATCCGCAGTAGCAAGTAAGGCATCGATAACTGTATTCCCTGTAACTAAAATTGTATTTTCATTGATGTTTTCAGCTAATAAATTGTTTTTAGAGTTGGCAGTTGGTGCAAAGTGGTAGTCACACAAACGACTAGTTATTTGTCTATTAATTTCTTCCGGAAAAGGGGACCATTTATTATGAGTCCTGAGCCCTGCCTCTACATGACAGACTTTAGTTCCACTAAAAAACGAAGCAATACTTCCTGCCATTGTCGTTGTGGTATCTCCATGTACAAATACATAATCTGGCTTAAACTCTTCCAAAACAGGCTTCATTCCTGTTAAAATATTAGCTGTTAGGCCATACAAATTCTGACTTGGTTTCATTAGGTTTAAATCATAATCTGGGGTTATATCAAAAAAATCTAATACCTGATCTAGCATTTCACGGTGTTGCGCCGTAACACATACCTTCGTGTCAAACAACTCAGGGTACTTTTGAAAGGTTTTCACCAAAGGAGCCATTTTAATGGCTTCAGGTCGTGTCCCGAAAATGATTAATAATTTTGTCATATTTACTACTTTTTTTTTAAAAAAATCTCACTACCATTAAAACAATGCTCTAAAAAATATATTTATGCCCTTTAAAATCGCAATCATCAATAAATCCAATAATTTCTCCCCTCCATAATTTGACTTACACTGGTTAAATTTTACCTTCAATTTTTATAATTCTATTGCAACCATCAAGTGTACTTAATCTATGTGCAATAACAACGATCGTCAAATTACCATCTGATAATTTATTAATTGATTCTGTTATTTCCATCTCTGTTGCATCATCTAATGATGAAGTAGCCTCGTCTAAAAACAATATTTCCACATCAGAATACAGTGCTCTGGCAATACCCACTCTCTGACGTTGCCCACCTGATAACTTAGCACCATTCTCACCAATCATTGAATAAACACCTTTTGGCAAACCATTTACCATTTCCCATAAACTGGCTTGTTTTAAAACAAATTCCAATTTTTCGTAATTAATATACTTAGCATCATATCCAAAAGCAATATTCTCAGCCAACGAACCATCCAATAGGTATACTTGCTGCTGGACATAACCAACCTTTTTGTAAAAGTCTTCGTAATACTCTTCTGACAATATGGTTTCATCTATCTTATAGAAACCGCTTGTAGGTTTTAAAAAACCTAATAAAATATTCATAACTGTCGTTTTACCACCCCCAGAAGGTCCAATCAACCCTATAACTTCTCCTCTTTTAATTTTAAGAGAGAAATTATTTAAAACTACTTCATTAGAATCAGGGTAAGAAAAATCAATTGAATTTAACTCTAATTGTTTTTTAAATTCAATTTTTTTAGAGATTGGAGTTATTTTTAGTTCATTCTGAACTAATGGTTTTAAAACTTCAAACACCCAAATACTTTGGTTCAATCCATTAATAGCAATCATCATTCTATTAATTGAAGGCATAATCCTGTAACCTGCAAGAACAAATA
>Ga0209195_1001347_pt1 | contig 16776 bp, 8 predicted proteins | sample COGITO_mtgs_1004_3_FD_184788 | JGI IMG/M metagenome (GOLD analysis project Ga0209195, IMG submission 184788) | Pelagic marine microbial communities from North Sea - COGITO_mtgs_100420 (SPAdes) (version 2) | ecosystem: Environmental > Aquatic > Marine > Epipelagic ...
ATATACGTCGATGAAAATTTTCTTCGGGGTCGATTCCGTTAAAGTCAGCGCATACGCTTCTTCTATGGACATCCATTGAATTTTCTCTTGCGCGTTCGTAATGGCAGCAAGACTCAGCAGTAGGAGTAAAGCGAATTTTCTCATCCCCCTAAAATAGAAAACCCCGCGCTAAGGCGCAGGGTTTTACTGATAAATTTATGCTAAAGCTTATACTACGCCGTGCATTAATTTGTTGAGTGGTTTGCTCAACAGCGCAATAAGTACTGCGAACCCAATGAGCACAAAACCAAGTGTAGAGAAGGTGTCTATATAAGTGTCTAAACCTTCTTGGGGAGTTAGCACAGCCGCTTCGCCTCCATGTCCTTCACCGCCTGTGAGTGTTGCAATAGCACCGGCGAGGTAGTTCGCCATGGCAAATGATAGGAACCATCCACCCATGGCGGTACCGGCAATATTTTTCGGGGCAAGTTTAGTCACCATCGATAGCCCAATTGGACTCAAGAACAACTCACCAGTGGTGTGCAACATGTACAAGAATACGAGCGTTAGCAATGGAACTTGGAAGTTATCGTTTACAAATTGCATCCCTATTAGTGTCACGAGAAAACCCGCACCCAATTGAAGAATACCGTAGCTAAACTTCATGGGGATAGAAGGGTTCTTACCCATAGCATCTAATTTGATCCACATCCATGAGAATAGTGAACCAAAGGTGATAATGAAGAACGGATTGAAGAACTGTGTCATAGCTGGCGGCATTTCCCAGTCGATGAAGCCGATATATCTATTTACATTTCCATCCGCAAATAGTGTCAAAGAAGTTCCTGCTTGCTCAAAGGCTGCCCAGAAGATGATGTTGATGACCATCATGATGGTCAATGCAATCATACGATCTCTCCAAACTCCACCTTCTTTCACACCCGCGGAAATCAATTGGAAAACCACGAAAATAAAAATGGCGATCAAAAGATAAATTAGGATCGAATTCTTTAGGATCAACACATAGCACAATGGAATCAGTAATAGTGAAAGAATGGTTATCGTCTTCCAACGTTCCATACCAAACATATTTTCGCGTCCAGCTTCCGTAATGCTAATGTTAGGGACATGCGCATATTTCTTGCGTCCTCCCCAGAAAATGAATAAACCGGCTAACATTCCTAGTCCAGCTAATCCAAAACCATATTCAAAACCATACTTCTGGCCTACGACAGCAACTACAGTAGTAGCTAGCAATGCACCAATATTAATACCGATATAGAAAATGGTAAAACCTGAATCACGACGAGGATCGCCGTCTTCATATAATTTTCCGACGATTGTCGAGATATTTGCTTTGAAGTAACCGTTACCTACAATCAAACCACCCATACCTATGAGCATCAGTGTATCGCGAAGCGCACGGTCCAAATCCAAGAGATCTGTACTTGCGACGATAAGGAATTCACCTATAGACATCAAAACAGCCCCTAGCATAATAGCATATTGATAGCCAAGATATTTATCAGCAAGCCGCCCTCCCAAAATTGGTGCGGCATATACTAATGCAGTGTATGCACCATATATAAGAAAAGCTTCTGTATTGCCTTTCATCATCGATTCGATGAGGAATAGGGTCAAAAGGGCACGCATTCCGTAGTAACAGAAACGTTCCCACATTTCCGATAAGAAAAGCGTCCACAGCGCTGGTGGATGCTTCATAGATTGATCACTCATGTTTAGGTGTTTTTAGTGTTCAACAAGTATACATTTTATTTCTAAGAGCGGCTAGGGACCAATTCTTATAAATTCTCAGCAATGAATTCCGTCATCATGCGGTACAAATGCATCGTCGTATTGCCTCCGTAGATGCCGTGGTTTTTATCCGGGTAGGCAAACCAATCAAAATCCTTATCTGCTTGGACCAAGGCTTCCACCATACGCATGGAGTTCTGCACGTGCACATTATCGTCGCCCGTTCCGTGGATCAGTAGGTACTTGCCTTGAAGGCCGTCCACATGCGAAAGCGGACTATCGGCATCATAGCCATCGCCATTATCCGAAGGCAAACCCATGTAGCGCTCCGTGTAAATGTTATCGTAGAATCGCCAATTCGTCACTGGCGCCACCGCAATGGCCATTTTGAAGACTTCTGGGCTCTGGAACAATAGATTTGATGCCATGTATCCACCGTAACTCCAACCAAAAACACCAATTCTATTGCCATCGATGTACGAGCGTTTTGCTAATTCTAGCGCAGCTTCTGTTTGGTCGCGCGTCTCTAATTTCCCCATTTGACCGTAAGTACTCTTCTTAAATGCCTCACTGCGTCCATCCGTACCGTGATTTTCCACGCTAACAACAATCATATCCAGCTCATTCGCCAACATTTGGAACCACATGCCTCTAAATGCATCGTAGCTGTTCATGACGGTTTGGCTCCCAGGCCCACCGTATACAAACATGAACATGGGATAAGTCTTGTCCTCGTCAAAGTCGACTGGTTTTATCATCCAAGCATTTAGTGGACCACCAGAGGGTGTTTCTAGCGTAAAGAACTCTTTTCTGTTGTAGGTGTATTTTTCCAATGCTTGTGCTGCACGTTCGTTGGTTTTGAGCGTACGCACAATGCCACCATCCCTGTTTCTCAATGTCACAACCGTAGGAATACCATCTGCGCTGTAGCTGTTTATGAATAAGCTAAAGTCATTGGTGAAGTTGGCGTTATGGCTCCCTGTTGCATCGGTCAATAGTCTTTTCGAACGACCATTGATGCGAACACTATAAATGTTACGTTCGGTTGCGCTACGTTCTGTGCTCTGGTAGTATAGCGTGTTTTTAGCGTCCATTCCATACAGGCGTGTAACATTGTATTCGCCGGTAGTGATTTGACGTTTGATTTTTCCATTTGCTGCGACATGATATAAATGATTCCAACCGTCGCGATCGCTCAATAATACAAATGAACCGTCGGCTAAAAAGTAAAGCTCATCATTGATCTCTAGGTATTTTTCGTCGGATTCATGGTAGATTGCTTTTGCCGTACCGTCTTCTGCATTTACAGCGTAAAGGTTGAATTCATTCTGTAATCTGTTCAGGGTACTTACATTCCAAGTGTTTTCATCAGACCATTGCGCTCGCGGCAGGTATTCATAAGGAACATCTTTCAACACTTGTTGAACTTCACCTGATTTCAGATTCCATAGGTGCGCCGTTACGATGCTATTGTCTTCACCCGCTTTCGGGTATTTGAAGGTATACGGATTGGGATAGAGTTCTTTGCCGTACATGTCCATATTGAAGCTTCTTACATTGCTTTCGTCAAAGCGTAAAAAAGCGATGCTTTCAGAATTAGGCGACCACCAAAAAGCTTTTACTATGGCAAACTCTTCTTCATAAACCCAATCTGTAGCACCATTAATGATTTGGTTAAAAGCGCCGTCATCGGTGATTCGTGTATGTGCATCGGCCTGAATATCGTAGACGAATAAGTTATTATCCAGGACATAGGCAACATAGGCTCCGTTTGGAGAGAAAGTGGCGGAACGAACTTTCTCAGGGCTTAGTTTTCGTGCGTTGTGACTTTTTAAATCGACCAACCAGACTACGCTCGTCGAACTGCGCCTGTATAATTTCGTGGTTTCTGTCTTTAGAATGGCCCAGTTTTCGTCGTCGCTGAGTGCGTAGGCATCGAAGACGGGAACTTCAGAAGCCTCACTGCTTAATGCTTTCACGTCCAACACTATGCCGACCTGTTTACCCGTTTCGTAGCTGTATTGTTCTATGGTCCCTTTGCCTTGAGTGGTGTAATGAACACCATCGTTCATGCTTCTCAGGCCACTAATACCTCCTGCATAAAATTCGTAACGCTGCCAAAGCGCATTAAGGGTGATGCTTTCTTGTGCTAAAGTGGTGATGCTGAGGGCAAAAATGGCCCCGAGTAGGAGTGTTTTTCTCATTTGGATAGATTCTGAATCCCGCTAAGATAACACCCCTATGAGTTTTTTTATTCTTGAAAGCGGGTATGGTTCAAAAAAATTATTCGCTGACCTCTGCTAAGCGAACTGATAAGCCTTCTAATTCGGGCTTCATGAATATCTGACATCCTAATCGGCTATTGTCCTCAACAAAAAACGCTTGGTCAAGCATGTCCTCTTCGTCGTCAGAAGGTTCGTTGAGTTCGTGTTCACTTTCAACATAACAATGGCAAGAAGCACACATAGCCATTCCTCCGCAGGTACCTTTTACAGGAAGCTCATACGACTTGCAAACCTCCATGAGGTTCATATTCATATCAGTCGGCGCGATCAGTTCGTGACGAAGACCTTCACGATCCACAACGGTTATTTTAATATCTGCGCTCATGGCATCACTCTAAACTGCCTACACCGCCCATAACAGTGGTGTACTTAAATGATAGTTTTTTATCCGGGAATGCCCTTTTGAAAGCACTTTGAACCATGATTGTCGCTTCATGGAATCCGCAAAGAATCAGTTTGAGTTTACCTGGATAGGTATTCACATCGCCAATAGCATAGATGCCTTCTCTGTTCGTGCGGTAATCGGTTGCGTTGTCTACAACTATCGCGTTTTTCTCAATTTCCAATCCCCAGTCTCCGATAGGGCCTAGTGTTGGTGTGAGTCCAAAAAGTGGTAACCAATGGTCACATTCGATGTTTAGATCTTCAGCACCCTTTATCTTAATGGTGACACTGTCCAATTCGCTTTGGCCCTCCACATCTACAACTTCTGCATTAGTGATGAGCTTTACCTTGCCTTGTAAAGCTAACTCATGGACCTTGTCTACGGTGTCTAAATGTCCACGGAAAGATGTTCTTCGGTGTACTAAGCTTACTTCACTCGCTATATCTGCTAGGAAAACCGTCCAGTCTAGCGCACTATCGCCACCACCTGAAATTACAACTCGTTTATCTCGATATTTCTCAGGATCGCGTACGATGTAATCCACACCTTTTTCTTCGAAATTAGTTAAACCTTCGATGGGCGGTTTACGAGGAGTAAAGACTCCAAGTCCACCTGCGATCGCAACAGATGGTGCCTTATGTTTCGTCCCTTTGTTAGTGGTGACAATAAAGGAACCGTCCTCTGTTTCTTCTATGCTCACGGCGCTTTCACCCAACGTAAATCCTGGGTTGAAAGGTTTGATCTGCTCCATGAGTTGCTCCACTAATTCGCCTGCCATAACTACGGGATAACCCGGTATGTCATAGATGGGTTTCTTTGGATATATTTCCGCCAATTGTCCCCCGGGTTGCGGCAGGGAATCTATCAAATGGCATTTCATTTTCAGAAGTCCTGCTTCAAAAACGGTGAACAAACCGGTGGGGCCAGCCCCTATGATAAGAAGATCGGTTTCGATCATGATTGCGCTGTTTTGTGTGTGCAAAGTTACTAGGTAAAATTGGCTTTGAATACCTCAGCGGTGCAATGTTCTCCACCACCGTTAGGACTAAGGGAAAATCGGTTTATCAACGAGTAAGAACTTATACTCATTTCGCAAAGAAAATTGAAGTCGATTCTTTAAATTCGCAGAACTAATTTTATGTCCATGCACCTACGCATTTTCGCTGCTTTGTTATTGAGTTTTGGGCTGCACGCTCAAGGCATTATAACCATTCCAACTAATGGTGCCACTGATACGGCTACTAGTTGCGCTGGAATTTTCGTTGATGGTGGAGGCCTCAATGGAAATTACGGGAACTACAACAACGGCTACCTCATTATTGATCCACCCGGGACATCGCCGGTATCGTTGACGTTTTCATCGTTCTCCACAGCTAGTAGCTCTGATTACATCTACGTTTGGGACGGCGTAGGTACAAGTGGTTCTTTTATCGGTTATTACTACGGCAGTTCATTACCGAACGGCGGTTCGGCCATTACATCAACATCCGGTGCGTTGACCGTTCGCTTTTATTCAAACTATGCGGGTACCTCAAGCGGATTCGTATGTTCTTGGGCTACCTCTGGTACTACGGCGCCAACGGCGAGTTTTACAACGACTTCCACCAGCATTAGCTACAATACACCGCTCCAATTTGTTAATACAAGTCAAAATGCAGGATCCTATGCATGGGATTTCGGTGATGGTTCAACGAGCACTGATCAATATCCAGTGCACAGTTATACGAGTTCGGGTACCAAAACAGTTTCGCTGATTGCAACGAATTGTTACAGTAGTGATACGACGACAATGAACATCACAGTAGGGAGTGCGCCAAATGGCTCAATTTCAAACGATTCATTGGTTATAAACATTCCATGTGGTACGACGGCTTCGCAGTCCCTCACTTTTTCAAATGCAGCAAGCGCCGGAAATTTAGCGTTGAGTACAGAACTCATCGATACCAATTATATTTTTAAAGCAGATTTTGAAGACGGAACGTTAGAGACGTTTACTTCGGCCAGTGCCAACGGCTCATTGAGCAATACCAGTACAGTGACCAATTCGGGAAATGGCGCGCTCATGATGAACGGCTACTTCAATACTAGTGCTACAACTAGTGCGAGTTTTTCTAATGCACAGCCTTCTCGAGCATCCTATGCAACGAAGGTAAATGCTGGACAAGGGGGGAGTGGTTATACCTGGTTTTCAGGGGACCAATATTCAACTCTTGGGTATTCACCCTTCGGTTATTCCTACTGGTATACGACTTCATTACGCTTGGTGTACAGATCGTCAAACGGTTATACCACAACGCACTTCGTATATACCACGGCGAATGAATTTGTAAACATCGAATACGATAATATCGACTGGACGAACAAGACTTTTGATATCATCATCGATGGTGTGACCATCGCTACGGATGCCCAATTCTATTATAATTTGAATACGGGTATCAACGGTATTCACAGCTACCAGTACTCAACCTCTTACGTGCATTATCTTGACGACGTTGAGGTACAAGGCGGGAACGCACTCAGTATTACGCAAAACCCAACTTCCGCTACAGTTGCGGGAGGAAACAACGTGGTCATGAATTTCACAGTGGATGCCACAGGTTTGTATGCGGGGTCTTACTTCCTTGAATTGGCGTTGACCTCAAACGACACGGCGCTTGATGGAATGAAAATTCCTGTGATTGTAAATGTTACAGGAGATGGAGTATGGGCCTCTAATTATTCCTCTTGTCTGAACATTACTGGATATTCAGGAGCGGTAACCCGTGATACATTGAAGTTATGGAATACAGGTTGTGATACGTTAAGGGTGAACAGTGTATCTAAATCTACGAACCGATTAACCGTTGCAACCAATGGATTTACTATAGCGCCTGAGGACACCGTTTATGTACCCTATGCATGGGTCGCAGGTTCGGCAGGAACTTACAACGACAGCATTTTATTCCAAGAGCAGGATTCTATCTATGCACACTGTATTACAGCGACAGTGCAAGATGCGCCATCTATTGGCTTTGACAGCACGGTATTCAATATATCGTATACCGGTTGTCCAGATTCATTGGTCGTTCCGTTTTGGTTGTACAACGATGGCCAGCAAACGCTGAATTGGGGGACATCTCCAATAGGGATGAGTATTACGGAGGACTTTGAGTCAGGTACGATGAATACTTCGCTTTGGAGTTACTTTGGTTCAGGTGCGAATATTCAATCCTCTACTTATGGTTGTGGGTCGATTAACGGTAGTTATAGCTTGCATTTTTACGGAGGAACACGATATGCGGCGACTGTAGCACTGAATTTAACGAATGGCGGTACAGTTTCCTTTGAAATGGATCAGGGCAATTGTGATAATGCAGAGTCTTCAGAAGGAATCTATTTGCAATACAGTACCAATGGTTATACCTGGTACAACATTCAATATTTCTATACCTACAGCTCGATGACTGCAACAGCAACCTTACCGGCGGCAGCAATGACCTCATCTACCCAGTTGAGATTGTACCAGCAGTCGTACAGCGGTTCGTCTTACGATGCGTGGATTGTGGATGATTTTGAAGTAGATGCCGGTTTAGGAGTGAATCTCGCATTCAGCCCCGACACGGGTAATACAGCGGTTGGTGATTCAGAATTGGTCAACATCATTATTTACACGGATTCGTTACAACAAGGCTTACATACGTTCCAGGGATACATTAATAGTAATGACCCAGTGGATTCAACCGTATATCTTACGGTAAATCTCACACTGGATGGGGTGAGTGAAACTTACGTTGATCGCACTGTATGTTTAGACCTGGATACTATCGTAAAAAATAGTGTCACTATAGATAGTATACTCGTCGAAAATTTGGGTTGTGACAGCCTTTATTTCAATGCGCTCACTACGTCAAGTACATTCTTTACAGCAACCAATGCTACCTCTCAAATGTGGGTAGGGGATAGCGCTTGGATACAGGTGACCATAAATCCAACGGCCACAGGTACAATAAATGACACTGTGTATGTTTCTACCTCAGATACGGTTTGGCCAGTGTGTTATACGGGGTATGTAGCTGAAGCTCCTGCGGCATGGGTCAATAAAACGCCATTGACTCTAAGCACACAGAACTGTGGCGACAGCGTGAACTTTACCTTCAACTTGGGGAATACTGCAGCGAATACAAATTTGAATTGGTCTGCGTCCTCGAACCCGGTGTTGAATGTGGTCGTTGTGAATCAAAATGTATACCCGTCGTTGTTATCAAACCTTCAAACCTATTTGGGCGGTGTGAAAAATTTATCAGTCAAAACTGTCACGTCTATATCAGCGATGGTATCAGAGTTGAATTGGGCTGATGTGGTCATCTTCCCACCAATTACGAACAGTTCTGCTTCGACCGATTACACTGCAGTGCAATCGGATATGGAAGATTGGATTGAAGACGGAGGGAAGATGATTGTAATGGGAAGTACCGAGGTGGGCAACATATTAGCTATGAATTGGATCAGTGGCTATTACTACGGCAACTATACGGGGTATACGCACTATGTCAATTCAACCTATTCTACACATCCATACATTCAGGGTGTGAGTACGTCTTTTGTGACCCAATCGGCTGCTTTGGATGCTTATATCTATAATACAGGCCTCATCTATTTGGTATATAACACCTATTACCGCCAGGCGCTAAGCTATTTACCGATGGGAGATGGGGAATTCATCTATTATGGTTTTAACTTCAATAGCGTTTACAGCGAGATTACGACCATGATGGATAATATTCTCGAAACCACTTTAGCTAACAAGGATCAAGGTCCCAACTGGATTCGTATGCAGCCGAACAGCGGTACAACTGCAGGAGGTGATACTACTACAGTCAGTGGTACGGCCTATTCTGACAGCCTTACAGCAGGTACGCATGAGTTGACCATTACTATTACGACTAACGACCCGACGAATCCTTCGTTCTCTATTCCAGTTACTTTTAATGTGAATGGTTTAGGAGAGACGGCAGTGGAATCTGCTTGTACGAACTGGGATTCAGTGTATCAAAATATGGATCACATTGAGGACGTTCCATTCTATAATGTCGGTTGTGATACATTGACGTTGACGGGTACAGCGACGGGTACAACTGTCTTTACGGCGGGGAGCCCCTCACTTAGTATTGCCCCTGGCGATACGGGATATATTCCGGTGACTTTAAATTCAAGTACGCTAGGCAGCGTCAGTGATCAATTAAGTATTTACACCAATGCGGATACCATTACACACTGTTTATCTGGTGTTATCGTTGGTGCTTCAGACATCAGTGTAAGTCCGAGCAGTATATCCGTAACGGTAAATAAGTGTAACAGCTTTACGACGGTCCCTTATACCATAACTAATAACGGTTCAGCTGCACTGAGTTATGAGGTGAGCGTTGCGGAGGTGTACGATTCGAGCTCGACACAGAATTGGCTGTATCCTGCACCGAACTACTCCAATACCCAAGTGCATACGTTTAACAACATTATCGATTCGGATACCTTGTTCTACAGCATTATTTTAAATGGGGAGTATAGTGCTACAAGTAACTACTTCTACCTGTATGCGAACGGGTATTACATCCAAACGCTTTACGATAACAATGTTGCGAATTATACCAATGATACTATTTCAGGATTCTTAACCGGTACTACGTTAACGAACATCATCAATAATGGTTATTTGACGATCCAATTGTATTCGTACAACTATACGTATGCTACGGGACAAACTTGTACGGTTGAGGTTTATCAAAAAGATCTAGTGACCTGGGCATCTCCAGTAGGTTTAACTACGGGTTCGGTAGGCGCAGGTAATAGCGTGTCAAAATCATTACTTGTCACCGTGAGTAATCTGGCAGTGGGTACCTACAATACGACGGTTTTGTTCGAGACGAATGACCCTCAAGATCCGTTATATCAGGTGCCAATGACGGTCAATGTGGTCAGCGAGCCCGATATGGTATTGGGAACTAATGCTGTGAATTATGGTAATGTCTACAATACCACACCTGTAAAGGACTCTGTCTTAGTCACGAATGACGGTTGTACAGATTTGTCTATTTCAAATGTGGTTGCGAATAATGCGCATTTTGTGCCGAGTTGGACCTCAAAGGTTATCGCTGCGGGCGCAAGTGCATGGCTAGACGTGACCTTTACCGCAACTACGGCGACGCAACAAACGGGTATCCTTACGATCACGAATAACGACAGTATTCAATACGTCAACCTCGCGGCTAATGTTATTTTCGCACCAGATGCGGACTATCAATACCAAGTGCAGAATGCCTGTAATGGCGAAGTCAGTTTTATCAATGAAAGCACGAATGGTTCGCAATATTTCTGGGCATTCGGAGATGGAACCTTCTCTGCCGCGGTGAATCCGACCCACAATTACAGCAAACCTGGTACGTATCAAGTGATGCTCGTTACCTCAAATGCTGGGGGTTCAGACACGTTGTATAAGAACGTGGCGTTGAACGATATTTTATATGTTGCTTCAGAGTTTCCGGATACAGTGCAGGCTGGAACTACCGTTCAGTTTATCGATTCTTCTATGTATGCCAATTCATGGCAGTGGTACTTTGGAGACGGCGGTAACGCAACATCACCAAATCCTCAGCACACTTATGCGAACAAGGGTACATTCATCGTAACCTTGCTGGTCACAAATTCCGCAGGCTGTTCAGGATCAGATAATGATGCCATTATTGTTACGAGTGGTATTGGTATAGACCAAAACCTAGCAATTGATTTAACGCTCTATCCAAATCCAACGCAAGGATTGATAGAGGTGCAAACCTCTGCTGAGGTATTGCGAATGGAGCTGTACAGTCCGGCAGGACAGCTTGTATTTGAAGCACCATTCCGTACGAAAATAGACTTGAGCGCGTACCCAGCGGGTACCTATCAATTGGTGTTTAGGGGCGAGGATTTTGTTGTCCGTAAATCGGTAGGTATTCTCCACTAAGGGCGCCGCGAAAATTTCGCAGATAAAAGGCATAAAAAATGGGCCGCGCATCGCGCGGCCCATTTTTTTACGTTGTCCTGTCGTTTGATTTTAGCCGTTGAATGCCTTCTTGAAAGCATCTACAAAGTCGAGTTTTTCCCAAGTAAATAGTTCGACGTCAAGACTGAGTTCTGTTTTGCCATCGGCAGACTTGAATGTCTTTGTAACGGTTTCGTTGGTACGTCCCATGTGGCCGTAGGCCGCACTTTCACTATACATCGGTTGACGCAGTTTTAAATTTTGCTCGATTAATCCCGGACGGAAATCGTAAAGTTCCTTCACCTTAGCTGCGATTTCACCATCGGTAAAATCAACTTTCGAAGTACCGTAGGTATCCACGAAAACGCCCATCGGCTCAACCACACCGATGGCATAAGAAACTTGTACGAGTACTTGGTCACATACACCGGCAGCCACGAGATTTTTTGCTACGTGGCGCGTTGCATACGCAGCAGAACGGTCCACTTTAGAGGGATCCTTGCCAGAGAAGGCACCACCACCGTGTGCACCCTTGCCGCCGTAGGTATCTACAATGATTTTACGTCCGGTCAAACCAGTATCACCGTGCGGTCCGCCAATCACGAACTTCCCGGTAGGGTTGATGTGGTATTTAATATCGTCACCAAACAAGGCTTGAATGTTAGGCGGTAGGTCGGCTTTTACTGCAGGAATAACCAAGTTTACAATGTCTGCTTTGATTTTCGCCAACATCACTTCGTCATTTGCATTGAAATCATCGTGTTGTGTACTCACTACGATGGCTTCTATACGTTCGGGCTTATTGTCGTCACTGTATTGAATAGTCACCTGACTTTTTGAATCCGGACGCAAATAAGGGATTTGTGCACCGTCTCTTCTGAAATCGGCCAATTTCTGTAAGATGCGGTGGCTAAGATCCAGTGCCAATGGCATATAGTTTTCCGTTTCATTTGAAGCGTAACCAAACATCATTCCCTGATCACCAGCACCTTGGTCTTCAGGATTCCCGCGGTCTACACCACGATTGATGTCGTCACTCTGGTCATGAATAGCGCTCAATACACCGCAAGAATTGGCTTCAAACATGTATTCACTTTTCGTGTAACCAATGCGTTGTATGACATCACGAGTAATGCTTTGTACATCTAAGTACGCTGAAGATTTTACCTCGCCGGCAAGAATGACTTGACCCGTCGTAACCAGGGTTTCACAAGCTACTTTTGATTGAGGGTCAAAGGCCAAAAAGTTATCAATAATGGCATCTGATATTTGATCTGCAACTTTGTCTGGGTGGCCTTCTGAAACACTCTCTGAAGTGAAGAAATAAGACATCTCTCTATAGATTTATTAGGGTTTACTAAAACTTAGGTAGAAATATAAAAGCTGCTTGCCCTGCGAGATGTGTGCTGTATTTAGCATTTTTTATCGTGGTTGCAAGCAGTCAAATCCTTCCACTGCCCCAAAAGTAGAAAAGATTTTGAGTTTCTATGCTTGAGATGCAACTTTTTCGAAAAATACGTTCTAATTTTACCCCGCTATCAAGAAAGACTGAGGGATTGGGCCCTGTGATGTCTTGGCAACCCGGAAGCGCCGGGTGCCACCACCCACCCGAACAAGGGAATGATACGTATCGCAGACGCAGCGCCACCTCCTTTCTTCTTAGCACCTAACCTTGGAAGAGATGACAATAACAAAAGCTGTACAGCAAAAGATTTTAGTTTTGGACGGTGCCATGGGTACCATGATTCAAGCCTATAAGTTTGAAGAGGAGGACTACCGTGGTGATCGGTTTGCAGACTACCCGTATTCTCTTAAGGGCAATAACGATCTTTTAGTACTCACGCAACCGAAGGCTATCGATGCCATCCATCTTGCCTATCTCGAGGCCGGTGCTGATATTCTAGAGACTAATACGTTCAATTCCAACAGCATCTCTATGGAGGATTACCACATGAGTGATCTCGTGGTAGAACTGAACAAGGCCGCTGTGGAAAGCGCCCGCCGCGCCATCGATCAGTACCGCGCAAATGGTGGGACTGAGGCGAAATATATAGCCGGCTCTGTGGGACCGACGAATAAAACAGCTTCCTTGAGCCCAGATGTGAATAATCCAGGATTTAGAGCGGTGTCTTTTGATGATTTACGCGAGTGTTATTTCGAGCAATGTGAAGCGCTCGTTGAGGCGGGAGTGGATGCTTTATTGATTGAGACGGTATTCGATACGTTGAATGCGAAGGCCGCCCTATTTGCTGCGCAAGATGCAATAGAGGCTTCTGGCCGTGAGGTCGCGATCATGCTCAGCGGCACCATTACGGATGCTTCGGGACGCACCCTAAGCGGCCAGACCACGGAGGCCTTTCTAATCTCTGTGGGGCATGCACCTTTATTGAGTATAGGATTGAATTGTGCCTTGGGTGCGAAACAATTGATGCCGTACCTACAGACCTTAGATGCTAAAGCGCCTTTTGCAGTCAGCGCACACCCCAACGCAGGATTACCCAACGCTTTTGGCGAATACGACGAGACTGCGGATCAAATGGCGGCTCAGATTAAGGACTATTTAGAATTGAACCTCGTTAATATTATCGGCGGTTGTTGCGGGACTTCTCCTGCGCACATTGCGGCCATTGCTGAATTGGCAAAAAACTACAATCCCCGTACCTATGTCGCATAATCTTCCAAATCGACCTATGCGTCTTTCGGGTTTAGAGCCCTTAGTCATTACGCCTGATACCAATTTTGTAAACGTAGGCGAACGCACTAATGTTACGGGTTCTAAAAAATTCTTGCGCCTAATTAAAGAGCGCAATTTCGACGAAGCATTAGATGTTGCACGCGACCAGGTAGAGGGCGGTGCGCAAATCATTGATATCAATATGGACGAAGGAATGATCGATGGGGTAGAAGCCATGACGACATTCTTGAACCTTATCGCTGCAGAGCCTGATATAGCTCGAGTGCCCATCATGATTGATAGTTCTAAATGGGAAATCATAGAAGCGGGCTTAAAATGTGTACAGGGCAAATGCGTGGTGAATTCCATTTCGCTGAAAGGCGGCGAAGAAGAATTTATTGCGCAAGCGCGTACCATTAAGCGCTACGGTGCTGCAGTCATTATTATGGCCTTTGATGAAGACGGTCAGGCGGATTCGTACGAGCGTCGTATTGAGATTTGTGAACGGTCCTACCGAATCTTAAGGGAACAATTAAATTTCCCACCAGAAGATATCGTCTTTGATCCCAATATTTTCCCAGTAGCTACAGGGATGGAGGAACACCGGAAAAATGCACTCGATTTCTTCCGTGCCACAAGGTGGATCAAAGAAAACCTGCCTTACGCAAAGGTGAGTGGCGGCGTTTCGAATGTGAGCTTTTCTTTTAGAGGGAATAACACCGTACGTGAGGCGATGCATGCATCATTCTTGTACCACGCTATTCAACACGGTATGGACATGGGCATTGTGAATCCGACCATGTTAGAAGTGTATGCAGAGGTCGACAAGGAACTCATGGAGCATATTGAAGATGTGTTACTGGATCGAAGGGACGACGCGACAGAACGCTTGTTAGAGTTCTCCCAAACGGTTGAAGGTACCGTAAAAGATGAAGCTAAAGTATTGGAATGGCGCAATGCGTCGGTTGCAAAACGACTGGAGCACGCACTGATAAAAGGAATTACAGAATTCATCGATGAAGATGTTGAAGAGGCCCGTCAATCTTTTGCGAAGCCACTGCACGTGATTGAAGGGCCACTCATGGATGGAATGAACGTGGTTGGTGACCTTTTCGGAGCGGGGAAAATGTTCCTACCGCAAGTGGTGAAAAGTGCTCGCGTCATGAAGAAGGCGGTGGCTTATTTGATGCCTTATTTAGAGGCAGAAAAAGAAGTAGGCACCTCCTCGAGTGCAGGAAAAGTTTTGCTTGCTACGGTAAAAGGGGATGTGCACGATATTGGGAAAAACATTGTAGGTGTTGTCATGGCATGCAACAACTTTGAAATCATAGATCTTGGAGTGATGGTGCCGCCAGAGAAAATCCTGCAAGCTGCGCAAGAGCATCAGGTGGATATCATTGGTTTGAGCGGGTTAATTACACCGTCTTTAGATGAAATGATTCACATCGCAAAAGAAATGAAGCGATTGGGTATGACGCAGCCTTTATTGATTGGGGGTGCTACGACCTCACGTGCACACACCGCGGTAAAGATTGATCCGGAATTTGACGGACCTGTATTACACGTTGTTGATGCCAGCAGGGCAGTAGGCGTTTGTTCCAAACTATTGAGTGAGCAGGGTGCATTGTACGCACAAACGGAAAAAGAAGGCTTGGCGAAGGTTCGTGAAGGCTATGCGAAACACCGCGAGAAAAAGGCATTAGTCCCGCTGATGTATGCGCAGGCGAACAAACCGAAACTCGTATTTGATTCGTCTACGGTGCCAACGCCAAAATTCATAGGTACAAAGCATCTTCTGAACGTTCCAATAGGAGAGGTTGTCCCGTTTATCGATTGGACTCCATTCTTCCAGACGTGGCAGCTTTTTGGCAAATTCCCCCGAATACTCGAAGATGCCGTTGTAGGGGAGCAGGCAAAAAGCGTATATGCCGATGCCCAAAAAATGTTGCGTACAATGCAAAAGGAGCAATGGTTGACCCTAAATGCAGCGTATGGTATTATCCCTGCACAGAGTCGAGGTGAAGAAATTTTATTAGGCGAAAAAGGCAAATTGGGGAGCTTTTACGCCCTCCGACAAACGGGAGAGAAATCGAAATTTCAGGCGCTCTCAGATTTTATTGCGCCAGAAGGTACCGTTCAGGATTATGTCGGTGGATTTGCAGTGACCGCAGGACTCGATATTGAGAAGACCTTAGCGCAATTTGATGCCGCACTGGACGATTACAGCAGCCTTATGTTAAAGGCACTTGCTGATCGATTGGCCGAAGGTTTGGCCGAATATGTGCATTTGAAAATTCGCCGTGAGATATGGGGCTATGCTCCTGAAGAGCAGTTGACGAATGAGCAGCTCATTGCTGAGGAATACCGCGGCATTCGTCCAGCACCGGGCTATCCTGCTTGTCCAGATCACCTCGATAAATCGACGTTATTTGACCTCCTGGACGCACCGGCTATTGGTATGTCGTTAACCGAAAGTTTAGCGATGTATCCTGCCTCAAGCGTGAGTGGGTATTATTTTGCCCATCCGGATTCAAAATATTTCGCGGTTGGAAAATTGGCCAAAGATCAGATAGAATCGTATGCCGCCCTTCGTGGCATTGATGTAGCGACCGCAGAAAAGTGGTTGGCTCCTAACCTTAACTATTAAGCAATGAAGATTACCGATTTATTACAAGAAGTCAAGGAGTGCCAATTCACGTTC